>Ga0247777_1000636_pt1 | contig 10330 bp, 6 predicted proteins | sample UWRJL154409C5_FD_179937 | JGI IMG/M metagenome (GOLD analysis project Ga0247777, IMG submission 179937) | Plant litter microbial communities from Arlington Agricultural Research Station in Wisconsin, United States - UWRJ-L154-409C-5 | ecosystem: Environmental > Terrestrial > Plant litter >...
CAGCGACTTGCTCTCGGCCAGTTCCTTGGTGCTCTGCAGGATCTCCCGGCCCTTGAACGTCGTGAGGACGGCAAGGGGGCGGGCGTAGAAGCGCGACTTGTCGTAGCCGAGACAGCCGTACATGGAGTTGGCCGTCAACTTCAGGGCCAGCTGCTTGATATCCCACGTCGCAAGCTGCTCGGGCGTAGCCGTCTTGTCCTTCATCAAGCTTTTTACCTGTCGTCGGCGGCTGACAAGCGTGGCAATGAGCCGGGGCAGGACGCCCAAGTCTTGCTGCGCGGGAACCTCGGGCACTACTTCTTCCTCGCCTGCGTCCCCCTTTTCGGTCTGTGATTTGCTATCAGTATCGTAGCGCAGCTGACGAGATCCCGAGGGGCTTGCACTCACAGAAAGCGACCTCTCCACCGTAGTGAAGCAGATGTTGTACTCCTGGATGATGGACGGATACAGCGAGTTGAAGTCCATGACGAGCACGAACTTGTCGTAAAGTCCCTTCAGGGGCTGGAAGACGAGACCGCCCTTGTACTTGTCTTTCTTCTTACTCTCGGGGGCGTCCCCGTCTCGGGTCTCGTCGACCCGCTGGCGGTACTTGAAGGCCTGCTTGTCGGGACAAATGTACTTGTTGCGGTGGAACTCGTGGAGCAGAATGTACTCGTTGCGCTCCGCGCGGGTGCCGGTGAGGGTTCTGGCCCACGAGTTGCCGGCGAGGTTGGTGAGAACCTTGGTCAGCGGCAGGATCTGCACCCGCAGGGCCAGGGCGACGATGAAGTACGTGTCGGCCTCCAGGTGCGTCACGTAGTCCATCAGGCCGTCCTTGGTGGTGGCCCACGTCTTAAGGGCCGCCTCGTTGTCCACGTCGCGTCGTCTGTTGTCGCCGCCGAGGTAGAGGTTGCACATCTCGCTAAGTGTCCACGACTGACACTTGAACATGAGCGACCGGCCTTGGTCGTTGGCGAGATCGCAGAGGAGACGACCCGACATGACCTGGCGCTCGGCGAAGACGTTGCCCCCAACCTTGCCGATGGACCCGGGCCATTGCGAGCGTTTCAGTCTCCCCAGCAATGACCACTGGTGCACCTTCTTTTCGTGCAGGCGGTTCAGCAGGATGCTGTAGTCGACACCCTCCAGCTGGTGGCCCATGATGACGTCCGGGTCGACGACGTTGATCTGGGCCAGGAAGAAAGACAGCATCTCCTGCTCCTGCTTCATCGTCTTGATGAGGCCCTTGTTGCGCTTCTTGTCTTTGGTCAGGGACTCGAAGCCGAGAGGGAAGGCCTGGCCTTGCGGCCGAATGAGAGTGAAGGTTCGGCAGGGCAGCTTGTCGGCCGGCGTTGTGTCGCTGAGCGAGATGTTCTCGTAGATCCTGGCACTGAGGGCGAAGATCTCCTGCTTGTTGTCCTTGGCGTTGAACGTCGTCCGCATGGCCAGGCTCATGAGCGTCAGGGGAGGGGGTTCGAGGTTTTCCCCTTCGCTCAGGACCGTCAGCATGTTGGGGTGCTCCGCCAACAACTCAAGCTTGCAGTGCGACGCGTTCTTGACGGCACCGAAGTCAGCGTCCTGGATCTTGAGCCAACAAGGACCCATGATGTTCTTCCACAGGACAAACTGTTCGAAGAGGGCCGTGTTGGTGCCGAAAACGTGCGAGTATGTCTCGCCGACGCCGTCTGCCCCGATCGGAGGTTCTATGGCGAGTTAGTCGTGACGCGACAAGGGAAGCCCCCATACTGTGCGTCTACTTACTGGAATAGGGGTAAAGCAGCTTCAGATACTGGCTCTCTTTCGGGATATTGGGCAGCTCGAAAGCGTACTTGCGCGTACAGGCCTTGATCTTGTACATGCTCACGTTCATCTTGGTCATGATGGCGTCCACCTCGTTGTAGACATCCATCATGCCGACGTCCTCGGACGCCTCCTCGCTGTCACGCACGCGCTTCTCGCGAGGAAGGAAGTAGAGCTTCCGGAGAATGTTGTCGACCTTGACAAAGCAGCTGACGTGCGTCCTGGACTTCTTGTTGAGCACCTTGCCGAAGAGGCAGAGGCTGCCGTTGACCTCGGTATAGTCGGTCCAGAAGAAGTTAACGCTGCCGTCTTGTTCGATGGCATCTTGGTGGTCCATCTTGCCGACGCTTCGGACCTCGGCAGGCGAGCCGCTGATGACATTGAGCTTCTGATGGATGTCGTTCCAGGCCGATGCATTGACCTCCGTCTCGGCCGCTTTTACGGGGGAAGAGTTGACGGGTGATGGGTACGGATCAGGCTTGGCAATCTTCTTGATCTGCCGGGTGGCCGACAGGTTGACACTAGCAGCATTTATGGCGCCGGCGTGAGCGACTTCCATCATGTCGTCGCCGTCTTCCTCTTCGGCTTCAGCCTTGGCCTGGGCCCTCCGACCAGCAGCCTTGGCAGCCGGGGAGGAGGGAGCCGGGTCGCTCATAGGCACGTCGTCCACGTGGGGGATGTCATCGGACATTGGGACGAAGGCATCGTCGTCGACGAACCGGTCCTCCGCAGCTGGCGTTGGGGGTGCTCTGTCGTCCACTATCTTGACCCTCTTGGAAGCAGGCTGCCGAGCGTCGGGAACGGGGGAGAGAGCGCGGGCCTTGCGGCGCTCAGCCGATCTGGTTTTGGTTGGCCGGTGGACCGGGGTGGGTAGGTTGACGTCGACTTCGCCCAGAAGGTCGGTGAGGAACCTGTCGTCGTCTTCGGTCTTCACGGCCTTGAAATGGTCAGTTCTGGGCTCCTTGGAAAATGGAGAGGAAGCTGCTAGCCACGTACCTTTGGCTTGGCTTGGTTTTTGCCAGCGCCCTTGGCGAAGTACTCGGTGATGTCCCTGTCGTTGGCATCGCGCTTCGCCTGCTCGTCCTCGCGTGCTTTCTTGGCTGGGAAGAGTCAGTGACAGGCGGCAAGCAGTAGGAATGATAGGGGACGTGGGAACACCGACCAGCTTTGCGGTCCTTCCCCTGATGCAGCACCCGCTCATCATCGCTGTCGGTATCGTAGGCCTGAACGCGGTCCCACTCCTCGCGTCCGTCGTCGGCATAGCCCTCGCCATTGTCGTCGACGACGAAGTCGTCCTGGTTCAGGCGGTCGCGGACGATCTTCTTGTACTGGTTCTCGTCGACCTCCTCGTACAGGTTCTCGGCCGTGTCGACCTCGTACGTGTCGAAGGCCTTCTTGCCCGACTTCCGCAGAGCACGCAGCTCGGCGAACTTGGACTGTCTGCTCGCTGCCTTAGACATGGTGGAGGAACTGGTCAGTGCCTGAGATTCCAATGCATGGCAGAGCGGAGGGTTTCGCAGCTCAGCGCGGAGAGAGGGAAGCTGCTGCTGAGGTGTGAGGAGGGGTGTGTTGTCGTGCGAGCTGTCGAGCGCGGTGCGTCTGCTGTGGGCCCGGCCAGATTTAGAGAGGCGGGCGACTGACGCGCCGCAACGCGTTTGCGCGACGCGGACCCCTGTCTGTGCCCCTGTTAACGCCATCGACCTTCAGCCACAGCACGGCCGAACCCCCGAAGCCACTGAACGATCTGGCTCGGCATTTTATCGGTGTTCGCTGAGCCGAGCCGCAACCTCAGCGGTGCCCCTGAAGGACCGGCAAAGAAAAAAAAACCCCGACCGTACAGTGAGGCTCGTTGCAACCGCCATCGCATCACAATATCCCCAGCAACGGAGGAACCTGCGCCAATGCGCGAGTCGAGGCAGCCATGATACCCTGTAGGGTCTGCGCATGGAGGTCGTCCGTGGCCCTCCGTGGCGCCGTCGCGGCTTCACACATTGCTGTCACAGGCGACACCGGAGGCGCCTTCGCAGCGCGGACAAGGTCGGCCTCGACCCCGACCCCAGCTTCAGAAACGACTTCAGTCAGCAAACCACCGAAGGTCTCGGGACCATCGCTTTCCGTTCAGCGCCTAGTATCGAACCATATGCGCTACCTGCCGGACCGCTGGCACCACTCGAAACTGATCCAGAAGCTGCTGGCCCAGGACCGCCGCGATGAGGCTCTGCTGCTGGTCCAACGCTCCAGCAAGGACTTCCAGATCATAGTCTCGTGGAACTTCCTGATAGAGTATGACCTGAAAAATCAGAGGCTTCACAGCGCTGTCAAGCTGTTCAACGATGTAAGCCCAGCAAGGACCCAAGGCACCGGGCGGCGGACGCGACCGGCGGCTGACATGGCTTGCTGCAGATGAAAAGGCGGGCTCAGCTGCCCAATGCCCAGACTTTCACGATCCTCTTTAACGGCTTCGCCAACTCGAATCACCCCAAATTGGCCGTGGCCGAGGCCACACGCATCTACATGACAATGTTGAACAGCCGCCTGCCGCCCAACACGATCCACATGAACGCCGTCCTCAAGGTCTGCTCGCGGGCAAGGGACCTGGAGAGCATGTTCAACATCGTGGAAACGGCTAGCAAGACCACCCGCGCGCCCGACCAACACACGTACACGACCGTGTTGAATGCTCTTCCACTCATGCCCTCGGGCGACCCCAAGTCCGCGGCCGAGAAGCAGATGAGAGCGGCTCAGGTGATTACGGCCATCGCCCGCTCCAAGGCCATCTGGGAAGAAGTTGTTAGCAAATGGCGGAGTGGTCTCATCGTCATAGACGAGCAACTGGTGTGTGCCATGGCGAAAGTGCTGGCTGTCGGCACACGACCCAACTCGAGAGAAATTCTGGCCTTGCTCGAGCAGACGATGGACATACCGAGACTTGATCTGAAACCCGCCGTCGCCATTAAGAAAGCTGGCGGGGTAGCTCTGGAGACCAAAGACGCGCCCGAGCCGGCGGCCGGCGAACCGGACGAGGGACAGGAAGGCAAGCACGAGGGCAGCCGAGGCCACGAGACGGCACTCGCCCCAGTGTCCAATCCGGGCCTCTTCGCCCGTCCTGGAACTTTCACCTTGAGTGTCCTCCTCAAAGCTCTACGCCGGATAAAGCGCCACGACCTGGCGGTGCCCTACTGGGAAGCCTTGACGGAGCGGGGCGTCGTCCCGGATGCCGACAACTGGTACTGGCTGCTCATCGTGCTCCGGGCGGGACGCAACAGCGCGTTGACGGTCAAGATGCTGCAGAAGATGCCGGTGGAGATGCGGCTGCCCAAGACGTTCCAGTTCGCCATGCAGACTTGTCTGGACTGCGCCGCGGACCACGATACCTTCGGTCATGCCGGCCAGGTGCTCGACCTCATGCTGCGGGACCTGCGGACGCCCGACCCCTTCACGCTGCGCATTTACCTCCGGGTGGCCGACAAGAGCGACCGGCCCTTCGTCCAGCGGGCCGCCGCCGGCGACCCCGAAGGGGCCAAGTTCGCTCAGGGCCGGCAGCTGCTGCGCGCCATGGACCGCACGTGGGAGCCAACGCGCACACTCGCCAACTCGACCCAGTACCCGCCCGTCGACGCCACCCGTCACTCGAGGCAGCTATACAACGAGGAGCGCGAGGCGCAAGCCGTGATTCGCCTCGTGGTCGGCCTGGCGGACCGCGTCGTCAGCCAGTCCATGGCCACCGACGACATGATCAAGGTCACGCGCCTGCGGCGGGACCAGCTCAACCGCCAGATCAGGCGATTCTGGAGGGATCGCCAGTTTCGGGAACCCAAACTGTTCAAGCAGCACCGCCCTGAACAGCGCCCCCCTTCTCAACGCTGGGATGAACGCTTCTATGAGGAGTCTGTCTGGAAGGGGACGGAGGAGACAGAAGACGACGCGGCGGTTGCGGGGGCGGAGGGGGAGGTGTACAACCCTCTTCGTCCGTCGGCCACCACCCTGCGAGGAGACGAGTACATCCTCCAGCGCGGGCGTGCGTCGGCGGGACGCCGGGTCCGGAGACCCGCTGCCCCTCGAGGGGAAGAGGACCTGAGGGCGGATGCGGATGCCTGGCACAACAGGCGCGACAAAGCAACCAGTGGCCGTCGTCCCCCCGCCAAGGTCCAACCCCAGGAGGAAGAGGACGACGATTTCGCGGGTTCGGTTGCCTCGTCGAGCCAGCAGGATACGGCGGCCGCTGGTCGTCGTCCTCCCAGCAAGAGCCGCACCCCAGAGACGGAGGACGACGCATTTTCGAGGGCGTTTACCGCGACGAAGGCGCTGTGAGAAAGAGACATCATATATACCCCTCTATCTGGTGCCCAGTATCATATGGGCTATCTTGTACCGGAATCTATAGACTACAAATGTAAATCAGCGCGATGTCCCGCAGTACGTCCGTCCGTCCTTGATGATTTTTTTTCTTTCGGTGCATCGATTCTGCCCTGTGGAGTGGTCGCATGTCACTTGACCTAAGTGACGGTCAGCCCACACATGCCATGGATGCTGCTGCCATCAGTCCCTGGCTGCGGTAAGTTTGTTTTTCTCATTCTCCATCGTCATCATTATAACTGTTGTATTCGTTCGTCTTGCATGCCGATCCTCGCAGTGGCTGACTATAACTGACACTAGCGAACCGCAGAGCCAGACCCCATAATTCACGCCCTGTTGCTGATACGAGACCTAAGTGATACCACGTCCGCATCTTCAATCGCTATCTGGTCTCGAGACCGTCCTACGCCATCCACCCCGTGGGTCGGCTTCTGGCCCGAACTTTGGGCACCGAAATCTCTCGCCAACCCTCATCATCCAGGGGGCGGCGCAGCGGAATACACGTGGTACGGCTAACGAGGCTGTCTCCTGAAGACGTGCTCGAAATAGATTCACTTCTGGTGTTGCTCGCGTTGCTGTCGTAGCGCATCTGGTGCCTCTTGCCCTTCTTGTTCGGGAGGTCTTCGTCCAGCTGAGAAGTCGAAGAGTTGCTATCGCTGTCGCAGCAGCGAGGACTCTCCGCAGGCGTATTTCTGCCGAGGATGCCGTTGTCCCGTGGCGGCCGTTCCGCCGCCTTGAGGCCCACCTGGTCCTCGTTCACCGTGTCTTCCGAGCCTCCGCTCGGAGTCGACCCGGCCTGGTCCGAGTGAACGCAACGAACGCTTGGGGCTTTGCGGTAGGGGGAGTACGGGGACAGTGGAGGAGAAGCTGGGGGCTGGGGCTGATCTAATTTGTAGTGTGAACTGCCAACGTCGTGGGGAGATTGTTCTTCGGCTGGTGTGTTGCGCAGTGACGCCCCGAGGTCGAATTGGCTTTTGGTTGCCGGGGCGTCCTCACCGGACCCATAGATCGCGACATTCGAGGCTCCGGTCCCGTCGGACGGCGTATCGTTGCGTCGGTCACCGTTCTCGCGCGTCCGGGTGCCGGGGCTCGTGGTATCGTACTCGGGGCGGGGGGCGGTGCCATCGGTCTGGAAAGCAACATCGGGCGGAGGTTGATCCCTAGCGGTGTAGCTGAACTTCAGGGCCTCTGCCGCGTCCTCGATGACCTTCTCGTCGCGCTGGACAGCGTAGTCGAGGGCCACCACGTCGAGTAGCTCGAAGCCATGTGGCGCTAGCGTCGGGTTCACCATCTTGACGGTTGTCTCGTTGGCGCCAAAGAGTCCGAAGTACCAGGGGAGGGTGTGAAGAGACCGGGTCGCGGCCTCCCACATTAGAAAGGTGGAAAGACTTGCATCCGGCTCCCTGCACCGGTGGCAATACATTTTGCAGAAGTGAGGCCACGCGTGATGGATCCCCCCGTAGTGATAAGTCGACCCCGTGTGCGCAGAGCATGGTGGGTAGTGAATAGTAACTGGGCCGCTCCCGATGCTAGACCAGAACCGTGGTGCCAGAGGCTCCTCGGTTGCCGCGTCTGTGCCCAAGGGACAATCGGCCGAGGGATCTTCCACCGCCTTGGGGCTGGCAAGACACAACGAAGAGGACCCGCTCGCGTCAATATTGGAGCTTCCCATGACCGAGTCGCCGTCGCTGGAAGAATCATGCCGCCCTCGAAGAAGAGACGCAGGCCCTGGGATCTCGCTACGGGTGACTGCTGTAGATCCAGGTTTAGCCACAGGAGCTTGCTGGTAGGAAAGGAGGCAGACCCACAAGGCACATCTGAGCTGTCCTGGCATCCGTATCCCCGGCTTACCTCTGCCATCATGTTAATATGTTGCCAACTCTGCCTATCAACCGAGCGCCTCACCGCGGAGTCGCCTACCTCGGATTGCTTGCTCCGACTTGACGCGCCAGGTAGACTGTCTGCCGAGGTCTGTTGGGAACCGGATACTGGATGGAACCTCGAGGACAGGTGCTTCGCCGACCCCATCCAAGCCGCACGACAAGGCATCGGAGGCTTTTCCGGAGATATCGCCCGTCCAGTCCGGTTTTGATCGCTGTCGCATCGTAGCCGCATTCTTGTTGTCTGAGTCGCCCTTGTTAGTCGTGGGCCGAAGGAGATGGCCCCTCGGGGGGCCGGACCTACCGGACAGTGTACTCGAGGCAGTGCTGTGCCGTTTTGTCCATGTCGAAAGCGTATGAGAAGCAGCCTGGGTTATTCCAAAGCCACCGTCGGGCATCTTATGAGAGTCCGAAGGGCGAGACGTTTCGGTTGACGGAGGGCCTTGAGACGGTGAACGGCCCCAGAAGCTGAGATGGTGACTTCGAGCTGGTAGGCGGGACCTGAGGGAACTTGCGAGCCTGCTAGATCTGTGGCGGAAAGAATTGGTCCACGAGCTCACTGAGGATGCATTTCTCATGGCAGAGACCTTTGAGAACCTGCCATGGTCCTCGGCATTGGCGAGAGCTGTTTGGATTTGGGCTAGCGAAGTCATGCTGGAGGTGATGGCGGGCTAGCTCATACTGCAAGGGAGGAGGCTATCCGGACAGTAGAGTGAATGTGGAAAAGATGTACGAATTCCTCCAGAACCCCGTCCAGAAAAACAGACAAAACACTGACAGTAGAGGTGGGAGGTCAACATATCCGAAGCACCGACTGAATCCCCAGTTGACAGTGATCCTGCATGGCCATCCCGGAAGAAGGCATGGCTCAGGAAGGCCAGCACTCCAAAGATGGATGTAATGTAAAGAGCCATGGGGCAACTTCCGTACAAATGGATCACGAAGGCAGGCTCCTCCCTCCCAGACGAAATTACCGAGAGACACTAGATGGGTACTTGGGCAGAACCACATCTTCACATCATCCCATCATGGATGCTTCTAGGGCAGAAAGACTCCTCCCCTCAAGAGGCACTTATGACAAACCACGTGTTATTGACTCCAAATAAATCGTTCTCCAGCCCGGAGATGAGAGCGAAATGCCGACAGAACAATTGTGTGCCTAAGTACCTACCTACCTCAAAACATTAGAGCTAAATACTGTGTACATGTGCGGGCAATAAACAGGCGATCTTAGCAGGGCATAGGATCAAATTAGAACAAGAATAATTGTAGATACGGTAGGTAGGTATTCAGGGAACGTTAGGGAGTTATAGTTTCCAAGGGAGTTACAGTACACACCCAAGGGGAGCCACCGGAGCATTCAGGGGTAAAAGGGGCCATGGCACACAAGAAGCACCGCACGTGACGACAATCGACCAACCGACCGCGTCCACCCCTGCCAACCTTGTTAGCGTTGCTGACCTGGAGCTCACGTCGCCTTTTACTCCCGTATTTACAGACGCCTTTCCAACATCTGGACAGAACATCCTTTTGTCAACATTCTTCCTTCTTCTCCCCCCCCTACCCTCTCTTTTTCTGAACAGTCTCTCCTTGGCTACTTTGGCCACGGTATCTTCGCTCAAAAGCAACTCGAATCCTGCCCCTGCTGCACCATCCAACTCAGGACGACCTTGTCGCGTCGTGCAGAATGTCGAAAGTCGCCCACGACTTCGAGAAGATCATCAATGCCGGTCCGCCACCACTCTCTCACGTGCCTCTCGGAACACCCTGACTGACAGTTCACACCAGACCGGTCGCGGCGGAAGAACGAGGCCCTTGCGGCCAAGATCTTCGGCAAGGACCGCCGGGCGAGCACGCCTGGCACGACCGGCGGCGTCGGCGGTGGCAGCCTTGCCAGTCGCGCTGGGGTGAAGAAGGTATAAACCCCTGCCCCCCCCCAACGACTGCCGATGTGCCGTCTTCCATACGCTAACGCTAGTTCAACAGCGCGTCTCCTCCGCGGCCCCCCGCGCCTCGGCCGTGGCCGGTAACATTGACGGCGCCTGGACCCACGACCTACATTCAGCCAATGCCGCCGCCCCTACTCGGCGGGCGCCGCCCACTGGGCCCCGCGGCGGCGGCTCCCTTGCCAGCCGCATCACGGCCCCGGGCGCCATCGCCCCCTCGAAACGACCCCAACGCCGCGCCGCCCAGATCGCGCAGGCTCTCGTCAAAACGGAGTTGACACCCGCGACGCCCTTGCAGACGAACGCCCTGTCGGCGCGGCTCGCGGCGGCGGGCAGCGGCAGTCGCGGTATCTCGATCCGCGGCCTCGC
>Ga0247777_1000637_pt1 | contig 10321 bp, 8 predicted proteins | sample UWRJL154409C5_FD_179937 | JGI IMG/M metagenome (GOLD analysis project Ga0247777, IMG submission 179937) | Plant litter microbial communities from Arlington Agricultural Research Station in Wisconsin, United States - UWRJ-L154-409C-5 | ecosystem: Environmental > Terrestrial > Plant litter >...
TAGGGGGCCCGCTTCCCCCCCCCCCCCCCCACGTTGGCCTTGCGAAGGATCCTGCAGCCTTGTTATCTGGGGAGGCGGCCAATTGGTGGGCAAAGATTGCGGCTCGAATCATAGCCAACGCTTTTCCATCTGTCCCTAACCAAATCAGTCCCCCCCTTCTCCGGGGCGGAGCCACCACTTATATTGCTTGTTCACCGAGCACGAAGACATGTCCACGGACCGTGGCCCCGAGATGCACAGGGGGTATATGGCATTGACGTCACCCGCACATCCTCCAAACAAACTTTCAACATCTGCCCCTTACGAGGAAGTGAGACCAGGAAGCAGCCCGAGCCACCCGGGAGTTGTCACAGAGGAGTTCCTTTTACTGTACCCCAGGAACACGACAACGGGTTCCACGGGCGCACACGAGAGGTCTTCTTACCGGCAGCAGAGACGGGCTGCAGTAGCGGGAAGAAAAAGAATTCCAACTCGTACGGTGACAATCCGCCGCGGCGGGTTGAGGGCGCCGGCTGTCTGACATTTCTTCCCCGAGTACTTCACCCCCGACATCGCGCTCCATTTTTCACGCCACATCCCTCCCAGGTTTGCCGGAAAGAATACTTTCGTCGCTTTGGTTGCCGCTGGATGAGTCCTGTCGTGCCTTTGCCCCCGGGCCGCGAGCCGTCATGACGATACTCTGGCCGCGGGTCCCAGTGGTCCGGTTAGGGCGCGTCGCGGGGTTCGACCCCTCGGTATTGTGGTATCCACCCCTTGAGGAGACCTTGACCTCACGGATAAGAATGCGGAGGACGGGAATCGAGGCCGCGATGATGGTGACGGCGATTTCGACACCCCCCCAGAGGACAATGGCGACTCCGTCTTCTGTTCGCGCGCTTGGTAAGTAGGGGGCGGTCGTCTCCGTTTCAGGGACGAACACGTACGCAGGTCGCCCGATTCCATGGTCGGAAGAACACCGGTCTTGATGAGCGCACCAATACCGGCGCTGGGGGGGGAGATTGCGCGTCAGCCTTACGAGCAGGTCCGGCGACATGGACTCGACGGCCGCGAACTTACAAGATACCCATGCTCATCGCCACCATTATGCCCAGCTTTTCCACCTTCCTCATCTGCAGCGCCCAGATGAGCTTCCACGGAAGCAGAGCCAGTGTGAAGTCCATGACGGCAGAGTAGACTGGCCAATACGAGTCAGCGAGCGCGCCACCATCGACCCGCGAGTGACAATAGACGAACCTCCCGAGAAGATGTGGTACTTGACGAGAGCCGACATGGACCAGCACGTGCCGGCGGCCGACACCTTCCAGGTTTTCTCGACAGGCGTGCACTGGACCCAGTTGAAAAGGGCGCTCAGGCCCAGGAAGACGTTGGTGGTCACGAGCAGAAACCAGACCAGCCAGTACAGCCAGCCCTTGGTGAGCCGGAGGAGCGTGACGGCGAAGGACGTCTTGCTCCAGATGGCGCCGGTGATGGCAAAGGTGCCCGCGATGTACATGAGGAGCAGGGTGTGTTCGAAGTTCTGCATCGGGAAGTCCCACGTGTGCTTGCCGTAGCCGTAGCTCACCGCGAGGGTCCACACGGCCGAGTCGACAGTCAGACAGACCTATTCGCGGCAAGTATTAGCAGCTGGGAATAGCTTACCGGCAGCCGAGACACGAGGGAGGTCAAGCATGGTACTGGGGAAAAGGCAGTGGCTTACCCATGCCGCGATCAGGATGAAGTCGTCCCACCACAGAGGCTTGCTCGTCAACCTCTTGCAGAAGACGCGGAGGCCCACGAACAAGGCCGAGAGGACGACAAGGAACCACAGGACACCGATGACCGTTTTGCCCAAGTCGTTGTGGGGCATCGCGGCGAGTTGTTCAGGGGTCCACATGGGCGGCGGCGGCGGCGGCGGCACGGCCACAACCGACGAATTTGAGTCCGATGAGGACATGGTCTTGCGGATTCTAGGGAACTTGCAGTCGTATGTAACATATATGGAACCGGTCGACAGCCGGTCCTGGACGGGCGCGAGAGAGACTGCAAGACGTTCCTCACGGGTGGGGAAGACTGACGACGATCATCGCGTCCGACTCAGCCCAGACTCCCCAGAGCAGACCGTATTACATATAGTTGCAGAGCCCCGCAGTGTACATAAACTCCAGATCGACCGAGACCTGCATCTCTCACGAACGCTCAGGTTTTCTGTCTGCACTTCGCGTTCAGACGAGTCTCCTCCTTCGAGCGTTCCGGTTGGTGCGCTTCCCGGGCGGTTTACTTGGCTGGTATTCTGTCCCCCAGGTTCGACAGGGTCTATCCCGGTAGATCAGCAGCCCCAGGCGATCCAAGCTGTCCGAGCCCCGCCTGCCAGGGCCTGGTCGGAGCCGCACCCCTCCGTCGATCTCCAGCCGGGGATCTCGCCGGTGGCGGTCTATGCCCTGAACGGACTACGGGCCTCGGGCAGGCGTCGTTGGGACGGCGTAACTTAGCGGCCGGCTCAGCAGCGCTCGAGCAGCGGTCGTCACGACATCCCGGGGCCGGCAAGCGAGTGACTTTCCCCCTACGGAGTACTGTGCAAATGTCATCGCCCCCCCGTCCCTGGCGACTCAGTCGACCGGTGGCCGCCCGTAGGCTTGCTCGACTTGGCACAGGGTCTTGACCTGCTTTGGCCGTCGTCGCGACGCGATCGCTGTCTGAGCGTCAGGTCCATCAGGCTCGCCAGGCCGCTGCAGGGAGAAAGAGAAGCCGGAGGTTCCTACTGTGTACACAGTACAGGCACACCTAACCTACGCTGAAGAGTTCGCGAACCGGTGAGCCTAAGATGCGCTGCCACGACGGTCCATCTCACGAAACACGCGATCTCATAATTACACAGTAATGATAACAGCAGTCATCTAGACTAGGAACTCAGCTGTCTGAGTGTCCCTGTCCCTGTTCTCGGGGGGGTTGGGGGGGTCCCCTCGCTTGCATCAGATCGGTCAGGCTGCGGTTACACAGTAGTGACGTGACCGTGGGCGGCTTTGCGATGCACCGTTGTGGCTTGGAACGGCGGCTCGGCGGCACAGGGTACTTACTGTACGACAACACAACCGAGGTAACTTCTACTGTGTAGGCAGGCATCGTCTGCAGGGAACGGAGTAGCCTCCAGGTTCGTGCCACCGTGCTGGCGGGTGCCCGTGCCTCTGGCACCCCCTTTGCCGCTATACGCGCGCTGACAGTACACGGCGAACACGGCCACCATGTCGCACGCACGCAGAATGAACGATCTTTGCACTGACTCAGTTTGTTGTTGTTATGGGCCAAGTCTCTAGTGCGGGTGCTGGGAATCTGGGCACCCTAATATCCCCAGGTGTGGGCCTAGTGGATCTGGTGGGTCAGGCCACTCCTGACACGCCAACTACACGACACCCAGGGGGGCCGGCACCGCGACCTGGTGTTCCCCCAGGCTCTCAGCGAAGGGCCACGCATCCCAGTCGGTAGGATTGACACTTTGTTCAGAGTGGCAGGGGGTACTCAATGTGACAACACTCTATCTAATAGTTCGTCGCAATGAAGGCACTAGTCAATGCAATACACAGTACTGGGTAACATCAGATACCCCCTTTCCAGCCACCCCTGTTTCCGGCTAGGGTAAAGCTATTCCCACTACTAACAACAATACAGCTACCCTCAACTGTAGAAGCCTTAGAGTCCCTGTCTAACGCCTATTCCTCCTTGCTAATGTCACGGGTGGCCTAGGGGCGCGCGGCGCAGGGGTCGCGTGTGCCTCTGAGGTTGAAGTGTCAATTCAAGACTAAGGAGGGAAGGTCTAAATTGACAGGGGTGCGCAGTGCGCGCAGAGTTTTCAAGGGTCTCGCGCACAGACTGCCAGCGATCACGTGATATGTCACGTGATCGCGATTCCACGGTTCCAGATGCCAGGACGGCGAGATCCGTGACACTAGGGAAGAGAGGCTCCTAGAGAGGCTCCTAGGTTAAGGGGTTCGTTTACTGCTGCTACTGCTTAAGGTATTTACTGTAATAGAGGCGCGCTCTTGTATAACGATATGTTCTCGTTTAGAACCTCCTTGTAGGCCTGCTTAGGACTTAGTTTTGGCTGCAGGTTGCTAGGGAGGAGAGGCTAACTCCTAGACTAGAGAGGCTCTTAGGTTAAGGGGGTTAGTTTGCTGCTGCTTGAGGTGTTCTGTAGTAGAGGGGCGTTCTTATACGGTCTCGTATGGTTTACTTATTCTTACCTAGAACCTCCTTGCAGGCTTGCTTGAGACGGAGTTTTAGCTGTAGGTCGCTAGGGAAGAGAGGCTCCTAGAGAGGCTCCTGGGTTAAGGGGTTCGTTTACTGCTACTACTGCTAGAGGTGCTCTGTAATAGAGGTAGGGCGCTCTTGTACGTACGTACGTACGTACGTACGACTTTGTTCTCCTATCTAGAAACTCCTCCCTCGTAGGCCTGCTTGAGACCTAGTTCTAGCTGCAGATCCGCAGGCACGAGGCGTACGTACGACGAGGCGCACGCCTAAGAGCTATTTTCCGGACAGGACAGACGATCTTCTGTGACGGGACGGAGGCAGCAAACCCTTACTGGAGAGGGTTTAGGGGTTTTTCAGGGTTAGGCGACTTAGGGTTAGGGTTAGGGGGTTCAAGGGGTGGGGGTAGCCGTCTGTGCTGGTGATAAGGCTGAGGCAGCCCCCGTAACCCCCAATCGGCCGCATCTGGCCGCCCCGCTGTCGGATAGGGCCCGAAACCGGCCGGTACGAAGCGGACGACGAGGCACACGTCCGGTAGGAATTTCGGCCAGGACGGACGCGGCGATCTAATCCAGGTCTGCTTTGCCAAACAATCCGGGTCTGCCTGGCAAGTCGCGCCCGCGGCCCGTGCGCCGCCCGCCAAAACAATCCGGGTCTGCCCAGACCTGGACGGGAACTATCGGACAGAGCACAGGAGTAATCTAGGGTAATCCAGAGTGATCCTAGAATTTATCTTCTATATAACTAACTTAAGGCTCCAGCCTTAAGTCACTAGGAGAACTAGCTCTCCTAGTAGTCAATCCCTATTACACCTCTACCTATTGATATTACCCACTCGTACTCGCAACTCCTCTGCTTCATCAACCCCCAGCACGTGACCTACGACACGACGTCCACGGGTCAGTACTGTAACACCTGGATGTGTGAGGGCGGCTTTGTCGTTTTCGAGTAGCCCCTTCATCCTCTCGAGGTAGACGGTACAGGCTTACAGCTGTCGTCATGATTGTGGCAACTTGCGGGTACGCGCTGGCATCCTTTGATGCGGTCAACGTCTTGCCGGAGCCTTCAGCCGCGACTGTGTTGAGAATCCCATCATGACGGGACGATGGCGGAAAGGTGGTGGAAAAGACTTGGGGAGGATGCAATGAAGTGTGTGGGAAAGTGCACGAGGCTATGGGACCTACAGCAATTCAAGGTAATTATGCTGCTGCCGCCATCGCGCAGGGATCAGCCGTACTTTGCCATAGTCATGGACCCGCGCGCCGACCAGAACCTAGATAATTGCCTCAACGATCCGATCGAGCTGGAGGGGATGCAAGAACACTTCCTTGGCTGCTGGATCCAGTGTCTCGTGAACGCCATCACCTTCATCCACCGTCGCAGCATCCGCCACCAGGACATCAAGCCCGAGAACATCCTGGTCAACGGCTTGAACATCGTCCTTACCGACTTCGGCATCTCTTCCATGGGTGTGGGGAAAACCAGGCCCACGACCAAGCATGGGAGGGACTCGGCGAGGACGGCGGCGTATTGCTCGCCCGACATCGACGAGGGCCACACGCGCGGGCCGTCGGCTGACATCTTTTCGCTCGGCGTCGTGTTCCTCGATATGCTGGCGGCGTACCACGGCAAGTTAGGCACGCTCCGAGACCAGATTTCCGAAGCGACGACCGGGGATCAGTCCTTTGCTTCGCACATCGTCCGCGCCGTCGGGTTCCTCGACACCCTGCACGAAACGACAACGGCGGCCGGCGACACGGCGCAATCCGCCGTCCTGGCGCTGTGTCGGGCCATGCTCCGAATCGACCGAACATGTCGACCCGTAGCCGATGACATGCGCCTGTTGCTGGCCCGCAAGGGCTGCTTCGACGGCCTGCAACAACAGCCATGCGATTGCGCTGCCGAGCTAGGCAACAACAACGCCGTGGCCCAAGACGCGAATTGGCTCGAAGCCAACCAAGCCCATGGAGGCACAGGCGAGGCACTCAGGAGGCCCACAGAAGCGGGTACCGACTCACCGCAGAGCTTCTGCTGGACGAGGGCGCGATGCTCAGTGGCCAGGGCGCACTGTCTGCAGCAGCAGAGGGCGGACCGCTGGACGTGGTGCAAAGAATCGTTCTCGGCGGCGCGGACCCGAAGAGTGGACAGTCGCTGCGAGCGGCGTGCGCAGCCGGGCACGTCGGTGTGGCCGCGTTTCTGCTCGGCAGTGATTCGGACCTCAATCTGGCGGACGATGCTGGCTGCACGGCGTTGCATGATACTGGCAGACGCGGCGACGTGGGCGTCGTTGATTTGCTGCTCAAACATAATGTCGTTCTCGACGCTGTCGACAGCAAAGGCCGGACAGCGGCCCATTACGCGGCCGTGACTCGCCACAATACCGTTTGCGAGAAACTGATGGGTGCGGAGCGGAGAAGGTATCGCTGAGGTAGTAACACGAGTAAGGGCTTTTCCTGCTGGACGAACTACGTGTCTACGGCCCTTGAACCACCCGACTGCTACTGCTTGGTTGCTAAAACTCCGCGGACCCAATACCCATTGTCGCCACCAGCCTCCATCCACGCCCCGCGTGGGATATACCGGAATTTGCGAGAGAGAACGCAACGAGCATGGACGCTTTCGGGGCGGCCGTGACGTCCCTGCATGAGATATACAACATCACCATGTTCATCCGGCGTGTCGTGGCCGACATGGACAGCTACGCCTCGTCGAAGCAAGATATCCACGACAAGTTGGAGCACGAGTTTCTCTTCATGACTACTTTCAAGGACCTCTTTTTCGAAGACATGATGAGGGATGACCGCCTTCCCCTGGATCTCAAACGCGACGTCGACAACATCTTACGGGCGCTCAAAAAGTCATTGATGGAGTATGAGCTCTTGGCTACAAAACATGGCCTCCTGGTAGACGATACCGACCGGCCGAATGTGGACGGTGGAAACCAACAGCAGCTTGAGCCGCTCGCTTCCGTCATAACGTGCCATAACAAGGGTGTTATTCCCTAGTGAGGCGGAGGGCGGCGACTGGAGCGTTGCGGATTGTTTGGCCACTCACCAGATACGCCTAGGGTCCCTATCCCGGAGTCGAACATTTTCTTGTGTCTAATCGCCATGTGTATTCTCCATTGCAGGGCCATTTGGTGCTCGCTGAGGCCGATCTCCTGCATGCCCTGAAAAACGGCTTCTATGGCATTCGTCTCCGCCGTGCACAAGTCGTTTCGCGGGCTGTACCACTGGAACTGGTCCAGGCATACGAGTGTCGTAATAAGCTTATCGCCATAGTAGATGGTCATGTCTGGGTCGCTCGCTATAGACGAGGTATAGTTGCTGGTTGCTCTGAAGAGTGGGTTGTAGACTTTGCTGACGCAGTTGACACTGTTGGGCAGGATGTTAAGTGAGACTCTGATTAACTATTGGCATGTAGGATACTGAATGCCATGGCTATAGCGACGATAGGGGCTGAGCTGAAGGGCAAAGTTGCCCTTCCTCCTATGGGATGGCACGCTCCTACAGGGTTGACAAGATGCTGGAGAAAGCTGACGGCTTGGTCGGTCTTGTCGAAGGCCCGATGAGGACTGGCGTACTACAATGCACGGTCACATGTTGAAAGGGTACCTGATTACGATGACCTTGGCACTTCTACTACTGATTGAGCCAGTTTGAGTTCAGAAGCGGAAAAGCGGTAGTGCTGAGTTGACCTTTTACAATCATGGCATGTGTCTGAGCGGTAACGTGCATGTCGCGCCACGGGCTGTACGCCCGGCTAATTGAGCACCTTTGCACCCTAATGAACTACGTGCAGCGGAGAATACGGAAATGGTGCGGCCTATGATAACTAATTGCAGGCTACACGTTACGTTATCTCGATGCGCCGGTCCGACAAACACGGGCCAGTCATCTGCACTCGTGATCTGCGCACTTGGATCATAATTGGGGCACTTGGGTTGTTTTCTAGACAATTTTATCACAGCTATTCAGTATACGAAAACACTAACGTTATAGCAATTTGTAACAATGAACATATCATACCATTCAGCTCGTTATAGATGTATAGGCAGTTCGTGATAGACGAATGGACTTCAGCCCGTGATGGATGCGTGGACTTCGGCTCGTGATGGACGTATAGACTGCAGCTCGTAATAGACGAATAGACTTCGGCCCGTGATAGATACGTGGACTTCGGCTCGTGATGGAGGTAGACTACAGCTCGTGATAGACAAATGGACTTCGGCCCGTGATGGGTGCGTGGACTTCGGCTCGTGATGGACGTATAGACTGCAGCTCGTAATAGACGAATAGACTTCGGCCCGTGATAGATACGTAGACTTCGGCTCGTGATGGACGTATAGACTACAGCTCGTGATAGACTGTCAGAAGGAGCGAAGAGAGGAGGAAAGGAAGAAGATGTATTCCAAGTCTCAAGCTATGGCTGGCATCCGGGACTCCCAGCTAATATAGGCTGGGAGGTCGGCCCGTTGCCATGCATGTATACTACGGGTACATGCATTAATTGGGGAGGACGGGCCGGACCCGGTCCGGGGTCTTCCGACATAGACAAATGGACTTCGGCCCGTGATGGATGCGTGGACTTCGGCTCGTGATGGACGTATGGACTGCAGCTCGTAATAGACGAATGGACTTTGGCTCGTGATGGACATATGGACTTGCTAAAGTAATATAAAAGAGAGCATACTACATCTCCTTGCCACAATTTTCCAAGCTCCCCCGGCACATTAGTTCGTCTTAGCCATTGCCATCATCAAAACCCTTCAACTATTCCGAGATAGTCACCTCCAACCTTGGACCCGTCCGTCGAACCAACATGAAGCCTCTTTCCCTCCTTCTCGTCCCGTGCATGGTGGCCGCCCCAACCGTGTGGGCCCTTCCGGTCGAGCCGACAGAACCACCACCGGCTCAAGTACCGTCTCAAGCCCGAGTTAATGGCATTTCGCTTCTCGGTTCCGGCTGCCCGCCCGGGACGGCTGATGTCCAAATCGACGCTACGAAGACACTCATGGAAATTACCTTCTCGCAATACATCGTCGAGACCGGTCCTCTTACGAAGGCTTCGGATTGGCGTAAGAATTGCAAACTTACCCTAAACATGGAATTCGACCAGGGTTTCCAGTAAGTACTAGCCATTTGGCCTAATAGCCCTGACCACTCGCTTATCAAATATACCTCTAGATTCTCTACCCTAGCTACCAACATGACAGGATTCGCCCAAGTCCCAGCCGGGGCGAAAGGCACCTGCTCGAATACCTTCGACTACACAGGTGTCCAGGGTCAAGCCAACTACGACATCTCGCTCACGGGCCAACGCGAAGGACCTTTCTTCCTCGAGTCGAATGTGGGCATAGCATCGTGGTCTCCATGTGGCGGAACTACTGCGATCATGAACATGAATAACCAGTGCAACATTTCCCCTACCGATAAAGCGGCACTCATCGGTGTATGTCCTAACCTTTATAATACTCGTCCTTTGAAGCGGAAGAGAACTGACAGTATATAATAGGTTGATCGCATCAGCGGAAAGCTTAGCGTCGTGGTGGCGCTCGTCTGGAGAAAGTGTCCCTTGAAGTAACCGGCCTGAAGCCGACAATGGTAGGAGCTGAGGCGCGTCACGCAATCGATCGAATTCGCTCACCCGCTGGCTTGGCTATGCCCGCGAGAGAACTCTCCTTTTGGCGACCGATCGGAAACGGAATTAATGGTGGGAGCTGAGGCGCGTCACGCAGTCGATCGAATTCGCCCACCCGTGCTGGCTTGGCTATGTCCGCGAGAGAACTCTCCTTTTGGCGACCGATCGGAAACGGAATTAATGGTGGGAGCTGAGGTGCGTCACGCAGTCGATCGAATTCGCCCACCCGCGCTGGCTTGGCTATGTCCGCGAGAGAACTCTCCTTTTGGCGACCGATCGGAAACGGAATATACAAGAATGACTAAGGGGCCGAAAGCAAGAAGACCAGGACATCATCAAGGCAATCGATGGACGAGCGATCCACTAAATACCTAGACAATGAATGGTAGAAATGAGATGCTGGCAAGCTACCTGGCTCTATAGGGGCGTACGACATGTTGACCAATCTTTGTGAAGTGTG
>Ga0247777_1000638_pt1 | contig 10312 bp, 5 predicted proteins | sample UWRJL154409C5_FD_179937 | JGI IMG/M metagenome (GOLD analysis project Ga0247777, IMG submission 179937) | Plant litter microbial communities from Arlington Agricultural Research Station in Wisconsin, United States - UWRJ-L154-409C-5 | ecosystem: Environmental > Terrestrial > Plant litter >...
GTTGGGTATGGAAGTCGGAGTAGTGGAGATAGAGATAGACGTCAGAAGAGATGTACGGTTGCTAAGTCGGGAAGATTGGTGAGCGGCTGAGGGGCAGCAACGTCTTAAATGCGGGCGGGGCGGGTTCGAGCTGATTGACGCGGTGCCAGATCAGTCAGGCGGCTGATTTTGGGAGCCTGAAAAAACAACACAACACGTTGCTGCCCCTGCCCGGGTTGACCAATCAGCACTGCAGAAAATCGCACCAAGCAATGGACCCGCACCTTTGGATGTCGAGAACACCGCGCGGACCCGTTTTGGCGCACACTGGACGTTCTCCGTCCGTGGGAACACCGGGTGCGTACTCGTAGCTAGCATCTGGAGTTCCTCAATCCTGGGCCTGCCGGGTTTGCAGATGCGATCGGTGTGCTGCTTGGGTACTCGTGAGGCGGGTAGGCGACAGTGTAGCAGCTTCAAGCTTACCTACTGTAACTACCTATTTTACTGGGATGGACCTGCCAGCCGACTAGGTACCTACCTACCTATGTACCTACCTAGACAGCAGCCTGTTCGTCCATCCATGATCCTTTTTGTTTGCCCTAGTGACTCCCTGGCGGCGGCTGCCGCACTGCTCCACGGCCTCTGCACCTTCATTCAGGTGCGCATTCTCGTACGGACCAATGCGGCGAGGACCGCACGTGCCATGAGGTGTGCCTGGTATCGTTCGCCGTTGGAGGTTGTTTTGCTGCTGCAGCCAATCAAAAAATTCGGGAGTGCCCATGCCGGTCCCAAAAGCTGCACCAAAACAAACGGGATCGGGCCCCGCCCTGAGACACGTCCAAATCGCGGTTCCCGAAGCGTCAGGCGGCCCCGAAATTCATTTTCCCTCGGAGGGCCCAAAAAAGGACAAAATTTAAAATCGCCCCCTCCCCGGCCCTTGCACGCCCTGCACCAGCACGGTAATCAGCCTGCAACGCGCCCCGCCCTTTCCCGCCTACTTAAAGAATCCCGCACCCCCCCCACTCTCCCAAATCTTCTTCTCCTCCCACACACCCTCAATCCAGCCGCGGATTTTCCATCACCACAACCTCCATTTCATCATCGCATATCGCGTCATCAACTCCACAACCCAAACTCCATCCCAGGTCCTTTTCACAATGGCCCGTACCAAACAGACTGCCCGCAAGTCGACCGGTGGCAAGGCCCCGCGCAAGCAGCTCGCCTCCAAGGCCGCTCGCAAGAGCGCCCCGTCCACCGGTGGCGTCAAGAAGCCTCACCGCTACAAGCCCGGTACCGTCGCTCTCCGTGAGATCCGTCGCTACCAGAAGTCGACGGAGCTCCTGATCCGCAAGCTCCCGTTCCAGCGCCTGGTAAGTTCCGCTCGCCATAATCTCGGCGATCGCCTCTGCTGACATCAACCCTCAAAAGGTTCGCGAGATCGCCCAGGACTTCAAGTCGGACCTCCGCTTCCAGTCGTCGGCCATCGGCGCCCTCCAGGAGTCGGTTGAGTCGTACCTCGTCTCGCTTTTCGAGGACACCAACCTGTGCGCCATTCACGCCAAGCGTGTCACGATCCAGTCGGTACGTCCTGCCACGCTGCCTCTCCCATTCCTTCCCTTGCAACCTAACGCGCTAACGCCCCGTACAGAAGGACATCCAGTTGGCCCGTCGTCTCCGGGGCGAACGCAACTAAGCACCTCTGCGCTGGTTGGGTGGTAGCTGGTTGCGAACCTGCTTGGCGAATGGATCACATCGGTCACGGGGGGGTAATATCAAGGCGTTCTGAAATGCGTTGCTTTTTGGGCGAGGGCTGTACATTACAGAGGATAGGCAGCGTGGGGTGCTGCCTCTGAACGCCGATTCATGACCATGACCGAGAACCCACCACTGTGACATGCACCCCTCTACCAGACACGCCCGTTGTTCGCCAGTAGTTTATTCCCCCGTCGCGCGCTTTTTGCATGCCGGGCTGGGCCAATATCACCTATGTAGTCTGCGTCGCCGCTAAGCGCACGCATGGCTGGATAACGTTTGGGGTGCTGTCGCTGGCATCAGACATCGTGCCTCGGGCGGCTTGATAACAGGCCCAAAGGTCGCGGCGCCATGAAACGCGGAGGCTCGTCAATGGTTTGCCACGGATCTATCGAAAGTACTTGGGTAGTTTGTTGCTACCACCCGCCGCCCGCTCTACCACGACGGTCGGAAGTGTGGGTGTTCCGTAGTGACATGTCGTTGCCACCGCGCGCCTACGCCCTGAGGCCGTCGTAATGTCGCGTCGGCGCTTGCGTCAGCACGTCAAAGAAACCCGTGCCCGTCCTTCCTAGCCTTCCCACAACAAGTCGGCTGCTCGGCGTGGTCAGGTCGTCCCAGTCCCCGTCGAGGACCGCATCCTTCAAGAAGCCGACCGTGGTCTCGAAGCTCATCTTGGTGAAGGGGCTGACGTTGCCTTTGAGCCCGTTGCGGTTGAAAGGTGCGAAGCCACCGTTCCTTGTCATGTAGTCGGCGATGAGGTTAAGGTGGCGGCCATCGACGCCGATGCCGTGCGACGAGAAGACATTGCGCAGCTCCCGCGCGATGTTGGCCCGGCACGCCTCCACCCCGTATATCTCGAGTACGGCCGCGATGTCGTTGGTCGCGATCCTGTTGTCGTCGATCAAGTCGCTCCTGCCTTGCATCGCCCTCACGTTGGCGCCTTCGGTCTGTACCGCCGGCACCGCCGCCGCGTCGCCCGTCCGGCCGTCTCGGACGTGGGCTGCGGCCTCCAGTGTGCAGGTCCCCAGCCCTTTCACGTGCCGGATCAGGGATTTGCGCAGTGCATCCTGCACGAGGCTGAGCATGAGCAACTTGGGCGCATCCACGTCGTACTCGAGAGTGAAGGAGCACGACGAGCCCTGCATATCGGACCGGAAGGTGGTCAAGTCGGAAATCTCCGCCCGCAGTCGCGTTTCACGGGCGGCCGAGTCACCGTCTGGCTCTCGGTCGCCCTCTCCATCGCTGTCGCTCGGCCTTGGTTCGAGAACCTTGGCGGCGACCGGGGTTGGGGAGGGATCTTCACCCGACCCGTGGCCCGCATCGTCGTCGTCTTCCGACTCGCCCTCCCTTTCCATCCGTTTCTGCAAGGCGTCGTCGTCGTCGTCGTTAGGCCCATACGAGACGGCCTCTGTTCGATTAGCTCGCATCTTGGCCCCCGTAGCATCTTCGTCGTCTCCACCTCCGTCCCCGTCGTCGTCGTCGTCGTTGTCGTTGTCCGTGCCGCCTACTGGGCCGCCCCGTGTTCTAGCAACCTCGACGGTTCCTGCCTTCGAGCCAATGTCGCTGACGGGGACACCGCCGTCACGGCTCATCCGCTCCACTTCCTTCTTCACCAGCGCCACGAGCGTTGGTAGCAGCTTCCGCTCTACCGTGTCAAGGACGTGCGACGCAGAAACGCGGTACGCCGTGGCGTACTCGTCCTCGTCGAAAAAGTGGAGGCTGATTTCATACATCCTTGCAATCGGGTACATGGTCCCCCGACCCACACGCTCCCGTACAGTGACGGAGTCCAGCACGTGCGGGAGTGGAAGAACACTGATCGACCTGGCCAAGGTTTCTGCCTCGTCCAGCGGGGCTTCGGGTCGGAGGACGAGGGTCATCGTGGGCGTTGCGATGTTGACACTGGCCGTCATGAGGATCTCGCGAAGTCGGGGAATGCCCTGGGTGACGTTCTGGGCGGCGTGACCTGCGAGGTGGAACGTGTTGAGCGTCATCTGCGTCGATGGTTCTCCGACCGACTGCCCTGCTACGATGCCCACCGCCTCGCCCGGTTCTACCATGGACCGGAAATGCTTGGCCGCGAAAACCTTTTCGGCGGCCTTCTTCGAAACGCACCTGCCCGACAACGGCTTTGGGCGGTTTTCCGACTTGCCCTTAATCAGACCGTCCTCGTTCTGGCTGATGTAGTCTGACATGGCGGCGAAGAACCTCTCGGACATGGCAAAGGCGTGCTGCGCTGGGTTGAACAAGCAGTTGACGGGTTCATCGGCGCATGCCGGGTTGGCTTTGGCCTTCTTGATAGCCCGCTTGCTTCGCTTGATGAGTTCCTCTCTGTGCTGAAATAGCCTATCCGTCCCGGGGTCCGAGAAACTGATGTAGTCGAGCTGTGAGTCCAAGTTGTATAGCTGAAACCGGAAATTGGTCAAGAATCTCTGCTTGGCCACCTCGAGCCCGTCCTCCCCGTACAGGAACTGGACCAACGTTCCATCCGAGTCGCGCACTGAGGTGTCGTATGCAACCTCGAGGCCCTCCATGCCCTTGACGATGCACCGCTGCAGGTAGCCCGACCGCGACGTCTTGACAGCCGTGTCGATGAGGCCCACCCGGCCCGCCATGTGATGGAAGTAGTACTCCTGTGGCCGGATTCCGGTGAGGAATCGACTGACGACGTAGCCGCCCGCCCGGATATCTGTTTCAAATGGGGCATAGCATGGAAGCGACTTGCCGCTCACCATCAGAGGGACCCTCCTCCCTTCGAGAACCTGTTGCCCGAGGTTGCACGATATCAATGTCGCGTTGACGAGCCCGCCCTTGGCCCCGGAGACAGTCATGGTCTGCATCTGGTTGGCCGGGAAGGGCTTCTGGAGGCCGTCGGGTAGGCAACCGAGCGCGACGTCGTTGGAGATTTGCGAGCCGGCCTTGGTCATTTGCCTGTCCAACCCTTCTTGCTCGGCGTCGGTCCTCATGACATCCTCGAGACGTCGCCTGAGCCGGACATCCGAGTGTTCGCGGCCACTATCCTCCAGGCTGACATAGCCGGCAGCGACGCAGCGGCCGACGCCTGGAGCTGCGGACAGAGCGCTTTGGCGGTGTGCCTCGCCAGACGGTGTGAGCCTGAGGTCCTCCATGCCGCAGCTGAACGCCCGCATGCTGAGGAACCTTGTCAGCATTCGTCCCAGGCTGCTCAGGAGCCTCCCGGCGGCCGGGGCGCCGTAGACCTCGTGGACAGAGTGGACGAAGCCACCCGACTTGGGGCCCAGCTGTGACTTGTCCAGGATGCCGGATATGAGCTCGCCGTCGCGAAACACCGTCTCGCCCTCCTCGACGTGCGTTTCCCACCTCGAGGCGGGAATCTGGCTCTTACCGCTCATCCAGAGAAGACCACGGTTGGGCGGCTTGATGTTCTTCAGCAGAGTGGTGATAACTTGCTTGCCCGTCCAGCGAGCCGCTGGTTTGAGGATGGCCGGCGGCACCAGCTCGATCCTCTCGCCGTATGTGTGGCCGCTTTCTGGCCGTAGTGCGCTGTAAATCAACTGGTGATACGCGTCGCGGGTGAAGAAGGTATCCTTGCTGCACAGCGATACTGACACGGATAGGTGATCCTGGATGAGCCCGCGAAGAGGTTCCCCCTGGGTGCCCGATATATACTGATGGTCCGTATCCGCAAGTTGCAGCGCCTCGGCCCTGGCTATTTCGTTCTGCGGGAAGTGCATATTCATCTCGTCGCCGTCAAAGTCGGCATTGTACGTGTTGCAGTTGGCGTAGTGCATGCGAATCGTCTTCTCGCCGGGCAAGACGCGGACGCGATGCCCCATGATAGACGGCTTGTGTAGGGTTGGCTGCCGGTTCATCAAGACAACATCGCCGTTGCTAAGATGGCGATAGACCTTCTTGTTTCGAGTGCCACTAAAGTTGCTGCTTGTTGGCGCTAGAAGCTGGTTGGCCAGAGATACACGATCCTCGAGTGACTTGTTGCGAAGGTTCACAATTTGACCGTTCTCGTTCTCGATGGCCGAGGCCCCGGGCCATTTCCCGACACCGTTGATCACGGCCTTTTGCATCTCCTTGAAGTTGTGGCTGGTCACAGGCTCCGGATATGTGAGTTTCCGTGCAAAGACCGGAGGAACACCAATCTCGTTCGTTTCGATGTTGGGGTCAGGGGATATGACGCTCCGCGCCGCGTAGTTGACGCGCTTTCCCATCATGTTTTTTCGAAACAAGCCTTCCTTCTTCTCCAGCTTTTGTTTGATGCCCTCCTCGTTTCGCTTGGCGGCCGCCCCTTGAACCGGATTTTTGGTTTGGTCGATTAGCGAGTTGACGCAGTCCTGGAGATTCGTCCAAGCCTCGTGGAGGGACGTCATGTCTCCGGCATCGTCGCCGTTCGCCATCTCTCGGTGGACATGTGCTAGCCGGAAGCACGCCCCGAGAATGAGCTTGTAGAGTGAGTTTTGTTGGGCTTCTGTGACCTGGGCATCGCCGGTTCGGGCCTCTGGGCGGTATCGATTCGGAGGGACGAGGAGGGTCTGCACGAAGAACATATCCGGAGTAAGGAGCTGCGCTTTCTTGGGCGGTCTCGACATGTAGATCAGGGACAGAATCTCCTGCTCGTGGTAGAAGAGCAGCCGAAGTCTCTCGAGAACTTCCTGGGCGCTGATGTAGCGCTGCGTCGGAGGCTGAGCCTTGGCGGATGGCCGGCGTTTCGTCACCTCGCCACGTTCGTCTAGCTCGTCGGCCGGGCCGTCGTCGTCCTCGCCCATGTCCTCGTCGGAGGACAGTCCCGTATTCTGATCCCTCTCCTCACGGAGAGAACCAGGTCCCGCCAACTTTGCGCCTTGCTGGCGAAGGCTCACTGCATCCCGGAGTTTGAAATGACCCGATGCCATCTTGGCCTGTTCCCTGGCCGGGAGAGCTTTCTCGAATATCTTGACGAAGAGATCCTTCCGATAGGACGGTGAGATGCCCTTGCAGTGGGTACACTCTCGCCTGCCCTTGGCAATGTCCTGCATGAATGCACGAACAACGGTCCTTCGCATCTCCGACGAACCCTCGTGTTTGCTCATGCGTATGTTGCGCGACGTGGTCTGGAGCTTTTGCAAGGCCTGGAGGACGTAGGCGTTTCTTGCGCTTGTGACTCCATCAACAGCCTTGGCGGAGTCCGGGTCGTCGGGGTCACTGTCGTCTTCGGAGACGGCAAGGCCGGGGTGGCCTTCGCTGATGGTATCGACATATGCCGCCTCGGCCAAAAGCCCGTGCTGGAGGAGCCGCAGCTTACAGGTGTAACGGCCGATCTCCTTGGGCGTGAGACGGAAGCGATGACAGTAAGCACATTGCGCACGCAGCAGTCGGAGCGTCTGATCGAGGAACACCGGGTGGTACACTGGGACAGGGAGTTCGATGTGACCAGGGTGGCCGGGACACAGTGACTGCCCGAGGTTGCAGGTCGTACAACTGCCAGCCAGAGGTTAGAGAAGGTTTGAAAGTTTCTATCTCTTTCTGTCTACGGGTTACTTACAGAGCGTCTCCCCAGGAGCCAAGCGCAGGATCGTAGAGTCCGCCAGGAACAGGGTTCAGGAGAGTGTCGAAGGTGCTCTCGTTTTCGATCCGCCTCACTGAGATTGACCTGATCTCCTCTGGGGTAAGGAAAGTAAAGTCGACACTCTCTATGGAGGAGGACACGGGTTGTGAGATATTCATCGCAGCGATCGATAGTCGCAGCGGAGTCTGGTGTGTTCAACGTGGGTCCTTGCAGCAGGTGACTGGCCACCGCAGTCGGTGGAATGGAGGGTGAGCCCTATTCTGCCGCAGGGAGTCCTTGGTGAGAATTCAATCAGGGTTTAGGGAAGGGTTATCGGCAATTACCGGATTGACGGGTGTGCTTCCCTTGGCGATGTTGAGCTCTCCGGATGGCATGTCACGCGGGGGACGTTGAGAAGTTCGTCCTGAATTTTTTTTGGCGGTAGTGGACGGCAGAAAGTCTGCAATGGGGTGGGGCAGGCCCGGACAGGCGGCAAGGCGGCGGCGGGTCTGCCGAGTCTCCCACAGCCGCAAGCGCCACACGCACGGCCCCATACAGCCCCTAGTTTCCTGTGGACCTCCATGAGTAATTCCTCTGGATCCTAACCAAGTACAAACATCAGAGAAGTTTTACCAACCGTCCTCGCGCCTTCCTCACAGCATCAACCATCCTTCTTCGCCGCCCAACGAGACAGGGCGCACCAGAAGACGACCAGACCAACCCGCGTCTCGGTAGCGGGACAGTCTATATTTACTTCAACTCGTAACTGCGCTGTGCGGAACTTTTCTGACGACCCCGAGCTTGCGCGGGCGACCTCGTATCGACCTCCCAAACCTTCGACCCCAAGGCGGACGAAATGGACCGTCGCAACCAGCCCTCCAGCCTCGGCCCGCGCCCTGACGCCGCCTCACGGGTACACAAAACCGAGTCAGCGGCGGATAGGATGGCGGCGCTCAAGGCCAGGGTAGCCGCCGCTATTGGCGGCAGCAAGGCGAAAGGCGGCCTGAATGTTGGCCTCCATCCGGCCCTGGAGGACCTAGGGCAGTGGAAAGCCGCCAACAAGCAGGGCGAGACGAGAGCTCCGCTGGCATCCAGTGGCTCGCGAGCCGCTACGGAGCAGAGCAGGTTTGACCTTGGCCCCCCCGGTCGACTGGGCAGGTCGGCCAGGCCCGACTTGTCCGCATCCGCCGGACGAATCAACCCCTACTTCGACGATACGGCAGCTGGTCACGGCCCCTCGGGGAAGAAGCGACAATCGCGGCAGCTCGTGTTCAACCAGAAGGGCAAGTACATCCAACAAGCCAACGCCCTTCGCAAGCAGGCGGCGCTGGAGGCGCTGAAGAAGCGCATTGCGGAACAGACACGGAAGGCTGGCATCGACGAGGACCTCGACGTGGAGAAGAACTTTGTCGTAGAGGCGCCGCCGGACCTCGAGTGGTTCGACGAGGGGCTCGTGTACGGCACTAGCTACGATGGGATCGACGACTCCTCCGAGGCGCTGAAGCTTACGACCGAGGATACCGTGGTCACGTCATTTGTGCAGCACCCGGTCCCGTTGGAGCCGCCCCAAGACAAGCACGTCCCGGCGGCCAAACCCCTCCCGCTGACCTCCAAGGAGGCGGCCAAGCTGAGGAGACAGCGGCGCGGAGCGGAGCTGAAGGAGAAGCAGGCCAAAATCCGACTGGGCCTGATACCGGCGCCGCCGCCCAAGGTGAAGAACCTCGCGAGCATGATGCGGGTGCTGGGCTCTGAGGCCGTCAACGACCCGACGAGCGTGGAGCTGCGGGTGCAGCGCGAGATTGCCGAGCGGCATCAGACTCACATGCAGGCAAACGAGGACCGGAAGCTGTCGCGGGAACAAAAGCACGAAAAGCTGGCAACGAACCAGGAGATGGACGCGGCCAAAGGCATCCACATGATGGTGTGCAAGATCGAGAGCCTCGCCAATGGCGCGCACCGCTACAAGATTGGCGTCAACGCCGAGCAACTGGCGCTGACGGGCGTTTGCATCATGCATCCCAAATTTTGCTTGGTCGTCGCCGAGGGTGGCGAGCACAGCATCACAAAATACAAAAAGCTGCTCCTGGGTCGGATCAACTGGCAGGAGAACGCGCCGTCGCGGGACCGGGACGGCAAGCAGGGGCCGTCGAGGCAGTGGCTCATGGCGGAGGACGAGAAGGGCCAGCTGCGAGATCTTGCAAACAACCGCTGCACGCTGCTGTTTGAAGGGGAGGCCAAGACTCGGGCCTTCCGGAAGTTCTACAGCCGGATCGCTGAGACCGAGTCCGAGGCGCGAGGGATACTGGCCAGGGCCAAGATGGATGCGTTCTGGGGCCAAGCCAAGAGTACCGTCTGAGAGCCCCCCGCGTGCAGGTCTTTCGCTTTGAGGTGGGAGTGTAGCGTGGGAGGCGAGCGTCGGCGGGTAGGGGGGCACCTGCTCTACCTGACTGGCCGTCTCGACGGCTTCCACTAGGTAGCGGAGAGTCGGGGAAGGAGCAGAGTTCCCGATTGTTTACAGAGGCAGAAGGCTGAGGGGGTCGAGGCAGGTGCGTTACCTGCCTACCCCGGTAGATAGCCGGCAGTGAGTTGATGAGAATGCGACCGTGTATGCTACCCTGAGTTGGCAGGTGACGGATGACGGATGACGGGCCCGCGGGCCACGGGCCACGGGGGACAGGACCTTGGAAGGTGTCCGTGGCACAGCGGCGGGCACCTTTGGACATGTCGGCGACCCCGCGTGGACGTCATGACAGCCTCGTCACCGAGGGTAGGGTTGCCATCTCTGAGCTGCACTACTGGTCCCAGGCGTGTGGCCAGGATTGTGTTGCATGATTCCATGCTGACGCAGAGCTTCTAGAAGCCAGGGGCGGGGGGTTGCGATGATGGGAGGTGTGGGCCTCCTTCCGCCAAGGGGTTGAGGCCCGACGGATCAGCCCGACAGATCGTACCATCCAACGGCGATGAGCGAGGCGGCGGGGCTGACGAGATCGGGATCGCGGGATACGCGGTTACGAGGGTGAAAGATAGTCTGTAATAGGGGAAAAAAAAAGAAGGGGGGGGGGGTGG
>Ga0247777_1000639_pt1 | contig 10309 bp, 8 predicted proteins | sample UWRJL154409C5_FD_179937 | JGI IMG/M metagenome (GOLD analysis project Ga0247777, IMG submission 179937) | Plant litter microbial communities from Arlington Agricultural Research Station in Wisconsin, United States - UWRJ-L154-409C-5 | ecosystem: Environmental > Terrestrial > Plant litter >...
CCAGTAGCGCTGTCGTAGCCGACGTGGGTGACGTGCACCGGGTTCTCGGGCGCCGAAATCATGGGTTTCTTGGGCGTGCCCACCAGACCGCTCATGAAGCCGGAGAAGCCCGACTTCTTCCTCAAGACGCCGGGCATCCTGGCATCTTTGGCCTCGTCCGAGTACCGCTTCAGCGCGGACGATTGGGTGTCGGCGGCTTTGCTCGCGGGCGCCTTCTCGCTGACGACGGGGTCGGAGCCAAAGCTGGCCGACTGGCGGAGGGGCGGGCCCATGGCCCTATGGTCCGGGGCGGCGGCGGCGGCGGCGGCGGCGGCGGCTCGGGTCGTGGGCGGCGGTGGGGCGGGGGGGGTGGGGAAGTGCGTCTGGTGATGGGCGGGCGACTTGATGGCGTCGATGCGGTCGAGAATGGAAGCGCCGTCGAAGGGGGCGCCGACAAACTCCTCGGGTGTTTGCGAGGTGAGGGGACCCTGGCGGGCGGCGAGGTGCGGATCCGAGTTGCGCTGGACGGGGTAGGAGGGCGATGCAACGGCAAAGGCGTCGGCGGGCAGCACGGGCGACGGGTTGGCACGGTTGGCGGTGGAGGGCGGCAGGCGGGGCGACGAGGTGCTCGACGCGTGCGAGGTGGGCGTTCGGGCGGGGGGAGCGCTCGGGGCACGGCGGAGGCTGGTCGAACTGCGTTTGCTCTGGATGGATTGGGCCTCGAGGCGGCTCTCGAAACTCAGCGACGACGAGTGGGTTCGCGACGAGGGCGGGGGTTGCTTCTTGAGTCGACGGCGTTGAGAATTGCTGTTGGGGAGCGGCTGCGACTGGGTCAGGTGGAGGCCCGGGGCGGCATCCATGATACACCCAGGCTTGGGAAAATTGGCGGCGAGGGGGGAAGTGTCCGACTGAGTCGGGTTCGGCGGACGGGGAAGCCACAGGCAAAGTGGAGCGCGCGTGGAGAGGAGGGTCCGCGTAGGAGGGGAGGGGGTGGGATTCCCAGAAACGTGCCGACGAGCGCAGCCAGTTCTGCGACACCTTTCCAGTTGCCCAGTGCTGCCCGGGCCGCTGGTGGGTGGGGTGTCCCGGTGTGTGCAGCCTCCCGGCCGCTGGGTGCTGGGTGGCCTCGCCGGGCTAGTTCACTTTTATGGGGTTGCGTTGCGGTGCGGTGCGGTGCGTTGCGGTGCTGTGCGTTGCGATGCGGTGCGATGCGTTGCGAATGCGGTGAGGTGCGTTGCGTTGCGCTGGCTTCCCAGTGTCGGCGCCAAGAGCTGGGCTCTGGCGAGAAAAGAGTCAACAAGGCCTCTCTCTCTCTCAGGCTTCGTCCCCGTCCCCGTCTACTTCCCGCTGCCACGCGGTCGCTGTCGGTCGCGTGTTGTACCGACACAGTGCGTGGCGCGGGGTCGTGACTCGGGCGGCAGATTTCAGGTTCGCAGGCGGCGGCCCGGTGGCGCAATCGCAATCCCAAAGGTGCCTGTGGCTGGGCGACTCGTCCGGGGCATTCGCACGCGCAAAGAAAGGCCTGGGGACCGTCCCAGAGTAGTAGGAAACCTCCAAAGGGACAGAGTTAATCCAGTTTTGTTCTCCGCCGGGGAACGCTTGCTGGAGAGATTCGGTTTTGTGGTGGAAGAAGGAGGGGCGGGGCTGGGAGATTCCGAATATTCCGCCACCAAGGCTCCCAAAAGAGCCTGTAAACCAAGCCAGCCCCGGCCTGGTCACCCGTTGCTTGCTCACAAAGCGGCTGCTCCGGATCTCTCCCGACGTCCTCGTGCGGCCGGCCTCTGCGTCTGTCAGAGACAAACCCTCGAGTTGGCGACAGCCAAGGGAGCCGTCGTTCTCGACGCGAGCCCAAACCCACAGGGCTGTGCTGGATGCACGAACCCCTCAGGACGGACAACGCCCGACCCCGGCAACGCCGTCGCAAGTCGGAAGGACGGCTCGTCTAGGGCGAGAGTTATCTTGTCGACCCTATTCACCCGAGCTCGGCACTGTCCGGTGCTTGTTCGCCGTCCCGGCTCACCAAGCCGCACGACGCCCAGCAGGACAGGACGGGATGGACGAATGGGTCGGCAGTCGAGAGGCGTCGGGCCCGACGCGAACCAGTGCAGCGCGCGGACGGGTCCTGGAGGGCGTGCCGCCTTTCGAGGGGAGTTGCGTCTCGACTGTCGATGTCCCGGGAGATTTGCGGACCCGTCGATGCCAGAACCGGTTTGGTTCTCCCAAGATTCACGGTTGACGTCGCCTCGGCAGGGCCTCCAGCGGATGGGTGGTGATTCGAAGACGGGCCGGAGTAGACCCCGCGGCTGGACCTCCGAACGAGAGCCTCTTCGAGTCTTGGACGTCTCGAGGTCGAGGTCGGCCCCTGAAAGTGACAAGTTGACTGGGAGACAAGAGCGATATATCGCGAACAACGCCTCTGTTTCGGAATGTCTGACGCTAGTCGTGGTCGTGGAGAACGAGACAGGCGCGTCTGGAAGTTGAACAGCCCTCCTCCACGTTGTGTCCCGGTCTTGGATGGCGGACACCGTCATGGGCCTTGCCTTGCCTGCCCTGCCGCCCCTGGGCCCCTCTATCCGTTTCCCTGTCCTGGCTCCCCCCGGTTCCGGCTCACCCCAGGGTTGGGCCGCGTGCCCAGCCAATGGCTGGCGCAGCCGGCAAGCGAATGGACTTTTTGATTGCTGGGGCGAGCTTCGCCAAAGTTGCGTTTGCATGGGGGGGGTTCATGCTCTCCCCTGGAGACACAGACGCAGTTCTCTACTCCGCATAAGCCCAAAATCAGATTATACGACCTGGGGCTATGGGATACTGGCTCGAACCGCTTTTGCTAGGGCTGCACCTACAGTACTCCGTACAGTAGGGCTGCCGCCGGAAAGAGTCCTTAGCCCTGCGGCGGTGAGATGGTGTTGGGCGGGGGGGATCACCCGCAGGGGCCGGGGCACTGATATCGGGGCCTGGCGCCGACTGCAACGCTGTGATAGTCCCACTGTGGGACAACAAGGGCAGGAGGGCAGCAGGTCGAAACCGAGAAGCCCCGAGCCGCCGGACCGTGGACGACATGGGTGACGCGAACCAACGCGCTGCACAGACGTCTGGACGCTTGGTTCTGCTGCGAGGCTGCTTGGTGCCCCTCTGCCCCAGTGCCCCAGTGCCCCAGCGCCCCTCTGCCCCCAGTGCCCCTGGCGAGCCTGGCGAACTGGGAGGCTGGCCTCATCCCGGGTGCGGGGGGGCGTTTCCAAGAAACGTCGACGGGAGCACAATTGGAGCAGGCAAGCGCTGATCCCTAGACGCATTGCGCCAGAATCAAGAAATGTCTGGCATTTCAACGTCGCCTGTCCACCACCGTCCTCGCCTCCTTGGGCTGCCGCTCCTCCACCAAATTCTCCGAGCCAGTGGATGCAGACCGACTCCTGTCTGTCGACGAAAGGGTCGTCCCGGGACAAGCCGGTCTAGTCGGGACGGTCTGTCTCCAGTCGAGCCAGCCTCCCAGTGTCCACAAGCCGCCGGACCCAGGCTGTGCATGTCGCCGGCGGACCCAACCCCAGGCCCAAGACGGAGTATGGGGGCATCTGAAGGCGGAGGATGTACACAGTGCGGATCCGGCGTTAGCCACGCAGTATGGAGTACTCATACCCGACGTCAGGTCCCCCCCACCTTAGCGATCCAAGCAGTGGGAGGTGTCGGTGTCGGGCTCTGCCGCCCGTCCGCGCCACATCCAAGGCAACGCGGTCATCCGGCGGCGTCATACCTCCTTGGATGTATGCGTACAAGGCTGTGCTTTCCCCTTCCATCAGCCTTCACCCTCCCTTGCCAACTCGTACAGTACCTCCTACCCATCTCCCCACTACTTACCTATCTACAGGTCGTTCAGGTCGTCGCCCAGTGTCACTTTCTCTTCGCAGCTATCGACGGCTAACGATGCCGCCTCCTGCCCCTAGACCTGGGACGACCGCGCGGCCGTTTGTTGATATGGCGGGTGACACGGAGACGTCGAGAGCGAAAGCTCCAAAAACAGCAATATTCGACTGATATTGCTTGCAGGGTTGACAGCACCGCAGCCGCGTCAATCCACGTCTGGGAGTGGCTCCTGTTGCCTCGCCACGGACCGTCACACGGCAGTCGACAGCCCTCGCCGCCCAGCACGAGCTCGTCTGCGTGGTCAATTTTTTCTTTTCGCTTTCTCATCTGGCTCGAGCTCCCTTCCCCAGTGTTTCCAAACGGCGGCATGCGAGGATCCGGAACACACATTTGATGCTTCAGGCGACCGCTTCGCCTGGAACCCACTTTGGACCTTGGCCCGCGACTCCGCCTCCGCACGCCATCATCACTGCCTCTTACCATCTCTCTACTTTTCCCTTGAAACTCTGGCTGACCTCTGCCCTCGCCTGGCCTGGCCCAACCCTCAGCTGCTCAATTTCCATTTTTAGAGGCCGAGGCTCTCAGTATCAGTGGCAGCATGTGGAGGTGCTTCGAGGAGTCCAGGCAATATAGCTTCCCACCCTTTCCGCCTAATTGAGCCTGCCTGCGTCTGTTGGCACCTCCGTTTCTGGGATCTCGCATCCGCTGGCCAGGTGACGGCTTGCGATGTTCGGGGGAGTGGTGCCGGGTAATCGAGCCCCGTACCCGTATGCCCGTCGGCCCTGCCCATCATCGCACGAAAGTATCCAACGTATCACAGCAGGTAACCCTTTTCTGTTCCCTGGATTTCCCTCTTGGTACTTTCTTCGACGGATTAGGAGATGTCCCGAGCTCCTCTTCGTTCCTCTCACCTCTGCCCGGGTCTCCCACACGATCCTATGCCGCCCGAAGAGCCGCACCCGCAGGGGCGAACAGGTCACGCATCTTTTTTCCTACTCGTACGGCTGTCGAGTGTCCTATGAAGGAGGGCTCATGGGTTCCACAGAAGAAGCTTCCTGTTGGCGTGGTACCCAACCAGCCAACGTCGGACTCGTGGGTCGTCTTGCACCGCGTCTGCTGTTCCTGCAGCAGCTGCGGCCGTCGAATCCGCGTGGTCCACGTCGGAGGGAGCTGTCACCCAGGCTCATCGGAGGTCGGCGAGCAGTCCGCCAAATCTCCCCTTGCATGCATGCGTTTCCTTTCCCCACGCGCATCACACGAGGGACGGCGCTGGCCGAGGTGTGACTTTGGCTCTCCCATGTCCGTATTCAACATGGTTGGGGCGGATCCTCTGCAGCCTCGGCCCCGCCCAACGCTCCACCAAGTCACATGTGCGCGCGAGGAACTCCCGGAACATCCATGACAAGCCAAGGGCTTCTTTACCGTTCATGAAGGACGGCGCTTCGTTTGTAGGGAAGCTGGGGGTCAAGGCTCACCTGTCCACCATGTCGATGACAAGAGGGAGGACTCTTCCCTGTCCGTCTGAGTGCGCCTTTAAGCAAGCCCCACCCACCCCAGGCCGAGATCCTCGCCGCCCAGAGTCCACCTGGTCCATCGGACGTAGCGCCGGTTTTTCTTCGTCCACGCAAGGCTACGAGTACCTTGGGTAGGACGTTGCCAGATCACGAAAGCCCTCCATTGCCGTTTATTTGCATCCACGCTCAAGGCCTTGTCGGCCGCTAGCCCAGCTCCCGGACAGAACGCCTACCCCAGACCACCGCAGTTGTGTCGCCGACGACCCATTGGCCGCGGCGTCCCCTCTCCTGAACGAACCCTGCCAACGCGCGCGCCGCACCCCCCGCCGGTCCGGCCTTGGCGTCATCGACATCTGCGTGCGTTCCAGGTTCCCGTGAGCCGCGCCGGTGAAGGCATTTCGCACCAACGGCCGCGGACCATGTGTGTTGCATGGCTGCGCGGGGGTCAACCACGAGCCCACGCAAAGCCCGCCCCCCGCTCCGTCGTTGGTACGCTCCCGTGAAGGGAGGAGGGGGCGGGTGCGTTGGTCGCCTCTGTCGGATAGAGGCAGGTCGCCTCGGGCGCCCGCGCCCGCGCCCGCGACGGAGGTCAACCGGAACCTCCCTCCTTTACACGGCAGGTCCGTCGTGCCCGCACGCCGGGACCGCGGCGGCATTGGCTGGTCCGACGCCCAATGGGGGGCCCGCCGGGCCCGGGGTCGGAACGGCCGCTTGCAGAGCCGTTGCTGGCGGACAGGCTGGGCTTGTCTCGTGAGACTGTGCCGGCCCTCTCGAGCCCCTCCCAGCCATTGGTCGATCTAAGAAGGGCCACTGTTGGAAATGGAAACGCCAGGGCACAGTGGGGGTGGGCCTTGGCCGGGTACAGTGTTCCACTAGACAGGCTACCTCGCATCGAACGGGTGGCTTGGTCGCTCAACATACGAGTGTTCCGCCGCCGTATATGGGTTCGTGAGAGGTCCGTGTGGTTGTTGGTAAATACAGATGCTGTTTGTGATGACCTCTCGGCTCCTGGAGGGCGAGGCCATAGTCTCGTATCCCCTGGCCACCATGGGTAACAAGGTCATATATAACGAGGGAGCAAATACTCTACCCACGCAGGGCCTCAGCCCCTTCTTCGCAAAGCTTCACCCAGATAGCCCGCAATGCCATGCATAACGCCAGGTATCAAGCAATATCTTCTTCCCCTTGCCCGCCTCGGCCTTTCCTCTCCACCGCGTCGCCTCCTCAAGCGTCCTCTCCCTCCACCCCTCACAGCACGGTGTACCCTCCGTCGATGAGGATGTTGGACCCGGTCATGAAGCCGCTCGCGTCCGAGGCCAGGAAGACGCACAGGCCGTTGAGGTCCTGCACGGCGCCCAGGCGGGCCTGGGGCGTGAGCGCGCGCCAGATCTCCTTCTGGGCGTCGAGGGCGGGCACGCGGTTGAGCTCCGTGTCCATGTAGCCCGGGCTGATGCAGTTGACGCGGATGCCGTGCTTGGCCCACTCGGCCGCCAGCGACCGGCCCAGCTGCACCACGCCGGCCTTGGACGCGTTGTACGCGCTCTGCTCCTGCGGGAAGTTGACCACGGACCCGCTCATCGAGGCCACCAGCACGATGCTGCCGCGCTTGCCCGCCGCCAGCATGGCCCGCCCCACCGCCTGCGACGCCAGGAACGACCCCGTCAGGTTGATGTCCACCAGCCGCCGGAACAGCGCCGCGTCGTACCCCTCGGCCGGGATGTTGGAGTCGGCGATGCCGGCGCTGTTGACGAGCACGTCGGGGGCGCCGTGCGCCTCCACCACGCGCGCCACGGCCGCGGCCAGGGCGTCGCCGTCGCGCACGTCGACCCGGGAGAAGGACACGGGGATGCCCGCCTGGCGACTCAGCGCCGCGGCCGCCGCGTCCCCGAGCTCCTGGTTGGTGTCGAAGATGGCGATGGCCCGCGCCCCCGCTTCGGCGCAGGCCTTGGCCATCTCGTGGCCGAGCCCGCGGGCGCCACTGTTTCTCGGTTGGCGGGGAGCGTCCTTCTCGGTCCCAGGGACGAGACGAGGGGACTTACCCGGTCACCACGATGACTTTGCCCATGACCGTCATCTTCTGCATGGTCGGGGGCAGGGCGCTGTAGGTCTTGGCATCCAGGGGCTGGACCGCCTTCTCTCCCTGGGCCGCATCTTGAACGGGGACGCTGAGAGAGTCAGAGTTGGACAGCGTCGGTATCTTTGGAGTCCGGGGTATCAACGAACATGGGCGCCCCCGGCTGCTTGGTCACCCCTGCCTTCTTGCTATGAGATACCGAGAGGGTAAAGGCTCTCTTCTGAAAAGGGGCAGCATGTGGTCGGATGGCGCCAGATTTGGGGATGATTGTTCTTCGCACGATTGCCTTGGGCAGGGCCGCCAACCGAGCGCCTGCGGGTGAGAAGGCATATCGAACAGCAGAGGCCATCTTGGATCAATAAGGGGTTTCCGGAGCGCGGTCCGAAGCTGTTGTGGGTATTGATGCCGGGAAGAAGGGGGAGGTGGATCTGACGAGGTCTGGATACGAGCGAGAGGATGTTTTGGCGGCTCCCCGGATTCCCAGCTTCAATGATGCTGGATTAGTTTGGGTAGACGATGTATGGCGGTGTGACGGGCTGCCCAACACGCCCGGCGATATGTAGTCCGTACGGATCCCTGAAACTCCGGTCGAGAGGCAGAATCCTAGGCAAGAAGAAGGGATCGGCGATTCGGCGATTAGTCACAACGGGCAGCGTCAAAGGGACGGTACCGCTGGACTTGCGTGGTGCCTCTTTCCACAGCCGAACGGGGACGATGAGGTGAGGAATCTTTGTCCAACGATAGGTAAGGTAGTAGGTACCAACCGTGTGCCTCTGACCCTCCGTGTTGAAAGGGAGGTTTGTAGAGAGGCTCGAAAGGAATCGGTTTTATATGCCTATAAATTTAGGCCTGGTCTGGAGGGAGTTTAGGGGAGTTTCATGTGCCGTGGCCTTGTGCGGTGGCTGTGGCGGTCTGCCAGAGCGACCCCCACTGCAGTACCAAACGCCGTCGTACAGTACCTGTCAGCCTTGCTCGCAAGCCTGGATTTCACCTCATCCCATCCCGCCTTGATACTTGGCAAACCTAGAAGCCGGCGACTCCGCTAGGGCTAGCCGGGGACGAGGGCCGTTGAGCAGAGGAATACGCTGGCAGGCTTCCACGCCTCTCGTCCGCAACCGGCTCTGCGTGTAATGCAAGTGGAGTTGCCTGACAGCCTAGAGGTAGCCAAGGTGCCTTTGTTCCGACGACGGCCCCGAACCTTGGGCGGCCGCTCGGGTATGCTGGCAAGACCGAGCTTCTATTGGGCTCTGCCGTATGCGGCTCTGCCGGGGCCATATCATACATACTGTACCATGCAGCCCGCAGTCCACGAGACTACTCCGTAGCGCGGGTTCCTTGCCTCGGACGAGTCGGATTGGTGATCCCATCACTGGTAAGCTACTCGAGTGCCAATCCGTTCTGGGAAACCCGAAGCCGGACTGATGGGCCATCGAGGGGCAAATCGGGTGCGAGGCTCGCCTCCAACCATGGCTTTCATGAGGAACCAATGCCCTGTGTTGGCGACCCAGGAGCGGTGCCGCCCACTGTGGTGGAGGGGCACAATGGAATCGTGATGCATCCCCATCCCTTCGTCCCGGCATCGACCCCCGGCGTCGACTCGTGGAAGCAACCGGGTAGATCGATGTGCGAATTCTTTATCTCATGGGCGTGCGACGTAGTAGAAGTGAACGCGGCGGGCCGCAAAACTCAGTGTGGCCTTCGGGGCAGTGCATCTCGACGCCCTGGGCCGCAGCGTTATCGGAAAGGATCCGCTAACAAATTTACTACGTTGGCACGGGGGAGCCAACGCCGGCTAGCGGACGGCCTCCGCCAGGGTAGAATGCGCCCTTGTGCTTTCTGGAACCCCACAGGTCATGACATGACCTGGGCCAAGGCATCCCAGCTCGAAGCGAGGCAGCCGGGGGATTTGGTCGCAAGGTGAGCCGTCGTAGGTCGGAGGGAGGCTACGGAGTACAGTACGATTCGAGCCGCTCAGGGGCCCCAAGAATGTGGTGCGTCTACTTGCGAAGGAACACCTGAACCGCTGCTCGTTTTTGGTGCAGTAACATGCCACTCACCACAACCCAGCCCGGCAGCTCTGCCTTGAATAAGTCATGTTTCAGGTCCTTTAACTTTATACGACACCCGGACTGAGACGGAGTCGTCGAGGGGAGGGATCGAGAGCATGTCTGTAAGGTACATGGTTATGCCGTGACCAAGCCAGAGGGGGCACAGATGTCCATTGCAGCGTCTCTTGGGAAGGGACTAAGCCAGGGAGGGTCATCTGTTCAACATGCTCGGGGTCGAGGTAAGACTACGAGTTGATACCAAAGCATCTTGCACACCCGAGAAACCAGGTACCTAACTCCTTAGAAAGCGAGCTCCCGCCTCTCCGGGTCGCGAAGTGGACAATCCCGACTGACGATTGGGAGGAAGGCAAACCTTGCGAAGTTGAGCGGCTTGTCTGCTGCAGCACTTCGAGTCTACGTCGCTACTGGTACTGTATTCTTACACCCAAGGCATCGTCCTCCAAACCCCTGAGATCGTGTCCGAAAGCAGTTCCTTGGCCCCCGCTTTGCGCCGCGCCGTCAGATCCAGCGGAAGTCTAGCCCTCCCGCCCTCCCGCCGTATCCCATCCGCTGCTGGGGTTGGTAATCACGCTTCCCTTCCCCGGACTCCGTCCGCCGGCGGGCCGGGCGAGCACACGGTCGGCGGTGCCCGTGCCTGCCGTTCGCGGTCCATTCATTACCCCTGGATCAGATCGATCAGCGACGCCATATACATCGCCAGTGCCCGATTCTCCGTCAGGATCTCGAAGAGGCGTGGGAGCAACGGCCGGAACAGCCGTTCCTTCCAAATAGTGCGGGCCTCCTGCTCGCCGCCGTCGTCACCGCCGCCGGCCTCCTCG
>Ga0247777_1000640_pt1 | contig 10307 bp, 6 predicted proteins | sample UWRJL154409C5_FD_179937 | JGI IMG/M metagenome (GOLD analysis project Ga0247777, IMG submission 179937) | Plant litter microbial communities from Arlington Agricultural Research Station in Wisconsin, United States - UWRJ-L154-409C-5 | ecosystem: Environmental > Terrestrial > Plant litter >...
GCCGACGCTCGCCGCGCAACTCAGGGCCGCGGGCTACCAGACTTCACTCGTCGGGAAGTGGCATCTCGGGTCGCTCGACAAGTTCAGCCCGCTGAAGAACGGCTACCAGCACTTCTGGGGGCTGCGAGGCGGTGGCGTCGACTACTTCACCCACAGTCTTGCGATTGGCCCGAACGCGAAGCCCGACACCTGGGACGGCGACGTGCCCGTAACCGAAGCCGGCTACATGACGGACCTGATCGGCCAGCATGCCACCGACGAAGTGAAGCGAATGGCGGCCTCGAGCGCGCCATTCCTGCTGAGCCTGCATTTCACGGCTCCGCATTGGCCATGGGAAGGTCCGCAGGACGAGGCCGTCGCCGCGTCGCTCACCGACATCCAGCAGCACGACGGCGGCACCATCGCCACGTATCGCAAGATGATCGAATCGCTCGATGCCAACATTGCCAAGGTGCTCGCCGCGCTCAAAGCCACCGGCAGAGCGCGCGACACACTGGTGATGTTCACGTCGGACAACGGCGGCGAGCGTTTTGCGAAGACCTGGCCCTTCAACGGCATGAAAGGCGAGCTGCTGGAGGGCGGCATCCGCGTGCCGCTCATTGCGCGATGGCCCGCGCGCATCCGTGCCGGGTCGACCAGCCAGCAGACCGCGATCACTATGGATTTTCTTCCGACGCTGCTTGCTGCGGCTGGCGTGAGGCCCGACTCCTCACGGCCTCCCGACGGAATGAGCCTCTTGAGTGCGTTCGGCGACGCGCGCCTCGTGACCGATCGCACGCTGTTCTGGCGCTTTCATGCGCACGCGCAGGCTGCGGCGCGTCGGGGACAGTACAAGTATCTCCGCATGGAAGGCACGGAGTATCTGTTCGACGTCGTGGCGGATCCGCAGGAGCGCGGCAACCTGAAGGCGCGTCAGGCTGGCGTGTTCAATGAGCTGAAGTCGGGCTGGGAGAAGTGGAATGCCGAGATGCTGGCGTATACGCCGCAGAACTCAACCTACAACCTGAAGTCGCCGCCGGTTTTCCCCGACCGCTACTGACGACTCTCGGTCTCGGGCGTCAGCGAATCAGTCCCGTCTAACCCTGCACGCGGCGGCAGTTTCGACGGCAGTGACGCCGCGAGCTGCTGGTGTTTCTGGAGCGTCGGCAAAGTCTTCTTCGCAAAGCTGGCAAGATCCGGGTCACCCACCGCGGCAGCGTCCTTGAAGAGCGTCACCGCAGCGTCATGCGCCTGGATCATGTGTTTCCCGTACTCGGCGTCGAACTCGCTGGGCGGTTTCGCGCTTACGGTGTGCACCATCGTGGCGTGCTCACGGTCCAGATCCGTCGGCACATCCATATTCTTGCGCTTGGCGATCGCACTCAGCTCCGTGTTGGCTTTGGTGTGATCCGCCACCATCCGGGCGCCGAAGGCCTTCACCTTCTCGTCGCTGGAACGGGTCTGCGCGAGCTTGCCCATCTGGATTTCCGCGAGCCCATCCTGCGTCGCCCGGGTCACGAAGGCCTGCGCCGCGCTGACGGGCTTGGATGAATCCACTTCCTCGGCGGAAGCGCCGAAGGCAACGAGGCAGAGCAGGGAGGTCACGAGTGCGCGTTTCATGCACAGAACATAGCCCTCGGGCTCGCACGGGTCTGCGCATCGATGGCGCGACTCGTCGTAGGCTGAGTCCTACGCCTGACGCAGGGCGATGCTTTCCCACACCGCCACGACGGCCAGCACGCCCGTCGTGCACGCGCTGAGCCATAGTGGCGAAAGCAGATGAGCGGCCGCCGGCCACACCAGCAACGCCAGCAGCGCAAGGCCCGCCAGATGGGAGAGCGGAGGCGACCACCGATCGTTCGTAATCCACTTGAAGACCAGTGTGCCCAGCAGGTAACAGGCAGGCCCGACGAGAATCACGACGATCGCCGGGTTCGTCCCATGATCCGGATGCGCGAGCACGAGCTCGTCCGCAACGGCACTGATGATGATGCCGGCGACGATGAGCACGTGCACGTAGGTATAGGCGCTGCGTGCCTGCCGGCCCGGCGTGGTCGCTTTGCGAATGCGCTGTGTCGCGCGCTCCGCGCCCGTATCGAAGTAAACCCACCACATCAGGATGCTGCCGACGACGGAGACCGTCAGCGCGATCCAGCTGGTGCGGTTCCACTCCATCTCCGAGAAGGTCGCGCCCGTCACCAGCAGGGATTCGCCCAGCGCGATGATCACGAACAGCGCGCATCGTTCGGCGATGTGCCCGCCCTCCACGTCCCAGTCCGCGACGCGCGAGCGCCCGAGGCCCGGCACCCAGTACAGGCACCACGGGGCGGCGAGATCAATCGCAAGAGCGAGCGCCCACCATCCGAGGCGCACCTCGGCGTCCTGCAAGCCGCCGATGACCCAGCAGATGCCGGAGAGGCAGAACCATATGAGGATCCGGCGGAAATTGGATATCAGGGCGCCTGAGGTGCCCCGCACGGCCCAGAGCATGAACAGGTTGCGCCCCACGTTCATGAAGACGAACGCCGCCGCGAAGAGCAGCCCCCGTTCCTTGAACGCATCGGGAATCGAGGCGGACACCACGAGCCCCGCCAGCATCAGCACGAAAAGGCAGATCCGAACCGGCAGGTGCTCCGGGTTGAGCCAGTTGGTGACCCAGGAGGTGTAGATCCACACCCACCACATCGCCACGAGCAGCAGGCCGACCTGGGCCGCGCCCTGCAGGGTGAGGTTCCTGAGCAGCGTGTGCGAGAGCTGCGTGACCGCGAAAACGAAGACCAGGTCGAAGAACAGCTCGACCATCTCGACTTTGGCGCCCTCGTGCCCATCCCGCCGGCGCAGCAGCGTGTGTGTCTCGTGCATGGGACGGCATTCTCTATGGTTCTGGACAGCGCGGAAACCGGCTGTCCCTCGTGCGCGCGCGATTTGGTAAGGTCGCCCGCCGGGGTTCCCAACAATAGCGACGCAACCGGGGTGCCAGACCAGATGCTGATTTTTTGGGGGCGTCATGCCGTGCGCATGGCGGGAAGGGGGCGCACTCGGGTGTGCGCGAACATCAGCGCGATTGTCGGTGCACTGGCGCTATCACTCGCAATCACAGCTTCGGCGCAGACGGTAGACGATGCCTACGCGAAGAACTGCGCGGCCTGCCACGGCCCGGAATTGCGCGGTGGCGAAACCGGGCCCGCGCTGTTTGGCGGCACTTTCCAGGAGAAGTGGGCTGCGCAACCGGCCGGCGAGCTGGAGCGGTTCACGCGCACGCGGATGCCGCCGGCGGCCCCCGGCTCGCTGGGCCCGCGGGACTACGCGTCTGCCATCGCGCGCATTCGTCGTGCCAATGGCTGGCCGGTGGCGCCGGGGAGCGATGGCTCGGGCGGCACGCAGCCGGGCCACAACACCGAGTGGCTCAATAATCGTGGCGACCTGGGCAGCACCAGCTATTCGCCGCTGAGCCAGATCAATCGCGACAACGTGAAGTCGCTGCGAGTGGCCTGGCGGTGGAAGTCCGACAACTACGGCCCGACGCCGGAGTTCTACTACCGCGTGACGCCGTTGATGGCCGACGGCGTGCTGTACACCACGGCCGGTATTCGGCGCACTGTCGTCGCCATCGACGCGACCAGTGGCGAAACGCTCTGGATGTATCGGCTCGACGAGGGCGCGCGCGGCACGACGTCACCCCGCCGAAGCTCGGGGCGCGGGGTCTCGTACTGGCGGAGCAAGAGCCCGGGTGAGGCGAGTCGTATCCTCACGATTTCCCCGGGTTTCCAGCTCGTCGCGCTCGATTCGCATACCGGCCAGCCGATCCCGTCTTTCGGCGACAAGGGGATTGTCGATCTCAAGGTGGGGCTGCCGCGCGTGGCGGAGCTGACCCGGGTTCAGCCCGGTTCGAGCTCCCCGCCCGTGATCGTGGGTGACGTCGTCGTCGTGGGCGTCGCGTTTTCCGCGGGTGGCGCGCCACCGTCGAAACAGGCAATCCCCGGTTACGTCCGGGCCTATGACGTTCGCACCGGCGCGTTGCTGTGGAGCTTCCACACCATCCCGCAGCCAGGCGAGTTCGGCATAGAGACGTGGGAGGACGAGAGCTGGCAATACACCGGCAATACGGGCGTCTGGACGCCTTTCACCGCCGACGCGGAGCATGGGTACGTGTATCTGCCGGTCGAAGCGGCGACGGGGGATTTCTACGGCGGCCACCGTCACGGCAACAATCTTTTCTCCGACTCCCTGGTGTGCGTCGACGCCAAAACCGGCAAACGCATCTGGCATTTCCAGACGCTCCATCACGACATCTGGGATTACGACCTGCCTGCACCGCCGGTTCTGCTCGACGTCAAGGTGGGTGGCAAGACGATTCCCGCGGTTGCGCAAGTGACGAAGACGGGCATGACGTTCGTCTTCAACCGGCTCGATGGCAAACCGGTGTGGCCGATCATCGAGCGTCCGGTGCCGCAGACCGACGTGCCTGGCGAGAAAACGTCGGCCACGCAGCCGTTTCCGACGAAGCCGGCCCCGTTCGAGCCGCTCGGCCTGCGCGATGAAGACCTCATCGACTTCACGCCGGCCCTCAAGGAGGAGGCGTTGCGGATCGTGCGCCAGTATCGATACGGGGCGATGTACACGCCGCCGTCCGTGGTGGTGGCCGGCGGCAACCAGGGCACGCTGCTTCGCCCGAACCTGTCGGGCGGCGCGAACTGGGCGGGCGCGGCGGCCGATCCCGAGACGGGCATTCTCTACGTGAGCTCGCTCTCGACGGTGGGGCCGATCGGGCTCAAGCACGATCCCAAGATTTCCGACATGCAGTGGATCGGCACCTATGGCGAAGGGTTTCCGAACGGCATGCTCGGTGGGCCGGCCGGACTGCCGCTGGTGAAGCCGCCCTGGGGGCGCATCACGGCGATCAATCTCAACTCCGGCGATCACGTCTGGATGGTGCCGAACACCGACACGCCGGAGTGGGCGACCACCAACCCGGCGCTCGCGGGCATCAAGTTGCCGCGTACAGGATCGTTCGACCAGGTGGGGCTGCTCGTGACCAAGACGCTATTGTTCGCCGGCGAGGGCAGCGGGCTCTGGCGCGCAGGCGGTGGCGGCAACAAGCTTCGCGCGCACGACAAGGCGACCGGCGCGATACTTCACGAGTTCACGTTGCCGGCGAATCAGTCGGGCATTCCGATGACGTATGAAGTGGACGGGCGGCAGTTCATCGTCGTGGCCGTGGGGGCGAAGGGTGTGCCGGGGGAACTGGTGGCGCTGTCCCTTCCGTAGTGAGTTTTATTTTCGGAGAGGCATCATGAGAAAAACGGTGTTTGCGGCGGCTGCCGCGTTCCTGCTGGGGTTGTCCGGTGCGGCGCTTGCCGGGTACGCGGATGATCGGGCGGAGATTCAGAATCTCTCGAATCGCTACATGATCGCGGTCGACGCGGGGGACATCGAGACGGTGATGTCTACGTGGGCTGACGATGGTGTGCTCGACTGGGTGGGCGGCGTCGAGAATGGCAAGGCGGCTATTCGCAAGGCGATGTCGAACTTTGGCGGCGGGCGACCGGTGACGATTCCGGAAGGGGCCACGTCACGGCCGCGGACGCATCATCAGATCATCAATCATGTGATCGATGTGGATGGCAATACCGCCAAGACCATTGCGTACTGGTTCGCGATGACGAACAACACGCCGCAGAAGGATGTGCAGCTGCTGTACTTCGGGCACTACGAGGACGAGCTCGTGAAGGTGAATGGCAAGTGGCTGTTCAAGAAGCGCAAGGTCTACAACGAATCACAGCCGAATCGGGCGGTGTTTTACCCGGGGCTGGGCGAGAAGGATCCGCGCAAGAAATAGCGCCAGCGGGCGAGGCGGCGCCGCGCGCGAGGCGCCGCTCTCAGCCGCCCGGCGATTGAGGGCTTCTTCAGCGCGCCAACGGGCCGCGGTCGATTATCGTCTTGGCGGTGATCTCTTTGATCGACCGCGCGCCGCAGCCGACCATTGCGAGCCGCAGCTCGAGATTCAGGATGTCGAGCACGCGTTCGGCACCCGCCTGGCCAAACGCGGCGAGCCCCCAGGCGTAGGGACGCCCGATGCCCACGCCGCTTGCGCCCAGCGCGAGCGCTTTGTACACATCGGTGCCCCGTCGCACCCCGCCGTCGAACAGCACCGGGATTTTCCCCGCGACACCGGCGACGACTTCGGGCAGTGACTCGAGCGTTCCCCGGCCGCTTTCGATCGACCGACCGCCATGGTTCGACACCATGATCCCATCGGCGCCAGCCTTCACGGCCATCGCGGCGTCCTCGCCGTCCTCGATGCCTTTGAGCACGACTTTCATGCGGGTAGCGTCTTTGAGCCGTTTGACGAAGTCCCACGTCAGGGATGCCGACGTCAGGCCAAGGCCTTGCGTTTCGATGTCAGCAAACATCGGCTTGGTATTGAGGCCGCCGCGCGGGTAGCCCCGATCGTCGACAACGTGGCAGCCACTGCACATGCGCGTGTCATCGCGCCGGAGGCGCGTCGCGGTGACGGTGTTGCGGCCTGAAGGCGTGTCTACAGTCACTGCCACGACCGGGCAGCCCGCCGCTTCAGCGCGCTTTACCAGCTTCTTCGTCACCTCGAACTGATTGGTCGTATAGAGCTGAAACCACACCGGACCCCCGCGCGCCTGGGCAACCTGCTCCACCGAAAAGGACGATTGCGTCGAAACGATCTGCACGGCGTTCTTTGTGCCGGCTGCCCGGCCCACGGCGACTTCGCCTTCCACGTTCATCGATCGCATGCTGCCGATCGGGGAAAACAGGATCGGCGACGCGACCTTCATGCCGAACAGATCGGTGCCGAGCTCGACCTTGCTCACGTCCACCATGCGTCGCGCGCGCAGCTGATAGCGGGCATAGGCGGTTTCGTTTGCGCGCAGCGTGACGTCGCCATCGACGCCGCTCATCAGGTAGCCCCAGTGCGCCGGCGGCACGACTTTGCGGGCGGCTGCTTCGAGCTCGAAGATGTCGAGCGCGTCTTTCGCGCTGGCGAGCGCGGGCTCATCTGCCAGCGCTTTGGTGATCGGCCCAAGCCCCGCGAAAACCGGGCTTGCAGCGATGAATCTCAACAGCGCACGGCGCGCGATGACGCTCATTCTTATTCGCCCCCTGACCGTCTCGTCTCGTTAGTGTGCGAATCGTGCGCGCCAGCCGCTCGAACCGGGGGCGCATTGCGTGCGTTCACCACCTAGCGAAACGAAGTGCCCTGGGGCCGGGCCAGCGGGGACGGGGCGGGTCACGAAGGGGCTGGCGCGCCGGCACCCGAATGGGTAAAGCTGCCGCCGCTGGACTCGTTCATCGATTCGAGGCTGAAAAATATGCAAGCACGGGTGTTGTGGCAGAGCTGCGTGGTCGCTGCTTGTCTCGCGAGCGGCGTGTCGCTTGCTCAGTCTGCCGTGGATTGCTCGAGCGTGGCCGAGGACGGGGCGCGCCTGAAGTGCTACGACGACCAGGCAGCCCGGCAGAAGAGGGCCGCATCACCGGTGAAGGCGCCGGTAACCGCAACCTCACCGCCGGCCCGTCCGGCGCCGACGCCGGCACCTGCGCGATCCGCCTCCGGCGCGAGCGACTTCGGCCTCGAAGGCGAAGCCCTTCGCCGCAAGCAGTCAGCCGCGAATCCGGAAGCCCCGAAGGAGCCGGAACAGGTGGTGTCTCGAGTCAGAGACGTGACGACCAGACCCCGCGGCGAGTACCGCATCACCCTCGAAGACGGCCAGGTGTGGGAGGAAACCGCGCATTCCTCGAGCGTGCTCCCGCCGCACGCAGGCGACACCGTCACCATCAAGCGCGGCATGCTCGGTTCCTACTTCCTCTCGCACTCCAGCGGCGGCCTCGCCCTGCGAGTGAAGCGCATCAACTGATCTCGCGACCGCGCGCAATCGCCCGCCGATCGCGCCGGTCCTTTCCTATCTGATAAGTCCCGCCTCTGCGCTATACGAACGTGTGATTCGTTAGCAGACTTTCCAATAGCGCGCGTTGCGCGCGCAACTTACGTTCGCAGGACAACGAATACTCCGCTGTTTTTCGGCGTGTAATCGAAGCACTAGACAGGTCGCATCCGGCTGCACAGCGGATGAAACCGATCTGCGTCGTTGAATGGTGTAAGAGACAAGCATCAATAATGCGACGCCGACAAGGATGCGTTACTCAACAACCAAGAGGTTTGCCTAGGGAACAGACGTAAGACGAAATCCACATTCACGGTGTTTCATGATGGGGGGGACCGCATGAATAGTTTCCGTATCTCGAGGGACATGGCGCCACAGAGTGCCAGTGCCACGGATGATTCCAGCTTCTACCGAACGCTCAAGGTGGGCGCGCTCTGCGCGATCGCTCTGGGCCTCGGCATCACGACCGGCGCCTACGCGCAGGAAGCGGGCGAACAGAAAAACAGCCCGGCCACGCTCGATGAGGTCACCGTAACCGGCAGCCGCATCAAGCAGCGCGAGGACTACGTTTCGCCCAATCCGATCCAGACGATCGACTCTGCCGAAATGCAGCGGCTCGGCATCGTCAACGTGTCGGACGCGGTGACGCAGGTGCCGGCGAACGTTTCGCAGTTCACGCCTGCCAACACAGGCGGCAGTGCGTTCTTCATCGGGTCGACCCTCGCGAACCTGCGAGGCCTCAATCCGTTCTTCGGCACGCGCACGCTGACCCTCGTCGACACGCACCGGTTCATTTCCACCACCCAGGGCGACAGCGTCGACCTGAACTTCATTCCGTCGAACCTGATCGAGCGCACGGAGATCGTCACCGGTGGCGCCTCGGCGGCCTACGGTTCCGGCGCCATCTCGGGCGTGGTGAACATCTTCCTGAACCACAAGCTCAATGGCATCAAGATCGATGCGGACTACGGGCAGAGCGAGCACGGCGACGGCGACAACGTCCACTTCGGCCTTGCGGGCGGAACGGACCTGTTCGGCGGTCGGGGCCACATCATCGCGGGCGGTGAGTACCAGAAAGAGGACGCGATCCAGAGTTGCTCGGATGCGCGCGACTGGTGTGCCCGCGGCCTCACCGGGTTCAGCAACGACAGCGGTTTCACGTTCACCGCCGGCGTGCCTTACACGCAGAAGATCCCGGGCCAGCCGTTCAGCATCATCACCGACAACGTCCGCTACAACCAGATGTCGACGACGGGCGTCATCTTCAACAACACGAACAACGCGACGAGCACCTTCGCGTTCTCGCCGGACGGCAAGGGCGTGACGCCGTTCGCCGTCGGTGGGCAGGGGTTCCGTGGCCCCGGCGGTTCACCGAGCACCTCGGCCGCGATCGGCGGCGACGGCGCGCCGACGTTCAAGAACCTGTCGCTGTATCCCGAAGTCGATCGCAAGACGGGCTACGCCCGCATGAGCTTCGACTTCACGGATGAGACGGTCGGCTTCGTCGAAGCGTCGTACGGACAAGTGAAGGGCGCCAACCACCAGTGGTCGCCGGGCCAGAACAGCGCCAATAACTGCGTGTACGCCGATAACGCCTACATCCAGGGAAATACCGCGCTGGTGAACGCCTTGAACGCGCGCGTGGGCAATGCGCCGTTCGCGACGTTCCCGAACGAGTTCTGCTTCACCGGCACGATCATCACGAAAGACTGGTCGGCGCAGAACGACCAGACCGTCACCACCGATACCAAGGTGACGCGCGCGGTGATCGGCCTCGATGGCACCTTCGGTGGGTCCAGCTGGTCGTGGGAAGGGTACTACCAGTACGGCAAGACTACTCGCGACCAGATCGGTCACGGCTATCGCGCCAACTGGCGCTACACGCTGGCGAGCGATGCGGTCGTCGACAATCGCGTCGGTTCAGCCACCTTCGGGCAGACCATCTGTCGCGTGACGCGCGATGGCGTATCGCCGTTTGCGACGTTCGATCCGAGCCTCGCGCAGGGCTGCAAACCGCTCAATCCGTTTGGCTCGAGCGGCGCGTCGCCGGAGGCGCTCGCGTATGCGTTCGGCAACCTGACCGAGCACGACAATATCCGCCAGGATGTGGTGGCGGGCAGCGTGACCGGCCAGCTCTGGGACGGTTGGGGCGCGGGCCCGCTCTCCGCAGCGGCCGGTCTCGAGTATCGCAAGGACTCGCTCGAAAACCTCGCCGGCCCCCTGCCGTTTGCCCAGCGCACGGACTTCTCCCTGCAGTACGGCGACGCGTTCGCAGGCAAGACCACTGTGGAAGAAGGGTTCGTCGAGCTGGAAATGCCGCTGTTCAAGGACGTTGCGTTCGCCAGGCAGGCTGCGATCAACGGTGCGGTTCGCAAGGCGCACTACAAGAACGAAGGCGGCTTCGGCACCGATGGC
>Ga0247777_1000641_pt1 | contig 10306 bp, 7 predicted proteins | sample UWRJL154409C5_FD_179937 | JGI IMG/M metagenome (GOLD analysis project Ga0247777, IMG submission 179937) | Plant litter microbial communities from Arlington Agricultural Research Station in Wisconsin, United States - UWRJ-L154-409C-5 | ecosystem: Environmental > Terrestrial > Plant litter >...
GATCCGGATGATTGACGTTCGCACCATGCGCCCGGCCGTGGAGATCTTCGCGCTGACGCGCGCTTCGCAGGCTTTGCAGGCCCTCGCGGACGGAAGACTCCGTGGTGCGGCGGTGCTAACCCTGGATGGCGCAGACCGTGCCTGACGAAGCCGCGGCCGTCCCCACAGAGAGCGGGCTGACCCAGAAAGAGGTCGAGGTGCGTCTGGCCCGCGAGGGATACAACGATCTTCCTTTGCCCGATCATCACTCGTGGCTGGCTCTTCTTCGAGAGGTTCTGCGCGAACCGATGTTCGCGCTGCTCATCGGTAGCGCCGTCGTATACGCCGCGATCGGCGAAATGGGGGATGCCGCCGTTCTCGCATTCTTTGCTTCCGTTTCCGTGTCGATTGCGCTCGTCCAGCGCGGCAGGAGCGAGCGTGTCCTCGAGGCCTTGCGAGATCTCTCCAGTCCTCACGCGCTGGTTCTGCGCGACGGGGAGCGGCGCCGGATTCCGGGCAGGGAAATTGTCCGCGGCGACGTGATTGTTCTGACTGAGGGCGATCGAGTACCTGCCGATGCACTGCTGATCGAGGGCAGTGAGGTTTGCGCGGACGAATCGTTGCTGACCGGGGAGTCGATGCCGGTGCGGAAGCGTCCGGCCAGTGCCGCGGACGCCGGCGACGCGGTCGCAGGCGGCGACGATATGCCCTTCCTGTTTTCCGGAACCCTCGTTCTGGGCGGCACCGGCCTCGCGCGCGTGACGGCAACGGGTGAACGCAGCGAGATGGGCAAGATCGGTCGCGCCGTGCGCGCCATCGAACCGGAACAGCCCCGTCTCGAAACCCAGACACGCAGGCTGGTCATCCTCTTCGCTGCCGGCGGTGGAGTTTTCAGCCTCGCGACGGTGCTGCTCTACGGACTGCTTCGCGGAGAGTGGTTGCAGGGATTGCTGGGGGGAATCGCGCTCGGCATGTCGATGCTGCCCGAGGAGTTTCCGCTGGTGCTGGCGGTGTTCATGGTGATGGGTGCGTGGCGTCTGTCGCGCTCGCGTGTGCTGACCCGCAGAGCGTCTGCGATTGAAACTCTGGGCTCCGCGACTGTGCTATGCACTGACAAAACCGGCACTCTGACCGAGAACACCATGTCGGTAGTGCGGCTGGAGGTGGCGAACGGAAGTTGGAGCGCCGCTTCCGGGGCCGCAGGGATTTGCGAAACCCAGGACTTGATCGAACTGCTCGATGCCGCGGCTCTGGCGAGTGAGCCCAAGGCACTCGATCCTGTCGATCGCGCCGTGCAGAGTCTTGCCGCTACGAGCGGGATACGACGTCTGAGCGTTGTGGAGCGTGTGCGAGTTTACCCCCTGAAGTCGCAGCGGCTTGCAGTGGTAAACGTATGGCAGTTGCGCGACGAGCAGAGATACGCCGTGTGTGCGAAGGGCGCGCCGGAAACAATCGCCCGTCTGTGCCGCATGTCGCCCGTTGGCCAGGCGGAGGTGATGGAGACCGTGAACGCCCTCGGGCAGAGCGGGCTTCGCGTTCTCGGGGTCGCGACCGCAGGTTATTCGCGGCAGGCGTTGCCGGAAGACCCCTCCGCGTTCGAGTTCACGTTTCGCGGTCTCATCGCATTGGCGGATCCCCTTCGTCAATCCGTTCCGGCGGCTGTGCGGGAGTGTCGCTCGGCAGGCATTCGCGTCGTCATGATCACAGGGGACTATCCTGCTACCGCGCTGGCCATCGCGCAGCAGGCGGGAATTGCTGACGGTGAGGTGCTTACCGGGCAAGACATCGAGTCGCTGGACCCTGATGCCTTGGCGACTCATCTTCGCCATGCGACGGTCTTCGCGCGCATTACACCCAGCCAGAAGCTGCGCATCGTGCAGGCATTGAAGTCGAACGGCGAAGTGGTCGCGATGACAGGCGATGGCGTGAACGATGCGCCGGCTCTGAAAGCGGCACACATCGGCATCGCAATGGGTCGACGGGGTACCGATGTTGCGCGCGAAGCCGCATCGCTGGTCCTGCTCGATGACGATTTCGGCTCGATCGTGCAGGCTGTGCGCCACGGACGGCGCATCTACGACAACCTTCGCAAGGCGATGGCCTACATCATTTCGGTGCACATCCCGGTGGCGGGGCTGGCACTGTTGCCTATCATCATGGGTTGGCCGTTACTGCTTACGCCGATGCTGATCGCATTCCTCGAGCTCATCATCGATCCGGCATGCTCGGTCGTTCTCGAAGCCGAAGGCGAGGAAAAGAACATCATGTCCCGACCGCCTCGAGACCCGGCTGCGAAGCTGCTGTCGCGGTCTCTCGTGCTGTGGGGCGTAATCCAGGGCGCAGTCGCTCTGCTCGTCGTGGGCGCGGTGTACGTCGGCGGCGTTCATATCGGTCTCCCAACCGACGAGGTGCGGGGCCTCACGTTTGTTTCGCTCGTGGCGACGAATCTGGCGATGATTCTCACGAGCCGCACATTTTCATCGTCCATCCTGGCGGTGGTGGCCCGACCCAATGCCACGCTCGCGTGGGGCCTGGGCCTCGTTTCACTGGTATTGGCGCTGATTCTCGGCGTGCCCGCGATCCAGGAGTTCCTCGGCTTCGGTGCGATGTCGGCGGCCAACATCGGCCTGTTCGCGGGAACGGCGGTCGCCGTGCTCGTCGTCCTGCAGGGCCTCAAGAAGCTCTGTGGCGCACGGCTCGTGAGTTGAGACGCCCGGGCATACGAAAGACTGCGTAGATAAAGGGGCCTGTTCCCGTAGTCGTGCGTATTCAAGCGCGCCCGTCCGCGGGGGAGCATGGCGCATCGGCAATGATGTGCAGGCCCGGCCCGAAATGAAGAAGTTCATGACCCTCATGGCGATCGCGCTCGCGTCGCTGGGAATGGCTGCAGCATCGAACGCGGCGCCGATCGCCCAATGGGAGCTCGGGCTCGTGCTGACGCGAAACCCCGATCCGAAGGAAGGCGCTACGTTGTATGCGCCGTGCGCGGCCTGCCACGGTGTGAATGGTGAGGGCGCGACGGACGGGACGGTGCCTGCACTGGCAGGCCAGTCCTACACGGTTGTCGCCAAACAGCTCGTCGACTTCCGCGCCGGCGTTCGTCATGACGAGCGCATGGAACATTTTTCGGATCGGCGACACCTTTCGTTTTCTCAGCCCGTCGCTGACGTCGCAATCTACATTGCAGGGCTTCCGCCGGTGGCTGCCAGCAACGGGCCGGCCGGCAGCAACCTGGCCCAAGGCGCGATGGCTTATGCACGGGCGTGTGCGCGCTGTCATGGAGAGCTCGGAGAGGGCAAGGAAGACACGCTTGCGCCACGCCTCGCCGGCCAGCATTCGGAGTACCTCCTGAAGCAACTCGCGGCTGCAACGAACGGCGTGCGGCCGGCCATGGCGACGAGTCACGCGCGGCCTGCTTTGAGCGAGGACGAGCGTCGCGCTGTTGCTGCTTATCTCTCGACGCTCGGCGCCGGATAACGCCGCTGGTCCATCGTCACGATACTGAAGACCGAACGCCCCAGGAGATACCACGTGAACACCGATACCGACGGAACTTCGAATCGCGTCGAATTCCACAAGATTCTCGTCGTCATCGATCCCGCAGCCGTGACGCACCCGTGCCTCGAGAAGGCGGCGCGTCTCGCGACGGGGTTTGGTAGCACGCTGGAGCTGTTCATCTGCGATGACACGCCCAGAGTGCCGGAGACCTGGGCCGAGGAGGCTCGAGTCCGGCTGCGAGGGCGAAGGCTTTCCATGTTGGAGGCCCTCGCAAGCCCGCTGCGGGCGGCGGGTCTGCGAGTGGAGATCGACAGTCGCTGGCATGTGCCTCGTGAAGAGGGAATCGTCGCTCACGCGATTCGAAGCCGGCCCGATCTCGTCGTGAAGGATGCTTGTCGCCATCAGCATGACTCCTATATGCCAATGGATCCGACCGATCCCGTACTCATCCGCCAGTTACCCATGCCGCTGCTGCTGGTGCGTCCCGCTCCGTGGCGGGCCCATGCACTGATCGCGGCCAGCGTGGATCCCTGCCACGTCGCGGATCGCCCGGCCGAGCTCGATCGGTCGCTCGCGCGTCTGGCTGCGGCGATCGGTGAGATGCTCAGCGGAGAAGCCGTTCTGCTGCACGTCACGGAGCCGACTCCGCATTTGTCGGGTGAGGGCGTGTCCGAGCGGGCACGAGTCGCTGACAGGGGACGGCATCATGAGGCGGTTTCGACGCTCGCGACCGGCCTGCATGTGGGGGTCGACGACTCGGGCTTTATCGAGGAGTGCGTGCCCGATGGAATTGTTCAGCTCGTCGATCGGAAGCAGCCCACGATGCTTTTGATGGGCGTTTCGGCCCGCGATCGTCTCGAGGCCACTGAGATCAACACTGCATCGCAGGTTCTCGAACGCACCGAGTGCGATCTGCTTGTCGTGAAACCGCAGGGATTCGTCAGCCCGGGGCTGGTTACGCGAGGTTGAGTGATGGCACGGTCCCAGGTATTTGTCCTTGTGATCCTCGCGCTCGCCTCATCTCTCGCGGCTTGCGCAGATCAGCCGTCGCATTCCGTTGACGACGTGCGCCTCGCACAGGCTGGGAAGGATCTCTACAGGGTGTCCTGCGCCGCATGCCATGGCGCTGACGCTCGCGGTACCGGGCCGGTCGCACCATTGCTCAACATCGCTGTGCCGGATCTAACGCGCATCGCTCAGCGACGGAGCGGGAAATTTCCCGAGCTCGAGATCTTCCGCATCATTGATGGTCAGGCGGATCTGTCGGAACGCGGACCCCGGCACATGCCGGTGTGGGGTTACGAGTTCTTCGGCGACGAAGCGGATGACGAGCGGGCGCACCAGGCGGCGACCGACAAGGTGGATCGTCTCGTGGCCTACTTGCGCTTGATCCAGCGCGCAGACTGAACCGTTGCGAGTCGAGTACGTCATGCGGGCTTGCGCGCTGCTGCTGGTGATCTTTCTCGCGGGGCCCGCGTGCGCCGGCGAGCAATTGCTGTGGTTCCAGGACAATCGTCTGACCGGCGCCGGCGAGCAGCTATTGAATCAACTCTCGCGAGCGGATGAGCGCGGCCTGGAGGTGTCTGATTACGACGCTGCCGCGCTCCGAAACCAAACCCGTGACGTCAGCGCTGGATCGGTCACAGAGGTCGCGCGGCTCGATGCCGAGATCAGCAGGGTGGCCTCGCGGATCGTCCTCGATTTGCATCAGGGACGCGTGAAGCCTTCCGATCTCGGCTACGACCTCGATGTGAAGCGGGCGCCGTTTGACGTTGGAGCCATCGTCTCACAGCTGGCCCTTTCCTCAGACGTGGCAGCTGCGCTCGACTCCGTGGAGCCGCAGTGGCACCCCTATGCTCGGTTGAAGCAGGCGCTGGCGCGATATCGCGTGCTGGAGTCGCGAGCATCGTCTGTTACGCCGTTGCCTGCGCTTCCACAGGCGCCCATTCGTCCTGGCGAGCGCTATGAGGGGGCGCCGCAGCTTCGGCAGTTGCTGAGCATCCTGGGCGATCTTCCGGAGCCTGAGTCGGCCAATCGGGATGGCGAGGTGCTCGATCCGCCGCTCGTCGACGCCTTGATACGATTTCAGGCTCGACACGGCCTCGAAGCCGACGGTGTGCTCGGGCGGGCGACATTTCGGGCGCTGGCGACGCCGCTTTCCGTTCGGGTCAGGCAGATCGAGCTGTCACTGGAACGAATCCGCTGGCTGCCGATGCCCCTGGCCGCGCCGCAGATCATCGTCAACATTCCGCAGTTTCAGCTCTTTGCGTTTCACACACTCGAGGAGCCTGCCCGGGACATTCTGCAAATGAAAGTGGTCGTTGGCGATGCGTTTGCCGCAAAACGCACGCCGGTATTTGCGGCCGAGCTGCGCTACGTGGTCCTGCACCCGTACTGGGACGTGCCGCGGAGCATTTTGACGAAGGAGTTGCTGCCGCAGATCCGCACGCGTTCGGGATGGCTGGACGCGCACGACTTCGAGATCGTGCAAGGATCGGGTGACGACGCGAAGGTGTTGGCGCCAACTGCGGACAATATCGATCGGCTTGCTGCGGGCAGCCTGCGTTTGAGGCAGAAGCCAGGGCCCTTGAACTCCCTGGGGCGTGTGAAGTTCATGATGCCCAATGAGCATGATGTCTACCTTCACGATACGTCTGCGCCCGGGTTGTTCAGTCGCAGTCGGCGCGCTTACAGCCACGGATGTATCCGCGTGTCCGATCCGATGGCATTGCTCGATTACGTCATGCGCGATGATGAGACATGGTCTGTAGAGCGTCGCGACCAGGCGCTCGCCCTCGATAAGCCCACCCGCATTGCGCTCAGGCAGCGCATTCCGGTTCTCATTCTGTATGGGACGGCGCTCGCTACAGAGGCCGGCCCCGTGCTCTTCTTCGAAGATATCTACGCGCAGGATCAGTTGCTGCTCGCGAAGCTGACATCCCGATGAACCCAAGCGGAATGCCCACATGACCCAACCGTTCCCCAAGTCGCCGACCTTTCTGACCATTGACGAGCCGTTTCGCTTCGAAGGCGAGCTTTTCGACCTGGAAGTGGAGGGACAGATTCCGGCTGAGCTCGACGGCACCTTCTTCCGTGTCGGTCCGGATCAGCAATTCCCGCCGAAGATGGGAGACGCCAATCCCTTCAACGGGGATGGCATCGTGACGGCCTTCCGCTTCCGGGATGGGCACGTGGACATGCAGCATCGTTACGTGCGCACGCATCGGTTCCTTGCCGAGCGCGCTGCGCGTCGCGGGCTCTTCGGCCACTACCGCAATCCGTTCACGGACGACTTGCGGGTCAAAGGGGTCGAGCGCACGGTCTCCAACACCAACGTCGTCCCGCATGCGGGGCATCTGCTGGCGATGAAGGAGGATGGCCCACCGTACGCCATGGACCCGCATACGCTCGAAACCCGGCAGCTCTGGGACTGGAACGGGCACATGAAGGCCACCACCTTCACCGCGCATCCCAAGATCGATCCGGCCACCGGCGAGCTCGTCGGATACGCGTACGCGGCCAAAGGTGAGGCGAGCCCGGACATCGCGTTCTACAGCTTCGATCGCCAGGGCCGCAAGACGCGCGAAATCTGGTTCAAGGGGCCTCATGCCTCGATGATCCACGACTGCGGCGTGAGCGAGCGCTACATCGTGCTCCCGATGATTCCGCAGGTGATGGATCTCGAGCGCATCCGGCGGGGCGGCATCCTGTTCCAGTGGGAGTCGAAGGTCGATCAGGTCTACGTCGTGATCCCGCGGGATGGAGAGGCGAAGGACATCCGCTATTTCCGCGCGCCCAACGGATTTCCAGGGCACGTCATCAACTGTTTCGATGAAGGGGGCAAGGTCTATCTCGACCTGCCGGTCGTGAACGACAACGTCTTCTGGTTCTTTCCTGATGGGAACGGCCGCGCGCCGGATCCTTCATCGTTGCGAACGCAGGTGGTGCGGTGGTGCTTCGACATGCACTCGCGAAGCGATGTGCCCGAGGTGAAGGTCATTGCGGAGATTTCCGCCGAGTTTCCTCACGTGGATGATCGCTACGCCGGTCGCGCGTACCGATATGCATTCATGCAGGCGACCGATCCCACGAAACCGTACGACGCTGCGAAGGCCGGGCCGATCATGGGCTTCTTCTTCAACACGTTCCTGACCCTCGACATGACGACCGGCAGGACGAAATCCTGGTTCGCCGGTGACACGTCCAGCACGCAGGAGCCCATCTTCGCGCCGCGAAGTCCCGATGCGCCGGAGGGCGACGGCTTCGTGCTGGGCGTGGTGAACCGGCGCGCGGAACATCGCAGTGATCTCGTGATCCTCGACGCGCAGCGCATGGACGAAGGCCCCATCGCGACGATTCGCATCCCCGTGCGCCTGAAGTACGGCATCCATGGGAACTGGGTTCCGGCGAACACGTTCCCCCGAGTGGCGTAGCAACCCATCGGAATACGGGTGCTGGCGCACACGCGGGATCTGCGCGTCATGTCATCAGCGACTCACTTTCGTGGTGCGCTCGGAAGACAGGTCCGGGCTCATCCGTGACAGATAGTCGGCGATTCCCATTCGCTGCTCGCGACTCAAGGCTCGCAGACGCTCTACGTGTGCTGGATGCATGGCAGGTCGGTGGCCGGAGGCAGTGTCGTCGAGCTGCTTGAGCAGATACTGATAGTGCTGACCCGCGAGGCGGGGTCGGAAGCGCAGTAGATCACCTTGCCCCAACGGCCGGTGGCAGTCCTCACAGACGCGGAAGTAGACGCTTGCGCCTTCCTGGAGGTATTGGCCAGTACCGATTGCGTTGTATCGGGGCGCAAACCGCGGAAGGCGAGCAATGTGCGCAGCGACATCCGTCAGATCCTGTGGCGTTGATAGATGATGCTGGTCAGTGAAGTGCTGCATGCGCTCGTCCCAGCGCTGATAGTGCCGAAAATCTGTCAGCTGCTTCAGAAGGACTGAGCCATGCTGACCCGCGATCGCGGGTACGGTGCCATCGCTCGTTCCCAGGCCATCGCGGCCGTGGCAAGCGGCGCAGGTATCGAAGAGCTGGCTGCCATGAGAGGCGTTCGGCGTGAGACGCGCGGCCTCCAGCAGCTCGCGCTGCGCGGCAACCGTTCCTGGGTCCTCAGCGCCCCAAACGGAACCGCAGGCGAAGGACAGGATCAGTGCCGCGATGAAAGCGCGCCGGCCATTCCGTGCGAGCTGCCGTTGAGTCATGATCGCTTGCATGGCGTGCGCCTTGATGTGTGCCTGCGAAAATCATTGCACGTGGCTCGGCCGCACACATACGAAGGAATGCTTAGGGGCCTACGGGCGAATCGCCCTCAAACGAGCTCGCGAAGCAGCCCGAGAAACTCGTCAGGATTGATGGGTTTGCTGGCGGTGCGAAGCAACCCTTCGGTGGGGAGGTCGCGCATGGCACTGGATGTGTCGCCGGTAATGAGGACGGCGGGCAGGCGCTCACCGAGCTTCGCTCGCACGGCGGCGATGACCTCCACGCCGGTCTCCGCCGCGCCGAGATGGTAGTCCGTGATGAGCAGGCCAATTCCCGGATTCGCGGCGGCCGCTGCGTGGGCCTCCGCCAGTGAGCTGGCGACGGTCACTTCGTAGCCTTCCACCCTGAGAAGCATGCGGGTGGCATTTCGCACGCGCACGTCGTCCTCGACCAGCAGCACGTGGATACGGGAGGGTCTGTTCGCGGCGCCTTCGACAACAGTGCGGGGCGCTACAGGTGCGTTTGCGTCGGCATTGGTTTCGCTCACGGGCAAGGCGAGTGAAAATACCGTTCCTTTGCCGACTTCCGACTGCACGTCGAGGCTTGCGCCGAGAAGCCCCACGATTCGGGAAACGATGCTGAGCCCGAGACCATACCCGTCGCGCGTCGTATTGGCCGACACCCCGATCTGGTAGAAATCGTCATAGATGCGCGCAAGCTCGGCCGGCGGGATACCGACCCCCGTATCGAGAACTTCGACTCGGACGAGCGCCCGCTCGTGCAGGCAGCGCAGCCGAACGTGGCCGCGGGGGGTGTACTTTATTGCGTTCGCGACCAGATTCCGCACCACCTGACCGACGAGCGAGGGGTCCGAGTGCACGCGGTCCCCGCTCGGCTCGACCTCCAGCATCAACCCCTTGCTGGCCGCGAGAGCGGCGAACTCGTTGCGCATTTCTTCGAAGAGCGCCGTGACCCTGAAGTCCGTCATTTCCGGCTTGATGGCCCCGGACTCGAGCTTGCTGATATCCAGCAGTGCGTTGAGGAGGCGCGACATGGCGCCGATCGCCTGTTCTTCCTGCGCGAGCGCATCGGCCAGGGTGGGATCGGTCACGAGCCGACGCATCGTTCCGTTCAATAGCGAAAGGGCCTGCAGCGGCTGGCGCAAATCGTGACTTGCGGTCGCCAGGAAGCGGCTCTTGGCCTGGTTCGCGCGATCGGCGATCTCCCGCGCTTCACGCAGGGCGTTCTGGATTTCGCGACGGTCGGTGATGTCACGGATGGCGGCGACGGCAAGCGCTTCTTCGCCATCCTGCGCGGGGCTCAGACTGATCTCGACGGGAAACTCACTGCCATCGCAACGCCGCGCGAACAGGTCGAGCCCGGAACCCATGGGCCGCACGCGAAGATTGTCGGTGTAGCCGCGACGATGCCCGATATGGCGAGCGCGAAAGCGCTCGGGGAGCAGTATTTCGACCTGCTGGCCGACCAGTGCAGTCGCATCGTAGCCGAACAGGGTTTCCACCTGCCGATTCGCATACACGATTCCACCGGCGCGATCGATGATGATCAGCGCGTCCGGTGCGGAGTCGAGAACCCGGCGAACCAGTTCAGAGGAGAGCAT
>Ga0247777_1000642_pt1 | contig 10305 bp, 9 predicted proteins | sample UWRJL154409C5_FD_179937 | JGI IMG/M metagenome (GOLD analysis project Ga0247777, IMG submission 179937) | Plant litter microbial communities from Arlington Agricultural Research Station in Wisconsin, United States - UWRJ-L154-409C-5 | ecosystem: Environmental > Terrestrial > Plant litter >...
AAGGGGGGGGCGGTGGGGGAGGGCTCGCCTGGCACGCCAGGCGCGCAGGTCCTACTTTTCTTCTTGGCTGCCCTGTCTACGACGGCGGAGGCGGGGTGTCAGTGCCGTTCTCCCCGACAACGCAAAGGGGGGAAAGGGGAGAGCGTCGGGGCGGGGCGGGGTGGCGCGTCACAACGCACCGAGGACGAGCAACGAGTCTTCGGCGATGGTCAGGTCGTGGCTCGGCAGCTTCAGGATGTTATCGAGAGCCTTGTCAAAGGCGACGAGCGTACTCGCCCGGAGCTGGGCGACGCTGCTCTCGAGGTCGGCGCGTTCTCCGCCGCCGTTCTCGGCTTTCGACGCGCCAGCCACTGCATCCGCGGATTCCGAGGCCATGCTTGGTCCGTCCTTCGTGTCGACGACGTGGTTACCGTGTCGCGCATGCGATTCGGTCCAGGTACGAAGCAGAAGCGGCGGCGCTGGAGATTGGGCCGTCCGTCCGGGTTCTCGAGCTCAGCAGCAGAAGCAGACGGGGAGCAGCGTAGCGTCGATGTCTGCTACAGTACTGTACTATCTGCCAAATCCATGCTGCTGATGCCCCCCGCCACCCCTTTAGAAATGAGCGCGACGGTCAGCTCCGTCAGCGCTCAGATCCTTTCGGAAGTGGACGACAACCATGCAGGCCCCGGTCCGAGGTCTACTACCGTACGCCCGCTCTGCCAGTCGCGAGGATGGCTCCCATGGATAGCAGGGTACATCGCGGCGTGGTCAGAATCAGTGCGATTTGAGGTGCTTCAATAACGTCGAACTACATCAATCAAACATGACCTCCAGACTCGCCCAATCCCGACGCTCCACTAAATTTATGTACACCGGCCAGCCCTGAGACAAAGCGACCGCAACCTCCCTCAGACCGAGGTTCAAGTCTCTGCTTTCCGAGATCATAAAAAACCGCCAGCAGCCACCTTCATCCCATCATCAGCCCGATCCCTCGCTTCCCCTCTCCACGCGCCGTGGCTAAATACAATAGGTTGTAGGTACTGTACCTACCTACGGAGTACGCATCGGTACGGTAGCGATGGTCCATCTCGGGCCGCCCCATCCCCCGCCTCTCCCTGCGGACAGGTGCCACAGGTAAGAGTCTCGACCGTGGCCATGTTTCCCTTTTTGTTTTCCGTCTCGAGCTTCCCTGTTCGAGGAACCTGGCTTCGTGCTTGCTCGCTTGTTCAGGTCGCAAGGCCGGCTTCGATTCTTGACTCGGGTCTGCCCGTCACTGTGCCACGGGACAGCCAGGGGTCACCGTATCTAGGAATACCGGAAGCCCTCGGGTCCGTGGGAGAGGCCTCGCCTCGGCATCTGTGGCAGTGGTTCCGCGAGAGCCTCCGTCTTCGGTGGATCCCCATCCACAATGAGATTCCTCGTCGGATTCTGGCTGCCTACCGTGGTGTCGTCGTTACTGGCGGCCCCCTCGGCTGATATAACGCTGTTCCCCCTGAACGGCCAGCAAAATGTCAACCCCGACACGCATCTTGTCCTCAAGTTTGCATCTCCGCCCAAGATAGGGTCCTCGGGCACCGTTCGCGTCTACGATGCCGCGGACGAGAGGCTCATCGACGTGCTGGACCTCGCCATCCCGACTTCCCCAAGCCCCTACGGCAACGGGTCGAACAAGGCCAACTACAGTGATACCACGACGTATCAGACCAACGTCATTGGGGGTATGGACTTCTACTTCTTCCCTGTCCTTGTACGGGGGAATACGGCCACCTTCTACCTCCACGCCAACAGACTCGAATACAACCGTACGTACTTGGTCACCATGGACCCCGGGGTTCTGGTGCCAAGGGACTCCGTATTCCTGGGCTTCAACACCAGCACGGCTTGGAGGTTCAGCACCAAAACCCGCGGCCCCCCAGAGGGAGCGACGACCGTCACTGTGTCCGCAGATGGTTCCGGCGACTTCAACACCGTCCAGGGTGCCATCGACTGGGCACCCGCCAACCCCGCCGTCAAAACGGTCATCCTGATCCGAGACGGCGACTACGAGGAGCTGGTCTATTTCCAGTACAAGAGCAACCTCGTCCTCCGTGGCGAAAGCCCCCGGGGCACCCGCGTCAGCTATCCAAACAACGCGTCCTTCAACCCGCCCGGCCGGCAGGGGCCCTCGCGGCGGCCGGCCTTCTCCTTCCGTGGCGTCGCCGACGTGCAGCTCAGCAGCTTCACCATCACCAACTCGTTCCGCGGTCAGGCCGAGGCTCTGCTGTCCGACGGCGTGCGCGTGGTGCTGGACCGCATGACGCTCAACGGCTCCGGCGACGCGCTGACGACGTACGGCACGCTCTACGTGGCCGACACCACGCTGCACGGCGACGGCGACACGGTGCTGGGCTACGCCTCCGCCTTCTGGACCCGCAGCACCATCGTCACGCGCGGGCCCGCCACCTGGACGCGCACCAGCCAGGGGTCGCACGGCAACGTGCTCGTCAACTGCACCGTCCGGGGGAAGAACTCGACCTTTGCCCGCCTGCCCGACAACAAGGGCGGTGTGCTGCCCAACTGGCCCTATGCCGAGATGGTCTTGATGAACACGCGCACCGAGGGCATCGCCCCGGTGGGTTGGGGCCCGGTTCAGGGGCCGCCGTTTGATGCCCGTCACGTCCGGTTCTGGGAGTTTAACACCACCGATCTCCAAGGCAGGGCAGTCGACATGTCGCGCCGACTGAAGTCGTCGAGGCAGTTGAATATTCCCAGCGACGCACAGCTTCTGGCACAGTACGCTGAGCCCTCGTTCGTCCTCGGAGGCTGGACACCGGTGGTAGTATGACGTCGCCTCGAATCTAGCAAAATGGAAAGTCAGCATGGTATGGACGGCCAGTTCTGGGGGGGGGTCAACGCGTTGGACGGGCGGATGCTCTGTAGTGCTCGTGGGAAGGGCTTCTTTGACTCCTTGTTGACCTCGGTGCAAAGGCTCCTAGGCCCATGGCTGGCTAGTCGAGCCGACATGTGTCCTGGGCATTTTGGGCGACACACGGCATGAACTCGCGCAACGCTCCCCTTGCAACTCGCCTAGGTATCTACTAATACATTCTTCCCAAGCCGCCACGGCGGTTCTCCGCCTCTTAGTCCTTGCTCTGCTCGCTGCCAGGCATCACCAGACTTGGCTTTTGTTCGAGAGATGCGCGAGTCTCGAGCCTTGTCTCCCGGGTCTTCTCCCCGGCCGCTCGACGCCGCCTCCTGAGGACGACCCACAGGAAACTGGAGAATGAGGCGGTTAGTAGAAGAGCAAAACCGCCGAAGAGCTGAACCCCCAGATAACTGTTGGTGGCGTCCAGAATCGCCCCGGCGATAGGGGGGCCGCCCAAGGACCCGATGCCCTTCAGGATAGAGACAACGCCGAGGCGAGTTCCGAGTCGGCTCAGGTCGGGTGTTATTTGCGCCAGCACTACAGGAGCCAGCGAGACGACACCGCCAGAGAAGATGCCGTACAAGACGGCAAAGGCAACGTTGCCTCCCGCGTTCGAGACGCTGATCCAGTACAGCATGCTCGCCCCACTCAACGCCGAGATGATCGTGTAGGTCGTCAACGCACCGACCCTGTCGGCGACAAACGAAAGGGCGATCCTACCCGGAACGGAAGAAGCATTGAGGATGGCGAGGAGATAGGCGGCAAGGGCCTCTCCCCGTAGTCCATTACGCAAGGCGTATCCCTCAAGGTAGAAGATGGGCTCAAAATAGCCCACGTTGCTGAAGAAGACAGCAACACAGTAGATGATGTACGTCGTCTCTCCCAGGGCCGCTCCTCGAATGAAGGTTCGAAGCCGAACCAACCGGCCCTTCTCGGCGCTCGGCTCGGCGGGGGTCGGCTGGGAGCGCCCAGGTTTATACCGCGGCCGCATAACTGCCAGGGCGAAACAGCACATGGCGCACGAGACGCAGCCGAACAATCTCAGAGTCCAGCCGAATCCGATTCGAGGTTGCAGCCCCTGGAACATCAGGGGATACAAGGTTGCGCCCAGGCTGCTCCCGACGGTGGCGATGGCCATGGCCCTGGCTCGTCGGGTGGTGAAGTAGAGGGGAACCAAAGCAATCATGGGGATCGAGAGGCAGCTAGTACCAAGGCCGACGCAGACGCCCTGGGCGAGAAGGACCTGCCAGTACTCGTAGCATATGCTGGTCATCATAAAGCCGAGAGTGACGAGCAACGTCCCGGCCACCAGCAACGAGCGCATGTAGCCTGCGTCGTACAACGGACCGATGAAGACGCCGACAGACATGAGGCAGAAGGACTGAGCGGAGCCTATCCAGGCAATGGCCGACGGGGAGCTGTCGCGGAGCAACTCGTTCTCATAATATGTCTGGAAGATGCCGTAGATATTGAGAAGACCGCTGGGGGAAGTGAGGGTTAGTACGGTAGATGACGTCCACCTGCCCCTCGCCCGGAGGGCAGACATGCTCACAGCGTGTTGAAGTAAAGAGCAAACGAGCCAGAGACCTGAAGCCACGCCGTAAGGCCGCCATTTGGCGGGGGTGACGCCGACGTAGAGGTGACAACGGGGCTCCGGGCCGTGGCGGTCGGTGCATCCCCGTCCAGTGACGAGCCGCGCCCACCCACACTCAAACGCATGATCGGGACAGACTTCTCGGCGTCTGCCATAATTCATCTATCTTGGGAGCTTCGGTCGTGCGGACAGCCGCGGTGTCGGCTCAACCGACGGGGACCCGACAGTCTGAATACCAAGATCGGGTACCTGTAGGTGGCAGGGACCGAACATGGAACCCAAGCTTCCCGAGTCGCCGACGGGAGAGACTGGGACAGCGGAATAAAAAAACCCGGGCAGCCAACGTCGATACAAGGAGCCGGGAAGAAGGAAGGATTCCGTGGCAAAGATTACTCTAGGTTCTCGTTCCCAGACAACGAAGTGCCGCCTCGGCCCAGCCGAGGCCTGCGGTCCCGGCATCCCGGATCCGGGAACGGCACGGCAGTTGAGGCCGGGTCAACTGAACTTCATCACCGATATTTTGCTGGGCCACAGGAACATAAAATCCGGCCGTCAGCGCTTGCCCTCGAGGTTTTATCAGACGGCAATCGTCAACCTAGCGGGGCGAAGGGGAGAAGATGCCACTAGAGTGGCCTGGTACCAACGACTGGCGGACCGGTGTTGCTGTCGAGGCCAGCCCCTTTGTTTCCCCATCCAGACATGGCAGCGCGATTTGGACACCACTGCAATGGGGCGACACGGGACCAGGGGACCTCACGCAGTCTTCCGTACTTCCGTCAAGGCCCCCAAACTCTCGTCCCTCTTTCGCGTCTTTCCACCTTTCAGTGAGACCTCGATCAATCCCGCTCTCATGGGTGGTCGGTCCCATGATACCCCCACAGAGTTGCTGGCGAAGCACTTGCTTCACGACATCGCACGCGTTTGAATGTTGGGAGTCGGTTCCAAAGGTGCCCCTTGCCCGTCAAGAGCGCTATCCGGATCTACCAACATCGCTTCTGGGGTCGCCGGCATCACAGTGAAGGGCAGGACACGACGTCGACCTGACCCCGGGGACGATGCCCCCCTTTCTGCCCGCTCGCCTTGCATCGTCGGCCTTCCTCAACGATGCTGCGGCCCCCCTTGCAGCCCAGGAGAGGTCACGACCGGCGAAGATCGGTGGCTTCTGATTCGATCGTCGACAATATTGTATCGGCCTTGTTTTTGTGGGTAGCAGAGGGTAGTCGCTAAAACCAACAGCAAACACCGCAATCGTATCGCCCTAGGAGGGCCAAGACGATTCTTGGAAAAAGTAGGAGGGCGCAGAACCAGTCCAAGGTAATGCTGGCCAGAAGCACCCCGTGTCGAGTCCTGGCGTTGCAATCGAGCCACAAATAACATGGTGCCATTTTCACTCCGAGCCGTCGGTTTTCCGTCCATCTGCTCTTTGGAACAGATGCATCATGGTTGAGCGTCGTGGCGAGCAATCTCCTGTCGGTTCCCGTCTTGGTGCCCGGGCAGGGACTGCATGGCTTGAGCAGGAACATGTACATGACTTGGAAGATAACACAGATATGTGGTTGTATGTATACGCTCGCCCCCGGACGGGCAGGGGGGCGACGGGCCGAAGGCGGATCAAGGTTCCTTTGGGTAACGAAGGCAGCTTCTCCGTAGATAGCATCCTCCGAGTCCTCCTAGAGGAAAGTTTTCGTTTGGCAAAGGGCCGTGGGACGAACAAAGATAAGGGGCGACGGTGGGCAGCTGTGCGGCTGACCGCTTCGCTTGTGTGCCGGGACAGGGAAATACGTGCGAAGCAGGAAAACGTCGAAATCGGGGACCGAGTGTTCGGAGGGCCGACTCGGCTTCTTCCCGGCCAATGACACCACCGGATCGCGGATGACGCGACCGCCCCGCTAAATGGAGGAAGCCCTGCCGTGGTACCTGCATCCCATGGCGTTTGTTGCGTTCTGGGGTTGAAGGCGTGGTGAACGGTCGCGCGATAGGCAAAGAGGCATACCAAGGGGGACACGGCAGTCACCCTCTTCGTCCCAAAGCACGAGGCAGTTATGCGGCCCTGCAGAAACGCCGCCCGAGACCGGCGATGTCCCGTGCTAGCCTGGAGACGTGCCTTATCCATCCGGGTGCTGATGGTCTTGAATTGCCAGGGGGCCGTCGCCACACGCGCGTAGACGTCAAGCCCCGAGAGCCCGACGGAGACGACTGGTAGGTGCCGCGGGCAAGTCCGGAGCCCCAGGGAGCCGAAAAGATTGTAGATTCTCGCGCTCGTCGAGCCGAGGGGGGCTCTCCCGGGATATCAAACCATGCAGCGCCGCCCCTTCAGACCGTATTGCCTCGTCCCCGTCTTCCTACTGAACCTTCGGACCCACCGCCCCTCCCTACCAAACCTTCCGCCAGCATCCCGTATAATAAGCCTCGATCCCCGGACCACAGACTGATTCGAGACGCCGTCAACGTCCCGCTCCAAGCTCCTGGCAGAATGGCGCTCCCCAGCCCCGCCTACCCCCGTCCCCCTTCGGACAAGACTTCGCTGTTCGGCACGCCGGAGCGCTATGTCGTGGCCTCGCCGTACACGGACGACGCCCACCTCCTCGACATGGAAACCCTCGACCGCGAGAACCAGCTGCTTGCTCGCGCCCTCGGCCGTATGACCTGTACCCGTGACGACTACGCCACGGCCCCGTACGTCGAATCGTTCAACTGGAACGAGTGCTTCGCCGAGCTCCAACGACTAGCAAGAGACGAAAACCACCAGTGGCGCGAAACAAGCTTCTATATTGTCGTCTTCCGGAGTCAGATCCCCCCCACGACGCGCTACTCGGACCTCGGCGAGCTGGACCAGGCGGCGCATCTCGAGGCGGTCCAGAGCGGGGGCCTATTAAAGTGCGTGGAACCGACCCACGATTGGTACTCGGACCAAGCAACTAACTCGGTAGCAGGTACTGGTTCGGGTTGCCCGACGCTGAGGGCCGGAATCTGGCCACGTGCGTTTGGAGGTCTGTAGACGACGCGCGGGCAGGCGGCGTGGGTCCGGCCCATCGGAAGGCCGCGGGGGCAACCCGCTCGCTGTACCAGAATTGGAAGATTGACCGCCACAGACTGGCCATCGGAGAGAACCTCCGAAGCTGGGAGATTGTCGAGTGGCAGGCCTGACACGATCGCGGCCCAAACCGTTGTCCGGGTGGGCCCTCGTCGTCTCGGTCGTCCTCCACTCCACATCGCCACAAGCGCTTGCACCTTGTGCGGAGGGCACCTGCCACGGGCGGGTCCGATGTAGTCTCGATACAATATAGAGCAGCGCGAGATGGATCCATGGTTTAGAAAGAAAAGAACGGGATGCCAGGGAAGTCGAGATGTCGTCGTTTTAAGCAGTCCGGAAGGGCGTGGGGGCAACGTGGGATGTTTGCATAACATTGACCCATCTCGTCCAACATATAATACTGGTACTCCGTAGGTACTTCGGCATTCTGGGTGTCATCAACCCCCATCGAGTCAATCCAGCCGTCTCAAGGGCCGAATAAAGAGACCATGCCGTATTGCTTGAGTTCCAGTTACGCTACCGACATGGGTCTGTCCTCCCACCGTTCGCCAAATGCCATGGACTGCATAGACTAGAACAGCCAGATGTCGCTTTGGACCGATTACGCGAGGTCAAATAAGGCAGGCGACGGCAACGACCACAAGGGTGAACCGTCAAAGTCCCCGGTGCAAAGCGTGAGAACGCGATGTCGCAATGATTCATGTTGCCCGGCTGTTATCGACGAAGATGTTACCCGCGTGCTATTGCTTGGGGTTGCCCTGACATGTTCCACGTCTTCCCTCTGGCCTCGTCCGGTAGGCAGGCCCAACCTGCGGAACTTGGGAGCGTCCTCGCTGGTGTTGCTTGACCCTCGCTTGCCTCTTTACGACAGGGATAGCCTTGGAGCGTGGACGCAGCGGCGCCACCGGTGTCGACACACGGCCCAGTTATCCATCGCTCGTAGTTCGACGACTGAGGAAGGTCCAAGGGATAGAAGAGGAGGTAAATATACCTACTGTTCATGAGGGGTTCTGCCTAATGACACCGCCTTCAAGAAAACCCACATTGTGACCGGAAATTTACGACACGCAGAAACCTCCCCCTCGACGTGCCGTGTGTTCGCTCTCCTGCAAACCAGTCAGGTTTCTCCATATACCCAGACAAAAAGCAATCGCCGCCATGGCCGATCAACTGAAAGACTCGCCCTTCGAGTCGGTGCAGGTAGAGGCGCTGGTAGGTCTCGATCCTGGCTCTTCGGGGCCATCGACGCTACCCCGCGTCCCCTCTGTGCCCTGCCGAGCTGACGGCCTCAGGTCGTGATGAAGATCACAAAACACTGCTCATCTGCCTTCCCGACAACAGCGACCGGGTCCATAGTAGGCTTGGACAGCAACGGCGTACTCGAGGTCACCAATTCATTTCCCTTCCCCACGGTCGACGTCGCCAATGTCGACAGCCACCAGCATGACTCGTCTGCGCTGGCGGCCGCGGCCCCGCGCGCCAAAGCCAACATCACGTACCAAAATGAGATGATAAGACACCTAAAGGAGGTCAACGTCGATGCCAACAACGTGGGCTGGTACACGAGCGCAACTATGGGCAACTTCATCAACCTCAATTTTGTCGAGAACATGCATCACTACCAGCGCGAGAACCCCGCCACGGTGGCGCTGGTCCACGATGTCAGCCGCAGCTCGCAGGGCGCCCTAAGCCTGCGCGCCTTCAAGTTGACGACGGTGTTCCTGGCGGCGTTCCGCGAGGGCAAGTTCACGACGGACAGGTGCGCGCCCACAACGCGTCTCCCCTACCCGGAACAGACTGCTAACCCACCGGTTCCACGATTAGTCTGCAAAAGTCCAAGTTGACCTTCAGGGACATCATCGTCGAGCTCCCCGTCGTCATTCACGACTCGCACATTTTGGCATCGTTTCTCCACCAGCTGCCCGGCCTGCCCGATGATCCCGAGGTCGAGCTGCCCGCGTCACTCTCCGACATCCAGCGGGACCCGGTGAAGATTCCGTCGTATCCATCGCTCGACTCCCTGGACCTGTCAATCGACCCGTTCTTGGAGAAGACCTGCGACCAACTTCTCGAGAGCATCGAGTCGCACTACACGGACCTGAACAACCATCAGTACTACCAGAGACAGCTGGCGCGAGAGCAACAGAAGATCTCGGCATGGCAGGCCAAGCGAAAAGCGGAGAACGCGGCGCGGGTGGCGGCGAAACAGCAGCCTCTGCCCGAAGACGAGTGGCAGCGCCTGTTCAAGCTCCCACAAGAGCCCAGCCGGTTGGAGGGCATGCTCAACGCGAGACAGGTGGAGCAGTACAGCAAACAGGTCGACGGCTTCACCGCGAACGTCACGGCCAAGATGTTTGCCGTGCGAGGTAATCTTCTCCCGGAATGAAAGCGTGGTGGAGATCCCGTGTGGATTTCGTACATCCTTCTATGATGCATCGGCATGGCGTTCAGGGAGGCATCGGAGGGCGGGGGTCAACAACTCGGCAAATGCTACGGAGTAGACAGAAAGCCATGGAGGGAGACTAGAGGCGTCTCCCCGAAGACCGAAGCGGTCAGTCAACTACGATGATTTGAGCTGGTGGTCTGAGGGAGATGTACTTAACTACTCCGTACTTCGCATCGTCTAGATGTTGCGAACGTGTCAAGGGCGGTTGAAATGCCACGGGCGGGTCCAATCAGAGGGCTGCGGGGCGTCGGCATCTCGTTGCGACGCCACAAGCGACGCGCGGGGTCTGCGTTGCGGGAGCCGCTGGAGCCAAAAAAAAAAAAAAAAAACCGCGCCCAAAGCAAAAA
>Ga0247777_1000643_pt1 | contig 10305 bp, 19 predicted proteins | sample UWRJL154409C5_FD_179937 | JGI IMG/M metagenome (GOLD analysis project Ga0247777, IMG submission 179937) | Plant litter microbial communities from Arlington Agricultural Research Station in Wisconsin, United States - UWRJ-L154-409C-5 | ecosystem: Environmental > Terrestrial > Plant litter >...
TCACCCAGAAAGCAGCATGCGTATCAATAAACTCGTCCAGTGAGCCACAAATGTCACGACCAAGGGCTTGCCCGGTGGGTCAAGAAGAGGGGTTGGAGAAGGGAAAGAAAAACGGTCGAGCGAGTGACTAGTAAGCAGCGATACGACTGCGATTAGAGTTGGGAACGAAAGACCAGGGAGTCCGGCGGCGATGGAGCATGAAGAGAGGAAGGAAACCAGGAAAGGCTGGCCTGCGGCGATAAGATGGAGAGAAGGGTACGGAGTACTACGGCTGAAAGGCAAATTGCTAGGGCACATGCTGACTGCCGTTAGTCTTCCGCCTCTGTGCCACACGAAATGCGCCTGCAACGCACGTGGATCACTAGCACGCCGCTAACAGGCTAATAACGATTCCCGGGCTGACCGCGGTACTACCGACAATCTTGGAAATTTTCTATCTTGGCGGCTTTTGTCCGCAGAGGCTGGAAAAGGGGAATGCGAATTGAGCGTGATCCGTGGCGTTGCTTGCGAGCGATTGGGGAAGGTGCTGGGACGCCTATCGACCCAGACGCCGACCCAGACTCGCCAGAACAAGGAAACACGGTATGTTGCATCAACGACACTGTGGAGAGTCGCGCAGCTACACCAGCGCGCCCACAGTGTGTTTGGCAGCAGCTCACCATCCCCTGCTATTTCCTGTTTCCACGACACGAGGTGATGCGAAACATGCGTCACTGACACGTCCGCGGCGGTGGCTCATCCTTCAGCTCGTATGCACACGAACTTGACGAGGAGACGAGGGGACGAGATTGATCGCTGCGAGCGCCGCAGCGCCGCTCAGCAGCATGCAAGCTGCGGGTGGGCGGCTTATCGATGCTGCGGGGACTTCTCGCACACCCGGACTCACCCTTTCGTGTTTGTCCATTGGCCCTATCACGGCTACTGCCTTTTCATCCCACCAGCCCGGCAGCAGGTGGCGGCCAAGATGGGCTTGTCCGAAGATATGATACCTGCCATGCCAAGGGGGGTTTGCGTTAGGGACAGCCATTACAACCCCCATCATAGCACTAAATTACTGTACAGTTACGAATGGTTTGGCTGCCAGCGCTGGAGTACAGTAGGTACAGTACCTGCCTCCTCCCTACTGTAGGCAAGCCGGGGCTCGCGGGCAGAAGTCGGCCATAGCAAGGGCCTCGCATCGTCTCGCAGGACGGGCGCAGATCATGATCGAGACGGTAGACAAATACTGTAGGACCGTGCCAAGGACCTGATGCTCGTTGCTATGTACCCCGTAGACCATACCAGATGGTCAGCGGCGCTCCATGCAACCTTTACCAAGCAACTCGCCTGGCACCATCGTTATGCCCCCTTGGCCCCCCATATATATTGGAACAACCTCCGAAACACCGTCCCCCTACCACTCGAAATCGCGCCTCTCGCTCACTTACTAGGGTAAGGAGGGCCTCGAGCTGGCCGAACCCGTTGCCTCGCAAGACGTTTTCCGGCGTCTGCCGTGGAGGTGCCGTGCTTTTGTGTCTCCTCGCTGCGGCAACCATCCATTATCTCCCGCTCCTACTACACCACCCCGTCCTTGATTATAATATCGAAATCGGCGGCGGCATTTGTCAGTAGTGCCCGAAGAGCCTCCGCCTGAGCAGGGTGTTCTCCGACTCCAAGTGCCTGGCCTGGTCCTGCATCAGCTGAAAGTGCGTGCGTACCTGAACCATGGCCTTGTGGTGGAAGGCGGCCAGCCGGAGGAGTTCTTCTTGGATCTCCCCCTCGAAGATGGAGCCTCGGGACTTTCGCGTACCGCCCCTCTGGGATAGATAAGAGTTGCAGTCCGACTTCAGGGCCGCGAGGTCGTCGATCGCCTGCATCAGCTCGGTTAACTTATTACGTGTGGCGGTCACCTCGTCCTTGCAATCTGAAAGTCGCTCGTCTGGCTCGCTGTCCTCGACGGGACAGGCCTCTGCTTCAGAGACCTCGTCATGGGCCCTGGCAAGTCCCTGCTTCCGACTCGGAGCGGAGGCTGTTGTAACGATCCGTGGCAGGGCTGCGTCGCTGCATGTGGATGCCACTGCGCCAGACCCACCGGCACGAAGGATCTCCTCGCTCAATGCGTTCATCTCGGTACGGAAGACCGCGGGATCAAAGACAACTCCCCACCGCCTCGTATCAGAGGTCAGGGTGGCCGACTTGCTGGGGATATCTTCGTGGCTTAGGGATACCATAGGTGGCGCGACATAGGGGTTGGACCCCAGAGCTTCTGGAGGCGTGCCCAACTTCACCTGGTTGACACTCACCTTGCCATGTGGGAATCCTGGTGTGAGGCCGACTCCTACCGCGCGATACTCGAAGGTAGCCATTTGCGAAAGGCGTTGTGCGGCCACCGGCGCCGAAATGTCGCGAGGACAATCCTGAACGAAGCTGTCCTCGGCATCTTTCGCCGCTCGTTTCCACAGAGAGCTGAGGCCCAGACGTCTTTTCTGTTGCTTCGCAACCCGCACCCTGTGACCCGGTAACATGCCCGTTCGATGTTCCGTTCTGGACCCCGAATACGGGTCTTGGGCGATCGGGGCGTCGCTCAGGTCTTGTGGGCTCGAAATTCCCCGAAGCTTTCGACGTGCCAAGCTGGGCTGGTCCGCTCGGGGATGGTCACTCTGCTGGAAACGAGCGGTGAAAGGCTTGTCGGGCTCGAGGAGACCGACTTCTCCCTTGCTTTCGCATACAGGGATGTTGCTGAACGCCATTCGGGTTGATATCGCCTCGGTTGCTTTGGTGCACCTCAGGCCGATCTCGTGGGTGCCATTGAATGAGGAAGAGGGAACGGGAAACAGGAAATTTGGCACGGGGGAGACACTTCAGTGCTTATATTGCGTGGGATGCTCGGGTTGGCCAGATTAGGCTCCCAGGCTGGTTTCTGTTCCCTGTTTTCTTTGTCCTTTTCTTCAAGACACCCGACTAGGCGGCACGAACAAGGTTATTGTTTGACAATCAAGCCAGGCTGGCTTAATGCAACTGCTGAAAGACGAAGAAAGGATCCCTCATTTCAGGAGGGGGGAAGTCTCCTGCTGTGTGCAATTCTCCCGTTCTCCCTCTCCCTACGAGCCATGGTGTTGAGGTGTTCTACGAAGTAGTTTGTTAGCTCGGGCATCGACCCTCAAGATGGTTTTGTAGCATTTTGGTAGACCACGACGGATCGTGTCATTCACGCAGTCCCAGGGTGAGCCCCCATCAGGCCAGCAGGGTGCTGAGCCAAGGGCCTTTGGGGAAACAGGGGAACGGAAGGACGTTGGGTGACTATCAATATTAGTATTAGATGCTTAGGGTTCCAAGGATCTGAAAACGGCGGGCGTACGTCTCGGTTCGCCAGAGGAGACGACATAGCTTCTGCCGAGCCCGCCCCCATGGCTGGTCTTCAGCCCAGAGCTAAGTCCCACGCCGGGGAAGGTGGGAGAGTCACCAGCGAAGCCGCTATGGGGACCAAACCTTGGATGCGGCAGTCTCTGCGAGGAGTGGTGAGATGCTGGGATCCCAACACCTGGGATGACGGGCGGGCCAAATGTCGGTGCGTCGTATGCTCGCTGACGATGTGTCGACGGCGTGGCTTGGACCTCTACTGGGCAGCGTCTCCGTCAGGAGGTAAAAAACGGACATGTTCGACGTGCCAGCAACGTACCATTCGCGATCGCCGATCTGTCACCCCAGCCACTCTCCGCTCTTGTAGTCCCGTAAGCCCTGGTGAGTCCCGATGCGGATGCGGCTTGCTCAGCCAAGCTGTGAACGGGAACGGCCCTGAACGGGATATCGGCCCGTGATGGGTACATGACGCGAGGCTGCGATGGATGAACCACGTTTACACCGGCCGGGTCGACACCCAGGACTTGCGAGTCGGCCGCGTCGGTGGCTGCGTCCTGAATTTGACCCAACATCGCCTTTCGCTTCAGCTTGTCGTAGAGCTCTTGAGTCTGCAAGAGCTTACGCGACTTCTCCTTGTAGGCTTGGGCTAGCTCGTCGTTTTTCCTAGTGAGGCTATCTTTGTCCAAGGCCAGACCTGTAGAGGTTAGTCACGCTCAAGGGCAAAAACAGGCGTGACGACTCGCTTGCTATTTTCTCCTCGAACCCGGCGAACTGCGCGTTTGCCTCATTGACGAAGCCGTCCAGGTGGCTCTGGATCTTGGTAAACTTCTCGGTCCAAGTCTTGGCCAAGTACTGGTGATAGATACTACGGAAAGCGGCGCGGTGGGTCAGCTCATGCCGAAGAAGCAGTCAATATGCCGACAGCGACGGTAGACGAACGTCTCCTGGGCCGTTTGGTATGTCCAGAAACCCAACGCCCTGCCGGCACATTCCATGACGATATCGGGACTCAAGCCACTTAGTACGCTAGTCTTGTAATCTTCTGTCGGGTGAAGATTCGTGATAACGGCGTCATCCGGGTTCGTCAGCTTTGTTCTGCAGGCCGGGCAGGCTCTGGCGTCGTCCGGACGATGCCCCGTGAGGCCTTGAGCGTTTGCGCAGTCAAGGCAGAACACATGGCTTTCGTGGTCCGTTAGTATTAGAACGCACCCTTCCCCAGGTTCCAACGCTGCATGCAAGGACGGCGGACCTGCAGGTGGTAACCAACGCGCGGTCTCCCAATTCAGTTCGACACTTCAGGACGTTGCATTTCAGCGTCTGCTCCATGACGAAGAATGCAGTCAGTCGTCCTTTGCGGCCTTGAAACCGAAGCGGAGGCTGGTCACGGTCGTCGAAACGCGACTTGCAGAGAGGCAAAAAGGAACCGATGAGCCCTCAGGATTTTGCTATGTATCTTGACCATTGGGGTTGGGACCAGCTATGAGGAGAGGGAAGGCAGGTCGTTGATGTCCCACAAAAAGCTTGGGCCCCGCGAGACCGCTGTTGCGGGAGGCTTCCAGGTGCCTCTCGGTCCATGCATCCTGGATGTTGGAGCTTGTGGAGTGGGTCGAACATGAAAACTCGATGAAATCCACCGGGACAGTTCCACAGCGGGGCATCTGGAACCTCGGCCAAGGTATCCATCGGACCGACCCGCCACCAATACCCTGATGTCTCGACAGCCGCTTTGAATGACCTCCCGGATGCTCTCCCGTTCTTGACGTCCCATTTCAACACACCTCGATCCTCCTACGCAATTCTTGAACCCCAGAAGCATCCGGTCGTATTTGGAGAGCAGCAGGACCCTCGTACGCCAGACCCTCGATCGCCATACCCTCATCCGCCACACCCTCAACCGCCACACCCTCATCTGCCACACCCTCAACCGCCATCTCTCAATCAAGCCTTGCCTACAAAAAGCTCAGGATGACAGATATTGTCATGGCCCAGACATCACCCATCCCCCAAGGGCCCAGCGACAAGGAGCGGAAGTATGACCGTCAATTACGCTTGTGGGCGGCCAGCGGCCAGGCAGCTCTGGAATCTGCCAACATTCTCCTCGTCAACTCGGGGTGCGGAACGGTCGGCGTCGAAACGCTCAAGAATCTGGTCCTTCCGGGGATCGGCCGGTTCACCATCTTCGACGACGCCACCGTCCAGGAAGCCGACTTGGGCGTCAACTTCTTTCTCGATGAGGACTGTCTCGGAAAGTCGAGAGCACGCAGCTGCACCGAGCTGCTTGTTGAGTTGAACCCAGAGGTGGAGGGAGAGTGGCACCCTAAAGTCGACGTGAGTTATCCACGACGAACAGAAAACGGGCAGATGCGATCCAGCTGCTCACACCACCCGGCAGTCTCCTCTGGATCTTGGTCAAGTACTGGCAACATCTGCTCCCTTCACCATCGTCCTCTACTCTCACCCCATCAGCCCCGACGACCTCGCACGTCTCCAAGACTATGGCCAAGAACACCAAATACCGCTGCTAGCAGTACACTCCGCTGGTTTTTATTCCTACTTCCGGATCTACCTGCAGGGGGCATTTCCCATCGTCGAGACCCATCCCGACCAGACGGCAACTACAGACCTCCGACTTCTGGCTCCATGGCCCGAGCTATCAGACCTTGCGCGGAGCATGACGACAGATATCGAGAAGCTGGACAGCCACGACCACGGCCATCTCCCCTACATCGTGATCCTGCTTCACTACCTGGATCGGTGGCGCGAAGCTCATGACGGTGCCTACCCATCCACGTACAAGGAGAAGGTCGCTTTTCGTCAGACGGTGTCCGACGCCACCAGAAGGAATAACCCCGAGGGGGGTGAGGAAAACTTCGAAGAGGCCGTGGCCGCCGTGTTGAGGAACACGGAGCGGCCATCACTTCCCTCCAGCCTCCGAGCCGTCTTCCAATACCGCGAGGATCACCCAGTCAGTTCCCTTGCTCTCCGCGCCGTCTCCGATCTTCTCTGCAACGATTCGTCCCCCCAAATTTTTTTTTTCGCTATTCGGTGAACTTACGCTCACGGGGTTATGTAGACTACATCGACATCCAGTTTCTGGCTGATTGCGAACGCCGTCAGAGAGTTTTTCGACCGGCATCAGTGCCTCCCTGTACCGGGAGGTGTCCCGGATATGAAGGCCCAGTCCAAGGTCTACGTGCAGCTGCAGAACATTTACAAGGCTAAGGCGAGAAAGGACGTTGCCGAGGTGCTCGAGATCGTCAAGGCAGCCCCGGGTGGAGGAGATATTGATCCGGCGCGTGTGGAGCTCTTCTGCAAGAACGCGGCTTTCATCAAGCTCATCAACGCAGAGGGGTCGAACACCGATCGCCTCCCGGCCGTCTTCAGTAAGTACTAGCTCCCCGTTCCGACGAGATAAACCCCTCGCGCAGGACATGGTTTGACTAATGCCGCCGCAGGGGAAGAGCTTGCAAACGACGAGAACGCCGAGGCTATGATGCTGCCACTGTCCCTTACGCCCATCTATCTGGCCCTCCACGCCACATCCCACGTCACCACCACCTCGGCGGACCAGATCTTAGCTACGATCGATCAGATCGTGCCCAACGCCGGCCAGCACGAGCGACTTAGAGAGGCCGCCGAGGAGGTGGCTCGGGCCGGCGGTGGCGAGCTCCACAACATTTCGGCGTTAACCGGCGGCCTGGTGGCTCAGGAGATGATCAAGATCATCACCAAGCAGTATATACCCGTCGACAACACGTGCATATTCGACGGGATCGGAAGCCGATGCCAGTCAATTCGCCTCTAACCTCTAACCATATCCCCCCCAGCATTCAAAAACCAGCGGGTCCCGGCGAGCAGCAGCCACCGTCGCAACGTGGTGGTTTGAGTGGTCTCATATCGGCCTACTGAGGGGAAACCGGCACTTGTTCGTCTGGATCCTGGTTATGGAGGTCGCGGTACGGCCAAAAGTTGGAGTAGCAAGTGGAGTACGTTGGAGGCCGACGGCAGCGTCACACTGGGAAGAAAAGGGGCCGCGGCTGATGTGGCGGCAGCTTCCACCCACCCACCCACACCTGGCCGCGGCAACGAAGGGACAGCATGCGAGGCACAGGCACTGCATCGGAGGGGCGTGGCTTGTAATTCTCCGGCTGTTCAAAACCGCACGGTAACCATGGTCGGTGGACGGGCATCGGACCGCTGGTGCTACGGACGAGGAGCAGTAGACAGTAATGGAAGCTAGACCTCAACACATACAGGTATCCGACAACTTCTCTGAGCCAAAGGGATGACTAGATGAAGGACCTTGCCTCCCCCTTCCCCCCCCCCCTCCCCCGGATCGACCTCGGGAGCGACGCCTCTGGAGGAGGCACTCATGGCAAGACGGACCGTCGCCGCGTGCCTGAACCAGATGGGCAGGCCGTATGCGTCCAAGGTGACATGCCCGCCTCGCATACGTCTGACTCGCCTTGCCCCAAAGGGTGAGTGACTCAGCCAAGCTCAGGGTCTGCCCACAGGAACTCAGCAAGGCATAGCAGGGATAGCAAGCGTAGCAAGCATGAAGTCTCTGATTGCAAGGGTACGCCACGCAGTCCCACCGTAAGGATGAGCAGCCCCGGACTCTGTGGGGACTAAGCGAGGCCCGTGAGATCGGCCATGTTCTCGGGGTATCCCCCGCGGCTCACGGCTCAGGAAGAGACCCCCCCAGCGAGGGCCGTCTGGGGAAGATTGGGGTATCGGAACGACGGGGCCACCAGGTCACTCACGGTTTGGAAAGGGAGGGGGGGGGGTAATACGGGACAGCAGGGTCTGTCCTGCGACATCTTCGTACTCCTCCCGCGATAGTGGTGCGGTGAAGCGAGCCCGCCGAGGACTATCTCGTAGCTATGGTGATATGGTCCGTGGCGAGGACACCCGGGCCCACCTCGTCATTGATCCTGAAGAGACCACCAACCTCTGGGGGGGATCTGGGCCGTGAGAGGGAGCAGTACAAGGGTCAAGCCGAGGGGATGGGGACCAGTGACACTCCATTTTTCCATTTCTCTCCAGGGGGTGGTCCGGTTGGCTGCCAGAGGGGCAGTGTGAGGTACAGAAGGGTCGCCATTGGAGAGAGTCTGATATTAAACATCTGGCCAGGCCCGGGGCAAAGCGGCCAGGGGTCGGCGGACGTACGGACCGTGAAAATGTTCAAGCTGGGGGACGTCACTGTCAGGGACATCAGGGGCAACCTCTCCGGGGAGGCCAGCGCCGCCAACACGGAGCCGCATCCGCAGAGCAGTGCGCCCGCACGTGCGTGAGATTGGTGAGGCTCAATGTTTCCATCAATGCGGGAGCCGGAATGCGGAAGTCGTGCGAGGGAGCTCCGGAGGGCATGAACTCCGGCCGCCTGCTGTTGGTCCTGTCTACTTGGCTATCCCGGGACGAGGGCGGCCGGCAGCGGTGGTGGTAGGAAGCGGAGGAAGCAGGCGGAGCCGGCAGCGTTCATGCTCGACTCTTGCCATCCGCTCCCTCGGGGCGTACCTGTGTAGTAGGTAGGTAGGCTCGGTACCTAGGCACCTTACCTGCTCCGTAGGCCGCGGCATGGGGCGGGTCAAGGGCCGTGGCGAGGAAATCCTGCCCTCGCACATGAACAGGCGGACAAATTAAGTGGCCTGGCGGCTGAATTAATATACTCGTCTCTGCGCCAGCCGAACCCGTCTTTTTGGCCCGTCGCAGCACCCCAAGAGGAGCGCCGATCTCTTGCCTGCTTGCTCCAGCGCAAATCCAAATTCCCTGGGCCGTCGCCCGAGCCTCGAGTGCCTCGTCGCGAGCCTCGGCGGATCGGCCGGGTTTGACAGGGACGGGAAGGGCCCCATCACGAGACGTCCCCCCCTTCGCCCTCGCCTCGACACGTAGACCGGCAGCGGACTCGCGCTGTCTTTTCTTGACAAATTAATAGCAACGGCAGCGTGCGTCGTTCTCCATCATGTGCTTCTCCGCCGGTGCTGCGCCGCCCCATCAGAGAGAGCCGCCCGAGGGGCCACCCTCTTGGGCCCGCCGCCACCCGGGCAACTATAGCGCGAGCGCGTATAGAAGGGGGCGGGATTGCCGACGGAGGGGAGCTGAGGCTCGGGTTGACGGCCAAAACGCCTCCTATTGCTCTCGTGGACACTATAGACTCGGCCAGAGCCGCGTCAAAGGGACTCGGGACGGCGACGGTCCTACTATCGAGACGAGAAGGCCGTCTGGTAGCGACGGCGGCAGGCCAGGTCAGCAGTCGCCCCTGCGGGGATACGTTGCCTCGACCGAGAGCTCTGCTGCTCGGAATACCGGCCAGGGCCTGGCGGAGTCCTACGGCGGACTCTGGGAGACTCTGGGAGACGGAACTCTAGGATATTCTGGGACAATCTGGGATAGCCACTGGGTACTCCTGGTGTACCTTTCTGACCCTGTGTCGTACCTAGGTAGACTGAATCTGGACGGACCACCGGCCGAGGAGGCCGCTGAAGACCTATGTAGGGACTCCAGATAATCCAAACAACCCAGATATTCCAGACGATCCATTGCAAGAGCCGGCCTGGATTCATATCATGGCCAAGGGTATCTGGCCGGCTGGGCACCGGCCGGCGACGTGGAGCGGGCTTACTTGGCCGCCGTTCCAGAACACCTGCATCGGCGTTTGGCGCCCGCTGGTGGGACATCGGGGTGCGGTCGTCGGGTGGGGAAGATCGCCCAGCGCTGTAGCTCATTTTGCCTGCCAAAAAGGCTTGGCAAGTTTTCTGTTCCTCCAGGTACCCGCATACCAAAATTCTGCAGCGTCGGCTCCGGAGTTGGAGAAGGAGGTCGAAGCAGGTCGACAGCCCCCCCCAACACACATGAAAGTCTCGACGCGGCCAAGACGCTATTCACAGCCGACTCGGCTAAGGAGTTGGGGCAGCGCCCCGTTGGTTGCATAATATCACCCCCGCCCTCCCCCCGCTGCTCCCCCGT
>Ga0247777_1000644_pt1 | contig 10302 bp, 6 predicted proteins | sample UWRJL154409C5_FD_179937 | JGI IMG/M metagenome (GOLD analysis project Ga0247777, IMG submission 179937) | Plant litter microbial communities from Arlington Agricultural Research Station in Wisconsin, United States - UWRJ-L154-409C-5 | ecosystem: Environmental > Terrestrial > Plant litter >...
CTGCCGGTCCTGCGGCTTGGGAGGCCCCCTTTTCGGCGACTTGCCGCTGCGACACGACCCTGGCGAAGCGCCAGTGCGCGAAGGAAAGCAGCTCGAAGTACCGTAGCGGTGGTAAGATCTCACAGGTATCTCGACGCGTCCCATGAAGCTCCGCCCGCCTCTCCTTCGTCCCCGATACCCGAACCTGTCCGGTCCTCCTGCTTCTCGTTGTCAAGACGGGGGCCCCGGCCCAGCCGACACGGACGAGGCTGGGACTCATGCAAGACACCTTCGACGGGATGGCGTCCCCACAAATCGAATCGACGAACCCCGCAGAACATCTAGCGGGATCGGCCTGGGCACGAGCTGTGGGAGGGAGGGTGCAACTCGTGAATGGGTGGTAGCCCGCTCGCCAGAAATTGGAGCTGGGGGTGGCCCGGACGAGGGACCCCAAAGTACCGAGTCTCGCTCGTTGCGTACGGTAGACACACGCCCCCCTCCCACCCCTTTGCGGCGGGCAGGTGGTACAGTACAATGGCAGCGGCGGCAGCAGCAGTACTGTAACTCAGGAGCACACGACAGGCCGGACGCAGCAGCACACCCCACTGCGACGGTGACGCGGGGACAAAGGGAAGAAAGATGCTCAGCTGCTCGCGATGGCGGCCTTGGCTCGCGCATGGCCAGGCCAGCAAGAAACAGCTCGCTTTCAGGGACGGTTAGGGCACGAGCATGCCAAAATCTCAACGCTGAAGGTTACTGTACCTGTGCACCCCTAGGGCGGCAAGGTTTGTCGGGGGTACAGTACCGGGTAGCGCAACCACCCAAGGCCTCGCCTGCTAGAAATCACAGACGCTAACTATAGATCTCGAGCGGATGCCTTGGGGGTCGTCAAGGGCCGAGGTCCATCATCACTAGACCCGTCACTGTCACTGGCCCAGTGGTCCCTAACGTACTTGTACGGAGTAAGTCCCCAGCAAGCCGTGCCCTGCGCTCCGGCGTGTTGTCAGTCTTTTACTGTAGTCGGCGCTCCCCCCACAGGCCCTGGGCTCACCTCGTACTTGGAGAAATATCGAAGAAGCGTTCAGCGTCCTCTGAAGGCGGGGGCTCTCGAGTACAGAACCCTCTAGGCCGAGGACACAGGCTGCGGTCGGCTTTGTCGTCGAGGCCAGTACTGCGCGCTTCATCGACATCACACGCCTCCGCCCTAGCAGGACGCCGTGCACCCCTCCGGTTTCTTCAGCGAACCTGACAGCTGCCCAGCCGAGGCACAACGCGCCCTACGATGACGAGAGACACCGGAAACATCCAGCTGCAGATGCCAAATCACTGGCACTATCGGGCAATGCGACATCACTAGGAGTAACGGACCGTGGTACAACTGACAGTAGAGGCTACCCTGACCTACCTGGGCGCCTTCGCGGCCGGTTCTCAGTTATGGGGGGGACGCAATCCGGTTCAGCCCCTGTCGACACATCCACGACCGTGCCGCGCTTAACCTCTTCCTCTCGGACCTGCGTCTGTTGAGTTGCACGTTGGGCACAGCGGGCTCGGCGAGCCGGCCTTCCACTGCCACCGACTGCGTGTCTCACTCGTCTGGACGACGAATCTTGGCCTGAATCGACAGCCGAGCAAGCGAGTCAAGCAAGCGGGTCGAGTGCTGTTGGGTACTGCCATGGTACCTCGGCCACCCCCTTCGCCGGCACCACCAGCTCGCCCGCCCTCCCTCTCCTCTCGTTCGGGTCCCCTCGGTCGCCATGGGCAGCCCACTCCCCCTCCTCCTACTGGCCGGCTACGCAACGGCTTCGCGGCGAAGCCTAAAATAACGAGACACCTCCCGGCTGATGTTTCGGGTAGCCACATGAAGACGAGGTCATCACCCTCGGCCTCCCGGCCAGTAGCCGTTCTCGCTTTCCTCGCTGTTGGGAGCCGCTGGAGAGGACCGGGCTGGCCAGCAGAGGGCAGACGCCGGAACGGCCCCTGGGGGTGGCCCCAGCCCCGGACGCCGGGCGAGTCAGGGGGGACGCCCGGGGGGTGCGATCGACACAAGCAGTAAATATTGCCTCCTATCACGCCCGTAACCTGTCTGGCAGTCACTTCTCTCGACGCAGCATCTGGCCGCCGGCCGTTTTCCCCAGTCTTGTCGCGACGCGTCTCTTTCTGCTTCTAGAAACGCGTGCATCTCGCCTGAAATAGGTGGATGCAGGGACTGGCCGACTTCACTCTGGCCGAGGGCCCTGGGACGATACGTGCGCCCGTGTGGTTGGGGGGTTTTCATGACACAGCGAAAGCGCGACAGCGAGAATTGTGAGCTGTCGCAGCGGGCGGGAGCGGAGCCTCGGGGTGGACAATCCGGAATGCGGCCCCTGAAAGGACCAGCAGAGGTCGCGGCTGGAGGGCTTCGGCATGCCGAGTACGACGGGGGCGGGCCCCTGGTTCTTCGAGCAACCCCGTGGCCGGCTTGTATGTTCATCGCATGGGCCGGTTGAGTTGCGCTTGCTGGCGACGTCGGGCCTGCTGCCGTGCACCAACTGTACAAGTACAGCTTCCCGTGCTGAACACACTCTCCCAGCTGGACAACGGCCTGGCCGTCGAGGCCGCTGTTCCAGCAACCAAGGCATGGCAGGTTGTTTCTCAAAGAGGCGCGAGCCCTGTCATGGCCCGATGAAGAGCATTGTTCACAGATCCGTCCATCGAACATCTCCTTGCCAAGGGCGGGATATGTCCCTGAGGTCTGGGTCCCGTCCTCGGGGGCCGGCATCAAACGGAGTAGTACTCGAACTGTAAGTGATGTCGAACGGGCTCACGGCAGGCAAATCTCTGTGCGGGAGCGACGTGTGGCCCCTGTCGAGGCCGGCCCAATACGCGCGGGAAGCGACCAAATGGGCAGGCCTGAACGGCAGTTCGCGTAGGTTCCCCCGTGCGCGATCGGCCGGCAACGCTCTCTCCCACCCCCCATCGACAGGACCGTTGGCCTGTTGCTCGTCGAGCGGCAAGTCCGTCATACGGCTGCTCGTATATGACACAAAACCGGGCTCGACTTACGCGAAACGTGGGATCCTCGCAACACGTCTCGAGGGATTTATCGAAGCACGCGATTCGAGCTACTGTACGAAGTACATGCGAGGTTCTAACCAAGAGCGGCACTCACTTTTGGACGCTGCTCTGCAGCACTACTGTGTAGGATTGTACCGGCACCTTACTACTGTACGGAGCGGCTTGTGAGGCTGTGGATGATATCTGTCAGCTGGAAAGGTCATCCTACCTGGAAGTCCCTTTCGTCTCCGTCAACGGCCTACCCGACGCGGTACGGCCGGAGACATGGACGTCAAGCTAAAGGTCAGAGTATCCGACAAATTTGAAGGATAACAGCAGAAGGACCTCTTCTCCTGTCCGATAGGTCATCGCAGTGGACCGGATCGCCAGGAGAAGCCCCAGATAAAGACACTCCGCCACGCCCCAGACAGGCCAGATTTGGCTGTTCAAGGGGCAGCGGTTTGCTTCTGGCTTGTGTCTGCAGGGCGGCCGCCGATCTTCCTCCTCCTCTTGGGGGAATGCAGTGGTGCCCCCCCCAACTGAAGTAGCTCGCCGCTCGCCGCTCGAGCTTAACTATCCTCAACACCTCCCCTCAGCGAGGGCAGCTTCACTATCTGAGCGCCATGCCGGCTCCGACGGTCTACTCCGTCGCGGCTCAACACTTCCAACGGTTCCCGCGCCACGGGCCAGTCACCGTCCCCCGAGCGCGAGGCAACTCGCCCAGGTTCCAACCTAGTCGTCAACTCGGAGCCTGCAGCGCGCAAGGTAATCTCCTGCCAATCCGACCGGCTCTCACCCGCTGCGGGCCAGACGGCACCTCCGGAACCGCCTTGGACGTCTCGGTACCTCGTTCGGGACGAAGGAAGCCAGCCCTGCGCAGCCTTCTCCCCCTCCCTTCCCCCCCGCCGCCGCCCCGCCGCTGGTCCGGCAGCGGCTCCGACCCCGACCCCGACCCGACCCCGCCGACCCCGCCGACCCCGCCGTCTGTGGTGACTCCCCGCCCTTCACGACGGGGTGTGGAAACGGTACGGAGGTGTGGTGGGCCAGCAGGGCCCTCGGGGGGATACGGACGCCAGAAAGGGTGGGGAGGGGGGGTGGCGGTCCGGCCGATCCTGGGGAGGGCGTCCCGCCATCAAACGCCGGCAGGAGAGCATCTGAGCGCGCTTCATGCAGGATGGCTTGCATAAGGCCCACCCACACCACTCTCCCTTGTGCTTGCTAAGAGCACACCCTCTCCGACGTCCCCAGACCGCAAGCACCGCCCGTTGGCGGCCCCGAGATGGCGACAACGACCGCAAGGCCCTGCCGCGCTGCGTCTTGATGGGGCCCAGCGACCGGGCTTCATCATGAGCCGGACTGACACTCCCAGGTCGCCGGCCAGCGTACTTGTCCCGCCCGCCGGGTTTGCCCGCAGCGCGCGGCTGCCCATCGATCTTCTTCGACGCCAAGTAGAAGAACCAGGAGCCAGCGTGTTTCGACGCAAAAAGGCTGTCACAGCAGCCCACCCACAAGCCGCGAAGCTCGCGAGGCTCGGCGGCTAGCGCGAGAGGCTCTGCCCTGGCGAGCGTGGAAAGAACCTTTGATCAGCGCAGCCGTGCAGCAGCGCGCCGGGTGGCCATGCCATCGGAAGCACTAGTATCGACCTAGGATCTCGCGAGCCCGCTTGAATGCGGAGGTCCGGACTCTCGAAATGTTTCACGTGTCAAACGACTGTGGGCATCGTCTGGGCGAGGCTGTCACAAGCCAGCGGAGAGGCGCGTTGCTAGGGAAGAGGTTTGGTTGGCCTTGGCGAAGGGCATTTTGGAGACTCAGTTGTCCTGGGAGACAGTCAGATGCGGTAGAGAGATTGTTGTCGTCTCGGTTTGTTCCGTGGTGTAAGTACCTACCTCTGGGTGGGTTGCGGAGAGGGGAGAGGCGGGCGACCGAGGCTCGAGGCTTGTGGCTCGGGAATGCCTCTCAGCGGGAACCATCGGTACTGGTTGCGCACCCGACAACGTACAGATCTTCGTTTTCAACGAGACAGTATGTGTGACAAAAGGGGAAACTGAGAGTTGAGAATCGGTCCGACGCGAGCAAACGGGCCTGCATTAAGAGGGGGGGCTCGGGGTGGTCTGCTCCCTAGGCGAAGTCTTCGTCCTGCTCGGGGCCCCGTACGAGTCTCCTACAGTACGTAACCTAATTCACTAGTCCCGGATCTCCTCGTAGTCATCTACGGCTCTGGTTTTCAGCGGTAGGCGAGATATGGGGGTGGCTGGAGTAGTCCGTCGTAGGTCAAGCCCGATATTGGGAACACGACAGGAGGCCTTCTCCGAGGCCCCCGTCGCGCAACTCGCTTGCCATGGCCGGACGCGAGGTCGGGAGTTTGGATTCCCGTTCGACCTCAGGTGCTCGGAAGTCCAGCACCCCCTCTCCGGCCGGAGACTCTATGCTCACACCACCGCCTCGACCTATGACTTGACTGCCTTCACCGCCACACCCGGCAACAGCCAACGTCGGGCCACCCGCTGAAACTGAAGCGTCAGAACCCCCTCCCCCTCTCCGGACACAAAATGAGAACAGCGGCTTGCGGAGCACGTCGTACAGCGGTCAAGCGTTCTTGAAGGGCGAAGGCTATGGCCTCCTGAGCAGGTATCGACAAGTCGCATTGACGGGCGAATGACTTGGGGGGGGGGGAGGTATATTAACACGGCCACTATGCGTCACAAAGACGACTAACTCTACTAAAGGGTGGCGTAGCTAATTACTGGTGAAGAATAAGTCATCATCAGCAGTATTCAGTATTCCATGCTGCAGGATCAGTGTTCATAACACCCTGCCGCTCGTTCGAGAACGCGGTCAAGTTGCAGGGCACTACGCGTTCCGACATCGAGGAAGCAAAATCGGGGTCACGAGATACGTATGTGCTCGTCCAGGGTCATGGACTCATTCCGGCTCCCCTCGTGGCAGCGACTCTACGGCTATAGACGGGAGAACGTCAGCGGCTGACCCGCTTCACACCCTCCCACCCAGCTGGAGAATGTTCTGCTTCATGGCCCCGGTCAACTCGCTCTGGCCGGTGTAGACATAGGCGACCGTCTGAGCCCACGCCTCGGGATGCGGCAGCGGCACGTCGATGGCATCTCCCTTACGGATGTGGCCCGAAAGAATGAGGGCGGCCAGGACGGGGAGACAGGCCCGCACGTAGAGGAAGTCTGAAGTCGCATCAGCGGGCCGCGCCGCGTCGGAGAAGGGGCATGACGGGGGGAATTGTGACTCGGCTTGGGGTACACTCACGCAGAGGAACGGCATCAGCAGTGCGAAGCCCGCCCCGACTGGGGTCCGGACTCGATCCCGAGGGGAGGCCGGGTCCAAGTGGGAGGCCGCCGGCCGCCGCCCCACTAGTAGCGGACGGTCGGCGCAGCACGGAAGGCAGGTGTGTCCGGGCCGCGGCGTCCGCCGACTGGCGACGGGCAGCGGGCACCACCGCCGCCGCCGCCAGGGGCGCCAACGCCGTGGAGCGCAGGGCCTCGAGCTCGAAGGTACGCTGGATGACAAAGGGCTCGCGGTCGGGAGCGCGCGGCCGGACTCGCGCGCGGACCGTCAGCTGCGACGGTGGCGGCGGCGGCGACGACGACGACGACGATGTGTCCGGCCCGCGGCCCGCCGTGACGTCCTGGCCGCCCGCTGCTGCGGCCGCTGACGCACCGGCGCCGTAGCCGGGCAGCCGCAGGGCCACGGCGACGACGAAGATGTCGGCCGACCGCGCGTTGCCGAGGTGGGCGCGGCCCTGGGCGTGGAGCTGCTGGAGTAGGTGGTGGCCGCGGCGGAGGGACCGGTGGGTATCGGGGCCGGGGACCGACTGCCGCCGCGGCACGGCCGCGGCCAGGTCGCTGGCGCCGGAGCGGGGGAGGCCCGAGAGGAGGAGGGAGCGGGCTTCCGAGGCCATGCTCGGTCGTCGGCCGTGGCACGGCGGTGGGGCGGCCGGGGCCGGCGGCCGCGATGGTGGGCTGTTGACGGTCATGTTTCCGAGACGCGCCGCGAGCATCGTCTGCCCTTCGGTGGGCAGAAGATGGGTAGGTTCTTGGAACGGTCGTCCTCTGCCCTGGCTCAGGCGTTCGAGCATGGCTCGCTCGTGCTTGGCCATTGTCGCGTCGTAGGCGACCGGAGGGGGGTATAGGGGACTGGGGAGGCTTCTAGGAATCATGGGCGACAATGAGGAGGCCGAACCTGCGGTTGGGCGGGGGATCGAGTCGGGCGGGCCCTCCGTGGCGTGGTAGCTGGCCCATAGGGGCCGCAGGACAGGGCGGTCCCCCGGTTGCAGCTCCAGCATGGCGATGGCTTCGAGTGCCCGAGTATTCTCAAGTCGGCGAGGTAGCAAGACGGATAGGCAGAGAGACGGGGAGTCGGTCTGCACTGACCAGGCCTGGACCGTTTGCCTGAGACGAACGTGCGTGCCATTAAGGATGCATGTCTTTTTGTATCTCCTTTCTCCTCTGATGAAAGAACGTCCGAGCTTTCGGACTGTGGCTCCCAGGGGGAGGGAGGAGCAAGTCCCCAAGGCTCTCGCTCTGACCAGAAAGCATCCATTGATAGGCCCCTCTCGTGGCGGACAAAGGGGACGCAAGGAGTGTCTTACCCAGACGATGCGGTGGCCACCGTCCGGCACAGGAGTGACAAAGAAAAAGCCCTCACCACGCTCGCCGGCCCGCTCGAGCCGGTGGCCAGGGAAAGATTTGAGTTCCAGGAGCGGGCGGGACTCTGCCGGAGAGAAGATACCCATCAGTTGTCCGTTGTGGTGGTCACGAGGCTGAGGGAATGGGTCCAGCCCCCTATTCTCAGACGGGCGCTGTGATTGGCCCTAGGCTGAGCGGGTCCGAGGTCGCCTCTCCAAACGGCGCCCAACGCCGCTGCCGCAAAAACCTCCGAGGCCGGGAAGTCATCGTTCGTCACTTTTCATCGGACAGCTGTCCTCAACAAAACCCGACCTTTCTTGGAGCGCGATGCCTCTGGTCCCTCAAGAGGCCTCTCGTCTGTCGTTTCCGCGCCGTCCCGGAACGTGAGATGCGTCGAAAATGCCGGCCAACGCCACCGCCGCGAGCTATAAACAGCTGAAGGAGGACTTCGTGTCTAACCTGTCCGGGGGCAGCGTGTCCGAGATCTACTATGTGACGGCCGTCGCGCCTGTACGGAATCCCAATCCCCCAATCCCTCGTTGCGGAACCGGCGCAGCGCGCTGACCGAGTCTGGGACAGGTCTCGGTCCTCCTCTGGTCGCTTCTCCAGGCCCGCCAGTCCTTCTTCAGCCCCTACACCCCGCTCGCCTTCGCCGTCGATTTCCTGCTCAACATCGGGGCCATCCTCCTGGCCGTCACCCTCTACGCCGGGAGCCCCATCCTGCTCAACCTCCTCCTGATTGCGCCGGCCGTCGTCGTCTACGCGCTCCCCCCCAACCCCTCGGGGCGGCGCAAGAAGGCCAAGCTCCCGTCGCCCAAGCAGCGGCCGGACGCGGCCGGCGCCGCTCGGCAGGATGTGCTGCCGGTCAAACCCTTCATCACGACGTACCGGGGCTGCATGATGGTCATCACGTGCCTGGCCATCCTGGCCGTCGACTTCCGCGTCTTTCCGCGCCGCTTCGCCAAGGTCGAGACGTGGGGCACCTCGCTGATGGACATGGGCGTCGGCTCTTTTGTCTTCTCGGGCGGTGTCGTGGCCGCGCGCCCGGTGCTGAAGGAGCGGGTCGAGGGCCGGGCGACGCCGTTGCCGCGCCGGCTGGGCCGTTCGCTGCGCCACTCGCTGCCGCTCCTCGCCCTCGGCGTCGTCCGGCTGATGAGCGTCAAGGGCCTCGACTACGCCGAGCACGTCAGCGAGTACGGGGTGCACTGGAACTTCTTCTTCACGCTCGGCCTGCTGCCCCCGTTCGTGGCCCTGTTCCAGTCGGTCCTGCACGTGGTGCCCTCGTACGCGGCGCTGGCCGTCGTCCTGGCCGCCGGCTACCAGGTCGCGCTGGAGAGCACGAGCCTCAAGGGCTTCCTCCTGACGGCCCCGCGGACGGACCTCGTCTCAATGAACCGCGAGGGCCTGGCCAGCTTCGTCGGCTACCTGGCCATCTTCCTGGCCGGCCAGGACACGGGCATGTACGTCCTGCCGCGGAGCGTCCACCACCCGCCGCGGAGCGGCTCCACCGGGGCGTCGCGGCGGACCTCGCTCCTGCTCGCCATGGCGGCCTGGAGCCTCGTGTGGGCGGCGCTCTACTTCCTCGTGACCGACTACGACTACGGCGCCGGGCTGACGGTGTCGCGGCGCATGGCCAACCTGCCCTACGTCCTGTGGGTCGCGGCCTTCAACTCGGCGCAGATCCTGGCCTTCTGCCTGGTCGACACCGTCCTCTTCCCGGCCTTCCACAACGCCACCGACCCCAAGACGGAAAAGGAGGCCTACGACGCGGCGACGAGCCGGGTTCTGCGGGCCTACAACCGCAACGGATTGGCCATCTTCTTGGTGGCGAACCTGCTCACGGGGCTAGTCAACCTGACGGTGCACACGCTGGACGTTGGGCCGGCCGCCAGCGTCGGGATACTGATGGGGTACGGGGCGGTGGTGACGCTGCTCGCGGTGGGCTTGGATATGTATAATATCTCCATCAAGTTATAAAAGAGACGAACGACGAAGAGAGCAGACGGATTGTTCCGACGACACGCCCCAAAACGATGCTGCCGTCGCACCGTATGGTTGTAATCATTGTGTCACCGTGTGGCTTTCGCTCGCACAAACGACCCAGGCATGGAGGGGAGCACATACTCCGTTAGAGCTCGGCGAGGTGCGTTGGCGGGCCCCCGCTCGCCTGGCTGCTCGGGACGCACCCGAGTTGGAGCGGGCTGGGGAGCGGTTCGGTCAAGTCCGAAAGGGCTGCGCCGTTCGGTTGGATGAACGTTTCAGACATATTGCGAAGTCCGGGGAAGCATATAAAACGTTATCGCGCAAGACGGTATTGTGTTATTACGGGGTACTATGTACGACAGAGGCGAAGTCGAACCAGTTAGCGTGCCTGGCTGTCTTGAGAGAGCTCTTCCAGTGAGAGAGTGCGAAAAGTGTTGAGGTCGGTTCATGACGATATGCGCCGCGCCAAAGTTGTGGCACTTTACGCGACCGCGACCGCGACCGCGACCGCGAAAGGCCGCTGGCAGAGGTCGCGTCGCGGACAAATGGCAGCGGATCAGGCGAGGGCAGGCATGACATTCCACACACGTGAAGCGGCTTTAGCCAACAGCAGACAGCGTCGCATTGAGGGCCGGGGATGAGGGGGGAGGGGGGG
>Ga0247777_1000645_pt1 | contig 10302 bp, 5 predicted proteins | sample UWRJL154409C5_FD_179937 | JGI IMG/M metagenome (GOLD analysis project Ga0247777, IMG submission 179937) | Plant litter microbial communities from Arlington Agricultural Research Station in Wisconsin, United States - UWRJ-L154-409C-5 | ecosystem: Environmental > Terrestrial > Plant litter >...
CGCCTACGGCAGCGCCGCCGGCGCCGTGGCCGCGGCCGCCACCACGCCCCTCGACGTGCTCAAGACGAGGGTCATGCTGAGCCGCAGCGGCGAAGGCGCCTGGGCCGTCATGAGGGACCTGCTGCGCGCGCACGGCGTGCGGCCCTTCTTCGCCGGCATCGGGCCCAGGGTCATGTGGATCAGCGCCGGCGGCGCCATCTTCCTCGGGAGCTACCAGTGGGCGGTGAATACCCTCCAGGGGGCTGCGGGGATGTGATTCTGGTCACGGCGCTCGCATGGGACGGTTCGACACGATAGAGCTCGGGATATGCATAGCCACGGCGTCTGGGAATTGCCACTCCGTGTACGCTGTGTGTAGTATACAATCACACCGGTGTCCGCGCTACCCACGCGACATCCCGCTGTGTACATTATATAGACCGTAATACCCTAGACAGACAGGTCTTCACGCAGCCGGAGCTTTTAGGAGGTCGTAGTGGCGGGCGGCTGCGTCGTTGCCGCCGCGTCCTCGGACACCTTGGCCTCGTCTGCTGGAGGCTCAACGGCACGGACGGGAATTTCCTTACGGCCGTTTGCCTTATAATACAACACGACGTCGTTACCGCCTTTCCAGACATGCGCGCGGAGCGTCGCTAGGCTCATCGTGTTGGGCAACAACTGCGGTCTACGTCAGCGCCGGGCAATGAGAGGGTGAGGTGCTGGTCGGGAGGCCCACCTGATCATTACAGTACAGCTCGAGGTACTCCTCCGGCTTCAGCGCGTCCGGGTCGGGGTTGTCGGGGTCCGCCGGAGGGTCTATCCGCTCGGCCACGTACGCCAGAATCTTCTTCACCCTGAGCATACGGTTCGCGTTGAGGCGGTTATTCCCGTCCGCCGCCGTGGAGATGCTCGGGAGGGATTCCCGGTAGGGGTGGAGTACGAACGACACCTTGACGGGGTCCTTCAGCGGGATGGTGTTGGTGAGGAGCACTTCGCCGAGCCACATAGGACCCTTTTGCTCGATGGTGTCGGCGTCCTGGCCCACCGTCTCGACCGTGCCTCGGTAGAGTTCGGCACTGCCCCCCGAAGTCTCCTCCTGGATGATGACCTTGGTTCCGGGCGGCAGCTTCAAGACCGGCGTGTCGACCGGCAGGCTGGGCGTCAGCCTCGTCTCCACGAGCTTGTCCGGGCTGTCCGCCAGCAGCTTCTCGTATTCGTTGCGCATCTTCTGGACGGCACCCAAGAAGCAGTCGTCGATCTCCTTCTCGTGGTTGGATGACGATTCGGACGCCTCCTCCGCCTTCTCGTCCACCGGCGCCGGCTTGTCGGGCGTGTTTGTGGACGCGGACCGGCCGAGCTTCTTACCGCCAAACGACATGCCCATCCGGAACTTCTTGCCGAACGGTGTGCTCGGCGATTTTCCGTTATCCTTCTCCTTATCCTTTTCCTTCTCTTTGTCCTTCTCCTTTTCTTTTTCCTTGTCCTTGTCTTTGCCGTTCTCTGGCGGCGGCTTGACGTCCTTCTCCGCGGCCGCTCCCGGCTCGGTGGCCGCGGGCGTCGCAGGAGGCTTGTTTTGCGTGTCCGCAGAGGATATGACGTTTGAGAAGTAGTCTTCTTTCTCCACCGACGGCCGGCTGATCTGCGACAGCCGCTTCTCCTGCGGACTCAGCGGGGTTGTCGCGTCGGGAAGCGTATGAGGCAGCGGAGGCGCCGGCGTAGCCACCCCGATACCCCCGATCCCCGGTGTCATGGGCGGGTAATACGCGCCATTGGCGCGGGGAGTGGTTACCGAGCCCTCGCCTTGCTCCCAGCCTGTGAAGCTGGACGAAGGAATCTCGATGGCTGCCGGCCGCTTGGCTCGGGTCGCAGCCATTCTCTTCTCCACAGCCTCGTTGAGTTTTGACCGATGAGCCTCGTCCCGTCTGATCTCTTCGTCGATCAAGTTCGCAAAGAGGTAGCGCAGAATCCACTTGCCAAGGTTTACTGTTCAGGTCAGCGTTGCGGTACGAGACGGCGGGGCCTCAGAGCGGAACATACTCCTCTGGTCCTCCCGAAACTCGACGGGCTCCTCGAGGACCAGCTCGTCGGCGTACATCTCGGCGTCAAAGCAGTTAAACAGCTCGAGAACAACGGTCAGGTTGCCCGAGCTCGTGTCGATAGAACACCACGGCGCGACGGCTTCGGTTGTGTTCACCTCTGGCTCGACATCTTCCAGGTGCTTCTTGCCAAATTTCCGAATGGGTTCGCACTGAAAAGGTTAGCACTCTAGCCCATTCCCGACTTCCGCCAAGACGTACTTTGATCAGATCCCATAATAGAACGTCCCCGGCGGTATCCAGCGTGAGCACGCGCCTCCGGTCGTTGAGGAGCTTGTGCTTCACCAGGCCGAATTGACCCTCGATCGTCTCTTCCGGCAAGTGGTGGACCGGCTCGACGGCCGGTACTGCGGGCTCAGAAAGCAAGTCCGAGTCTTGTTTGCTCGTGCTGGGCGCGGCGAGCGTGTTGGGGTCGAGCCCGCCGAGCTGAGACGGCAGGGAGGCCGTGTTGGAGATGCGGAGGATGGCCTTGGCGGGTATTTCCCTCCTCGGGGTGCCGTTAACAGTCGACGAAGAACCCTGCCGCGCCCGGCCGGCCGTGATGGTGGCAGCGATGGACGCGCGGTGTTGCCTGAAGGGGTCGGGCAGCTGGATGTCCGCCCCGGTATCCACGTCGGCCCAGCGGTTGATGGACGAGCGGGACGTCGCGGTCCATATGTGGCCGCCGCAGGCGACGACCTTACTCACGCTCTCGTTCTCCTGGGCGACAGCGAGAGACAGGCCGTCGTCCATCTCGTCGAGGGTCCCGCGAACGTCCGTCTTGACGACCAAGCCGGATCGGTCGCTGCTGTAGAAGATGCCGAGGTCGGGGGAGTCGGAGTAGAGCGACCAGACGCTGTCGTTGTGCATCGTCAGGGTGTGCATGCATCTCCCCGCCGTCACGCTCCAGACCTTGACCGTCTGGTCCGAGCTGGCCGTCATGAGGGTGTCCCCGGCCTCGTTGATGAGAATGGCGCGGATGATGGCCGTGTGCCCGACGAACTTGGTGATGCTCTTGCCCGTCTTGGGATCCCACAAGCGGACCGTGGCCTCGGGCCCGCCGTTGGCCACGATGTTGTGGTTGGCGCTGAGGGCGTACACGGAACCCTTCTCGACCACCTCCTCCCCGCTGACGTCGATGGCCAGCTGCTTTCCCTTCCCGTTCAGGTCCCAGAGGTAGACGCGCCGGTCGAGTCCTCCCGACGCCACCCAGTCCGTCTTCTGGCTGGGGGTCGCCACACACCTGACGTAGTCGGCATGTTGTCCGATGGTGGCCGGCTCCTCCTTGGCGTTGCCGTGCGGACGCCAGACCTTGACAAGCAGGTCGGACGACGCCGACACGAGGGCCGTGTTGTTCTGCGCGAGCGCGATATCGTTTATCCAGTGCGTATGCGCCTGCGTCTGGGCACGGAACCTGGTCGACGGCTTGGATTTCGAATCACCGCGGGGGTCGGCCAAGGAGTCGCGGGTCGAGCGGGAGCTATGGAGGTCGAGGTTTAGGTCCCACGCGCACACGATGCCGTCGCGGCCTCCGGAGTAGCTATGCGTAGCAAATGGTTAGGTCCCTTTTCCCACAAAGCCTCGTCTCCGGGGGTGGATGCCGACGGCGCATCGGGGGGGCGTACAGGATGGCATTGTCGCGGTCGACGGCAAGGCCATTGACGCCGAGCCGATGACCGCCCGACTGCGAACCGGCGAGCTCGAGGACTGCGACGACGAGCCCTACGTTAGCAGGCAGGCCGCAGACATTTTTGGGTGGAAGGCGGTTCCCGGCCGACGTCACATCTTTTCTCTCCGGAGCGAGACGTGCGATCGGTGCGGGGTTCGTTCCGACGACGCCGAGGACAAGACGAACCGTAGCTTATTCTCTGGCGCGCCTTCTTGGCCATGGCTGGCGGGAGATGGCCGAGTTGACCATGCGCAGACGAGCGCGACGCTGCTCTTTGCGCTTGTGGGGAAGCGAATGGCTCCGGGCCCTGGGGTTTCGGCGACTCCTTGATGCGCGGCTCCTATATAGCGAACGTGACGCCTGGAAATTGACAGACACCAAAACCAGCCGAGCGGCAAACGAAGCGTGGTATAAGGAGAAGCAATGCCGTGCGATATATATCGACGTCGAGCCGTCCAAAAAGAATCCCAAAGAGCCCGTGTTGTTCGAGTCGTGGGGAAGCGGGAAGCTTTCGCGCGGCTGCGAGATGTTGATGTCGTCGTCAGCGGTAAGCTTTGGTGGCTCCTGCCGCCTGCCGCCGGTCCCGAGACCCTGAGTGGAGCCTGAATGGCCGGGGGTCCGGGGGTTCGTCCACCCCTGCAGAATGCGCTAACGGCAGCTTGGGACCCCATGATTAAAACCGCTCCAGTAAGATCGACCACGGTCAGTTTTTAGCCGGGCCTTGCCCACGACCTGCTCTCCACGGGTTTGGTACCGTGGTGATCTTGAGGGTAGAGACACGTAAAAGGGCTTGCTAGAGGTTCACCACCGCGATACGGGCAGGACGTCCAAAGAGGCAAGGTTGCTAGTTGTTCTAAGCTATGGTCCTCCTCCCATCCCGGTGCATGTGCTTCTCCGGCCGCGATTCTTCCTCCCGCCTCAGTACCTACAGAATCCCCGGAGAGTACACATGCTCCGTCAGGCTCTTATCACGACTCGAGGCTGCCTCTTCGGCCTTCGGTGCTTTCGTCATGGACGCAGGACGGCGATGTTGTTGGCGACGGGTTACTGCAGCCCAAAGCGAATGAGCCTCCGTGCTGGATAATCAGCTTGACGTTTCCATGGTCTCAAGACGTTTGTAGACCAGCACTCCAACTGTCCTAGAAACACTTGATGCAGAGGTCACGACACAGGTCCCGCCTCTCGAAACAACTCCTACATCACACTTCCAGGATGTGCAAGCCGGTCTGGAAACGGCACTTGAAGTGGGCCCGCGAAGTCTCCTGAGCTCCTGAGATACTTGCCCTGCGACGACTCGCCGTCCCCCGATGCCCAGAGACTAGAGGTCCGCCAATAAGCCGCAAACCTTCCGCTAGTGCCAAGTAGCTGTCCGGCAGAGTCGTTTCTCCGACTGTGCCGAGCCACACATTTTGCCCATACTGTGACCAAGCCTGTAGCTAGGGACGATGTGTGCGGAGACCTACCAGGGCCCAACAGGATGGTTTATCGTGAACTGCGGGATCCGAGTGGTTGTGGCTAGAAACCACTACGTACTTGGCCCATGACGACTACAGGTTGAATCAACAAAAGCCAAGCCTTCTCGAGTAAGGCAGTTATCCACTCCTTCCATGTGAAATATCTAATCCCAGATTTGAGAATATGCAGCTCCTAGGTGGCAAGCCGGCCACGAATCAACCACAGACGAATAAACTCGCATCTAAGCGGTAGCTCTGAGCAACTTATGGATCCATGTGTCAACCAAAAACTCATACCGTAACTCGCAACGTCAGTGGTGTTCTCTCTCGAAGTGATGAAACTAATTTGACACCGCTTTCGATGCGTGTAGACGCCCGTTCTGTAAAACGGTTCAGGTTCTCCTTTACGGGGTAGCATCCCAAGTGCCAAGACTATCGCCTAAATACACCGCCCTTTGGCATGTAGACTAGTAGTTACGCATGTTAGTTGTTCTATCTTCTTTGCTTACTATAATATCGGGTGGCTTCCTCGGGGGCTACCAAGATACCAGACACGAGCGAGGCTCGATTTGCAACACCGTAGAGAGACCTACGTCGTCTGTTCCGGTAGTTTCCTTCACTTGTCATTGTTGGCTCCGCGCCGCACACTTCAAGATAAGGATTTGGGGCTGGCTTGACGAGTTCATGTTCAGGGTTCGACCAAGGCAGACTCGAGGCGGGGTGGTGGGTGGCTATGCTTCCAACGTCGATCCTTTGGCGGTACCCCTGCAAGATTCATGCAACCCCTAGTAAACCTCGAGAAGACCTGGAATAGATATTTATAACTACTACTAGTATCCTCAACTCTCTTCAAGGCAGCGAGTTGAACCAGTGCAATCGATGATCACTGATCATCTGCCACGGCTCGTTACCACCATGACGCCGAAGGTGAAAACGAGCATCGCTCTCCTGCTTGGACTTGTTGCCGGATCCGCGGCGCTTCAGATCCCAATCGTCCCAACCAGGGCTGGAGATACTGTTTTCGGGGAAGAAAATGAAAGGACAGGATGGAGAGAAGAAGCCCCTGATGGACCCGACTTTCCCATCCCCGACCTTCCCGTCCCCGACATTCACGCAGTACCCATAATGGTCGGTACACCTATATCCGTTGGCAGCAGCCGCTAACGGCCATGGGGTAGGCGCTCGATAACACCGTATACTTCACCGGCATCACGCTCGGCACGCCGCCGCAACCCTTCCGCGCCATGATCGACATCTCGTTCAGCGACGTCTTTGTGCCGTCCGTTGCCTGCAAGAACAGGCGCTTCGGCGTCTGCAACGGCCACTTTAGCTACCACCCGTCATGGTCCAGGACTCGCGTCCCGACAGACCAGGTGGTCCGCGGCCAAGACCTGGGGTGGCTGTTCTACAACGCCGCCGTGTCACGCGATTCCTTCTCCATCGCGGGCCTCGAGATCCCCGACCAGGCGTTCCACGAAGGCGACCCCGTGGTCACGGACCCCTTTGTGCCCTTTGCGAACGGACTCGACGCCATCCTGGGCCTCGCGCCCGACAGCTCCGTGTCGGCGGCCGGGACGGCCGGGGTGCTGACCAACATGTTCGAGCGCCGGCTGCTGGACCGCAACATCGTGTCGTTGCTGCTGGGGCGCATCTACACCTTCGAAGACGGCAACGAGGGCCTCGTGGCCGGCGAGCTCCTCTTCGGCGGCATCAACGAGGAGCTGATGCTGCCCAACACGACGATGCGCTTCCTGTCCATGAGCAACAAGACGGACGGGCCCGACGTCGTCCGCCCGCTCTGCAACGGGACGTGGCAGGTGCCGGCCGGGGCCGTGTCGGTGACGTGGCTCAACGAGACGTCGGGCGAGAACCAGACGAAGCGCGTCGAACTGGGCGGGTCGTGGACGGCGCGGCTGGACACGTCGCACCCCTTCATCATCGTGCCGCCGCCCATCGACGACTTGCTGTCGGGCATGGCCGACCCCTTCCGGGCGCCCTACACGTTCCCCTTCATCGACTGTCGGGACCGCGGGCGGCTGCCCGACCTGGTCTTCACCCTGGGCGCCGGAGCCGAGGCGGCCGAGTTCGTCCTGACCTCTCGCGACTACACGGTCGAGTCGCGCTTGTTCGGGTCCTGGCGCGTGTGCCTGTGGATGATTGCGGGCGGATACAGCGTGTACCGCGACATGGAGGTGCTCGGGCTGGGAAGCGCCTTTACGAGGTCTTTCTACGTTGCTCTGGACGCGGAGCAAGGGAAGGTTGGGCTGGGAACTCCTTGGTGGAGGTCTTTTCTACGCTAAATCTCGGGGGCCTGCGCTCGCTATCATCGGTTATGCCATGCAACCTCAGGCAGAACGACATTTCGCACGACTTCCATACACGCCGCTCAACCGAGCTTTGAAGGGTAGATAGCGCGATAGAGATGGAATAGCAAACGACGCTTCGTGAGGGTCACTCCCCATGTCGAAGTGGTCAACGGAGGGTGGCCATGGATGATTCGCGACCGCATCGCGACAAGTTTTCAAAGGGAAGTATACCGAACGGGGTGGAAGATAGCATCTCGTTGGAAACCTGTTGAGATAAGGTAGCATGTTCTCGAGCAGATCCCTGAGCAGATGGTAGCGGTCGTGGTGATCGACCGCAGTACAGCTGTCAACTTGAGTACCACAAGCGGACCACCTGAGACGGGAAACGGGTGCGACTGTCGTAGGGTACAATAGCAAAGAGGATGGTCAAGGATGAAGAGCAAAGTTGAAGAAGCCTCCCGGTCGACCTACGACTGAAAGTGTGACACGAACATGAAGCGAGATCACGTGCGGTTTTGTCACGTGAACTAGTAGTGGCTGAAACTCGAAGGCTGGGGCAGCGAGCTGTGGCTGGAGCCTCGTAGAGGACGCCAAGCGATGCGCAGGTAATCGACGGGATGCGCTTTCTGGGCGTCGATGAAGGGAGAATGGCCAAGACGTCGGACGCCGTCGGACTCTTTTCGCCGGACGCGAGCGGCGTTTCGAGTCGAAGCGACCCGCGGGATTTCCCATGCTCCCCGGAACGCCTGCGCAGCGCACCAGGTCCGCAGCCGCGCCGGGCTGATGACAAAATGGCGGCCAGCAAGAATTGGCGACGATTGTCTGCCCTAGACGACCACACCCTCTCGCCTGCTTCGTGCGCGTCCCGCGTCCCTCATAGCTGGTCATGCTAATTCGGGCGGGATCTTGCAAATTGCCCAGGCCCCACGAAGCCCTGCGGAAGCCGGACGAGAAACCCACGGGACTCCGATCTCCAAGGGTTCAGGGTTGCTCCCCGGCTCGGGGCTAGCGCAGGCGCAGACGGGGGCTGGTACTTCGCCCCTGATGCAGGACCACCACCGAAGCCAGGAACCGACCTCGAGCCGGCCCAGTGGGAGGCCGACCTGGTCGGGACGAAGGCTGAGGGGACGCTCCAGGCACGGCCAACACAGCCCTCCCTTGGGGCCATTGGCAAATGGGAACAATGGCAGAGGTCACAGGCGGGGGGAAGAATGGTAAGGACGGGTTTGGATTAGATGCCTTCGAAATGCGTTGAGATGCAACAGGGCTCGCGATGTTCGGTGGGGACGTCAACGGGCAGGAGGGAGGCGCGGGGAGAGGCTAAATGGGAGAATGACATGACGCCTTCGTGCCAGCGCTGATCGATTTGCCCCTTTCGTCAACCCCCCGCCGGCAACACGGAGGGGCTGAAGCACACGGTCTGTGGGGGTGAAGCGACGCAAACGCGGGGAACAGCAGCAGGTTGGCCGAGGGAGAACGTTGAAGCAGAGGAGGGCCTCTCCCCATGTCTCACCACTGGGTCCGGCATGACGCCAAGGCCTGCGGCGCGCACAGCCGGCTGAATCCCCCTGGTTGGAATCCCGTCGAACCCCCGGGCCCGTCGTCACCGCGGAGGGGCTGGCGATTATCTCGCTCGCTCACGCCACTGGACGTCGCGAGATCTGCTGTGTTCTACGCGGCGGCTGCCGGGATCGTTGGCCACTGGGCCGCAGCCAGACGTCGGACCTGGGGCTGGCGGGCCTTATCGGCTGGCCTGACTGCCTGATTTCAGGGCATGAGGCGTCGGCGAGGGGTTCGATGGCCGGCGCTCCGAGCCCCGGCGAGCCGGCGTCTATCGGTGGCAAACGCACGGTGCGCTGGGGTCGAGTGGCACCTGACCGGCGGTCGAGGATCGCTTACCTGCCCCGGCGGCCCCGTGTTGCGGAGTGGCTCCGTAGGCCCCAGCAGGCGAAGGCGCTAGAATCGTCCAGGCACGAAGAGGAAGGTTGGTGGCTCTCGAGGCCGGCTGGCGAGACGAAGGGGAATCCCGAAGCGCGCTCCCGTAGCAACCACCAGACGCGGGCAGTGCGCGGCGCAGGATATGAGGGTGCAGCGAGGGACCAGACGAGCCAGACTCGATACAGTAGAGCGCAGCTGCAGGAATCTGCACTGTTTCACGGTCTGCTCGCTGGCGGCTTCGAGTCTCGAATCAAAGCGCCGCTGGCCGGCGGAGGGGCACGGCACGAGACATCGCCACAAGGCTGGCCGGGGCGGGCCACAGGGCCTGAGGGGGCCTCTGCGGGTGCTAATGGCCACCGCCTCGCCCCTAATCATGCACGGGGCCAGCCCCGCCTGCAGAGGGCAATTATTAGCAGAGCTGGGACCTTGGGCGTGCCGGGACCGCGCAGGTTTCATCGGTGCGAGGGGTGGGCGCCGGCGAAGTTTGGTTCACGTCGGGTTTCCGTCTGACTGCCGATGCACTCTGCGCGCAGGCCGGCCGTCAGGAGAAGCTTGCAGGTGCAGCAGTCGGGGCCGGCTGCCCGTGAGAGCCTTGTTTCGCCGGGGGCCGTGTCTGCGCCCGCCGTTCCCCTGATCAGACCTCGGTGCTACAGTACCTTGGATTAGTACCTAGAGCTTGTCCGCCGTCGGAGAGAGCGAGCCGCGGCCGCCGACGGACGGCGGAAGCTCGCAGGGTCGGGGGCCGTCGGGCTTCGGCGTCGCCTTGCCTCGGCGGGGCAGAGCGAGAGGGAGGGAGGGTCGAAGGGTCCCGTCGTCCCCCAGTGCCGAGGGCTTTTCGTCCCATCCAATCCCGGCCGACGCACCGCCCGCAGTTCGCCGGC
>Ga0247777_1000646_pt1 | contig 10296 bp, 13 predicted proteins | sample UWRJL154409C5_FD_179937 | JGI IMG/M metagenome (GOLD analysis project Ga0247777, IMG submission 179937) | Plant litter microbial communities from Arlington Agricultural Research Station in Wisconsin, United States - UWRJ-L154-409C-5 | ecosystem: Environmental > Terrestrial > Plant litter >...
GGTTACGTTACCCATCTAGGTTAGTGCCTAATTGGACAGATCTTACTTCAAGTAGGGCAACGCGACGCCAACACGGGGATTTCCGGAGGATCCAACAGCGCCTGTGCCGAGGGTTGCAAAAGTGGCGACAGGTCAGGTCGCAAGAGCTGGTGAAAGATGACCAGATTAACGTGTCCTAACAAACCTACGGGTATAGGAGATGCCGGCTGATATCGCTCCAGGCTTTACTTATTCTCCTTTCCCTTGCCTTCCTTCTCCTTTTCGTCCTTCGCTGCTTCCCCCCTCTCCTTCGTCTCGCGCTCCTCCTTCTTCTGCTTCCTGCCACGTTGACCATCGCTGTCGGACCACGTCACCATCGCCAAGTCTGCCGCGTTGCCGCGTATGCCAATACGTGCGTCGTCAAAAACGAAAGTGCTCGCCTTCTCGATATACTCCTGGACCTCTCGGGCCTCGCCAAACCAGTGACTCCATCGAGTCGGATCGCAGTTATCGTCGGCCATGTTGGAAATCGGAATCAGATTGCTGTGCTTGATCTGTGCCCAGAACATCCTTGATTGCCAGGTACTGCATATGGCACGCAGTTAGGCAGCGACGAGGCTGCAGTCAGGCAGCAACAAGGTCGACCAGCTGGGAGGCCTGGACATGGAAACGCCTTGCGTTGCAGCCAGGTCCCACCTCGAGGTGGGTCAGGGTATTAGCGCGTTATACACACTCCATCACGGGCACCACGGAGAACTCGGCCATACCTATTACACCTAGGAGGGTCTGCAAGGTGTGGCTCAGAGGCTCTGGAGCTGCTTGATGCTTGCTTCGGCGAGTTCGTAGGCCGTGCCCTCCGTGAGCCGACGGATGAAGGGGCGAGGATCCACATCTACACCCGTGGCCAGGCGACCGTCTGGGGCCTTGCAGGAAAACCAATACTCGAAGTGGTTGTCTGAGATGTGCTGGCTCTTGCAAACGGGCCTGAGCTTGTTTGTAATGTTGCGGTTAGTGGCGATAGCGAGGTCGACGAGTTGCCGGGTCTCGAAGCCGATGAACTCGCGGGCAGTAAGCGCGATAGGCACCACTATGTTGAAGAACTTGCCGACGATTTCTGCGGTGGTGAAGTCCTTGTCGCGCACCAGCACGGAGCCGCGTGTAATGCAGGTTAGGTAGTCGCGCGCAAAGTTTTCCTGGGTTTGCCGGCTTGCCTTGTAAAAGTCGGCAAAGTCGATTAACATCGCCTTGGTGCACACCTCCACCTCGCGCTCCTGGAGCTTGGTAAGCTCACTAAGAATGTTGGCCTCAGCGCGTGCAATGGCGTTGGTGATCTTCTGCGTAGCTTGCGCGTGGTCACGGTCGGCCTTGTATCCCTTGTAGGCATCCCAGGCCAGCTTTACGGCCTCAACGTACAGCGCTGAGGCGCCGTCGATGAGTCCGAGGACGAGGCAGACTGCTAATAGTAGCTTCTTCATGATGTTCTCAAGTCCCTTGCGGTGTTCTGGCCTAGGCGGTCTGCTTTTGAGCCAACCTACCGTAGATGGACAGACAAAGCAGTCCGGGATGCGTCGGGTAGTCTAACAGGAGGACGGTGCAGGCTTGGTCGCTTTCTAGGTGATCGGAGGGTAAATCAACGAATGTACTTCCATCGAGCCGGAGCATGAATGCGCCACAAGTCTCTAACAGGTCCGAGTAATGACTATCTACTTACCTGGTAGGCGTGATATACACTTTACCAGTTTCTTCTTGCCTAAAGTCCCGACCTGCACGACCCTGCATGAAACCACAGCGTGTCTCTCTGGGAGCTGCCTTCCTATAAGCCAGTGCCAGACCGACCAATTGCCGACTGCTTCATCGACGTGTATATTAGGGTTGCGTAATTTGGTAGCGAAGTGATTTGTTTGTTTGTGGCCGTACAATTGCCACTCACAAACGATCTAAGGTAGTCAGGATGAATCTCTGTAAGGCGCCGGAGAAGCGGCCCGATCCCAAGTTGTCGGAAGACCCCGGGCCAGGCCGACCCGGTCCGACCTCCTCGATTGATGCATTTACTGTACCCGTAGTCTACATGCATTGCAACGGGCCGGTCCCCCAGCCTATCCTACAGTTGCTGGGACCCCCGGAAGCCAGCCATAGCTTGAGGCTTGAGAGACATCTTCTTCCTTTCTTCCCCTCCTCGCCCTTTTGACACAAGTCCCTGCTTAGGAGGACAAAGGACGTACTACTGTCTCTTCTTTCCGAGATTAGAGAATACCTAGCTGATTAGGCTAACATAGACCAGAACGAGAGGGTTGGACCTATGTTTGTTACTTCCTGCGTCCCTACTATCCGCAACGGCAAGCTCAACTTGGGTTTAGGGACAGGACGGATACCGTGTCACCTAGGGGTGTTAGTTTGAGAAGAAAAAGAAGACATCCTTTGAAATCTCTAACGCCAAGCAATTTATTACAGTTCACGTGTTGTGCACGTGTCGAAACCAGCCTCTGGTCCGGGCACTGCAGATACCTCCAAGGAAATGGGTCCCTACGACAGCCGTTCCTTCGAGTTGGATTGAAGTTGCGCGTTGCAATTTCGCCCTGTGCAGCACTACCGTCTCCGCGTGTAGGTCCCTTTATGCAAGGACAGTCGCCGCCTCTACTGCTGTATAGGTACGCACACACATGCGTTAGGGTGAGGGAGACTCTGTTCGATGGTGGCTGGCGAGCTGGTGACTCCTATCAAACAACCCCGCCGGAATCGGCTTTCCCTGGGTTCACAAAGCGAATACCGTCGTCGTCCACTTCTAGGCGTATCCTCAGGTTTGCCGAAACATCCTTCAGCTGTGCGTCTCCCATTTGTTGCCAGTCTTGCAGATGTGAGATGCCATCCGCATCAAGGGACAGCAGCAGCATTGCCAGAGGACTGGTCCGCCAGGCCCTCAGGCGGGCTCTCCGCGTCTTTAAAATAGTCCCAACGACCAGCGCTAGCCCGAGAAGCCAAACGGCTAGAGGGGCGCTAATGTACTGCCACTGTGTGTAGCAGATCTCGGTAGGAATCCAGGTGAGACCGCTCACGAACACGGGTGGAGTGATACTGATCTCTTGCCATTTGGCTGTTCGCATACCGTTGGTGATCCCTTGGGCCACGTTGACCATGCCACAAGACACGTCGCCGGCTGACTCGTCGGCCCAGTCGCAGTCCGGGTTGGTCCAAGCCCCGCGAACCGATCGGTCGAAGATTGTCCCCAGCGCCGTAAAGGTGGAGTCTGTCGCGTTATCCTGATTCACAGGATCCGTGTGCGCTGAGAGTAGGGAATGGTCTTCGAGGGACTTGGTCACGTACCCGCGGAGGATCGTGGCGAGGTACGATTTGACGACGTTGAACGACTCCAGATTTATGGCAAATCCCCCGCCGACGTACAACGTTCCCGCTGCCTCTGCTGCGTCGACTTTGATGAAGATGTCAGGCGACCCGCTGATGTCTACCCGATCCCACTCTTCGTGGACGTAGAAGTAAGGTATGGATTTTTCCGCCTCCGGGTCGAATTCCGGCTTCGTTTTGTTCTTCTCGGGCTTAATGAGCCCGAACGACTGCTTCTGCACGCAAGGTACAATCGCGCACTCGTGAGCGCGGAGGACGGAGTCCTGGGTGACCTCGTATATGTCGACGGAGGAGAGGGTTCTGTTGGCAGGGTACCGTCGTGGATCGAAGGCCATGATGGACTGAACAATGGCAAAGGGGTTGGTGTAGTTGTCGAAAACGTAGGGCTTCCCGGTCGTGTTCATGGCCATGACGACGCCTCTGGGATTGACGCCGGCGCCGGTTCGCAAACCAAACCCGTTGGACAAGGTGACATCGCAGCCACCCTCGGTTTCGCCAACGGCGGGGGTACACGTGCGGGTGAGCTTGTCTGCAATACTGACGCAACGCGAACATGCCGCAACGGTGTAGTATTCGGTCCAATCGCAGCTCCCCGTTCGGCAGATATTAGGAGGGACCATCCCTTGGCCATCGGCGGCATCTAGAACGGCGGCGTTGATCGTGGATTTCATGGCGCTATCGATAGCTGACTCTCAATCTTAGCTGGAGAGCATGTGCGCGGAAGATCGAGGAGCGGCACATACCCATGTTTTTACCGCTGTTGTAACGGTATTCCCTACTAAAGGCCAGCTGGGCGTCAGCAGCCCCCTCCCTGTAGTCGATCTCGGTCACCACCAGATTCTGGATGAAGGGCCCGTAGGCAAGGGCCAACAGCGAGGCTAGCGCGCCGAGGACGGCAAGATGTCTGACCGATCCGAGGCGTCAACGATGTTCCCTAGCTCGGAGGTGGATGCCTGGAGGGCAACCCGACTCACTTGAAACGCAACCTCCACAGCAGCTGTGCGCTCCCGACCTTGCCCCGCGATGCAGAATCGAAGGTCTCCAAGTCGGCAAGAGTCCGGTCCTTGTCGAGGAACCACAGATACTTCAGCTGGCCGAGGCCCTTCGTGACGGGGATCATGGCGCAGGTGCTTCCGAAAGTGGATATAATCGAGAGGAGGGAGTTGAGTGTGAGGGTGAAGGTGCGGTCGGTGCCGTAAACCCGCGCCGACCAGCGAGGGGTCGGTCTTCCGTCGAAATGCCAGACGAGAATGGCGATGGCCACGACGGCAGACCCCGAGGCGGCGATTCCAAAGACCTCCCATCCATAATACCAACCCTCAAAGAGGGAAGACAGGCGCTGGCGGAAGCTCCTCGGTCGCGGCGTCTCTGGCGTCGCCGCGGCCTCCGCCCGTGAAGAGTGGATGGAGGCGGCAGCGTCGGCGATCCCGACGACAACCCCCGCTGCCCGTTTTTCGGAAGACATGATGTGACAACGCCGTGGCGCAGGGTGTCACGGTGCTACCTGCTTGATGCCAAGGCGATAGAGGGCGGTACAGTAGTTGGAAACCGCGGTGCAGACAACGCCAGTTATATGGCTGTCCTCGTGAAAGAAGCTTAGCCATACACAGCAGTTAGCAGCGGCAGCCACCCGGCCCGGGCTTGGGAGCAATCCGAGGTGATGTCTCCCCCTGACGGGATCACCCAGTCGGTCGGGCTGGTTAACCCTGCAGACGCTATCCGTTGGCAGAGGGGGTCTTGGATGTCGGCAGTGGCCTGGCCCAGAGCCGCTGTACTGTAATAGTGTGCCGGTCGTGGCTACTGCGTAGTAAACTTACCGACCTAGAACCCTTGCATGCGGGTGGCGTCATGGGATACGGCCGATGTTGTGGAGGTGATGAGCGGGATAGGCGGGGAGTATCTCAGCACAACAAGCCCCCAGGCGCTCCGAGCCCGCTCCTCGCGCTCCAGTGCCGTTCTAACCGTACTGTGTACGACGATCTAGCCCCTACTTGGGCGGCGTGGCGGGGCCAGAGCGTTAGGACTAAGGGCGGTCTGTGGCGCCAGCCAGCCTCACGCGTCGAAGCTAATGTCAGCCTCAGCCGCATTGGGACGCTTTCATTGCCATCCCGCCATCTTATTGGTCATTTTCCCAAATATGGCGTTAGTGGCTACTAGCGTATGGAGTATCCTGCAGCCCGATTCGGAAACGACAGAAAATCTGGAACCACCTCCTGTGAAGGATTCGAGGACCTGGAGCTGGCACAACCATTCGACAACCGGAGGGCCAGGTCCGGCCAGTCGGTCAACATCGGACCTGCGCCAGGGGGCCGTCGTCGAGAAGTTCGCTGTCGCCAAAGTTGTCCGAATTAGGGCAAGCGACTCGACGTGCCGGCGTCTTGATATGGCCCCGCTCCCCCTTACCGTATTCAAGCGATGTGCATGCCACCCGCATGGCGTCCATGTAAATTATGTATCCTGGCCCCCAGTCGCGTGGGCGACTCTCCTCTTTACTCGTGAAGCACCGCGTCTGCCTCGGAATAATCACAGCTCCTCGTCACTTTGTCGGTCTTCCTGTAGACTTCCCAGTCGCCCTTCGCGGTCCCTTCCCAGAACCCTCGCACTCAACTCCGCTTTCGGGCTGCTGTTGCCGTCTGCTCGTCTGCATACTACTCCAAACGCCCGGGCCTCCGGTCCATAGCCACATTGTCTCGGCCAAAGCAGATCTAGGCGGCGCGGGAGCTGCTCCAGGGCCGCTAGAATGGGCCGCAACAGCATGTCAATCGATGTCGAGAAACGGGCTGGGGTTCCACCTTTACAACCAACCGTCGTAGCAGCCAGCACGACGCCTTCGATCCACGCGCCCGAGAAAGACGACATCCGGCCCGTCATCAAGCACAAATTCAGCTTCGCCGAATCCAATGTGGTCGGCTTCGGCAGCACCAATGCGGCCGAGGGCACCCGCGAGAGCTTCGGCGTCATGTACGAGCGGCTATGGAACCTGAAGGCGCTACTCCGTTGGGCGCGACATTTCGTCCCCGTTGCTGCTCTCCTTGCCGTTCCCGTGGCTCTTTTCGCGACCGTCTTCGCCGACCGCCGGGCCGACGGCGTTCGCCTCCTAGGCCTCTTCGTCTGGCTCGAAGTCCTCTGGGGTAGTCTCTGGACTACCAAGCTCGTGGCCATGCTCATGCCCACGTTCTGGGTCTTCGCCACCGGCGTCGTGAACTCAGGGGTCCGGAAATATCACACAGTCGTGCGGATGATCGAGAAGGCGCTTGCGGTCATGTTTTGGGTTATCGTCGCATACGCCTCTGTGATTCCCGTCTGCATGGCCTTCGATGCCTCCACAGTTCCGGTTCCCGACTGGCTGCGCACGCTCCAGCGTGTCTGTCTCGCGTCCATCGCCGTAGGGGCCATGGTCCTCGTAGAGCGCCTCATCGTCCAGATCATCAACATCAACTACTCGGAGAAACAGTTCGCCGGTCGCATCAAGGACTCGAAACGCCGCATCGCCATGCTCGACGCCCTCTACGTCCAATCGACACGGCTGCACGAGCCGTTCTGCGAGCGATTTGCCCAAGACGACTACACCATTCTCACCGGCATCGTCGACAAGAAGGAGAGCTCTCAGCTCCTGACGAACTTGCGATTCGCCGGTCGTGAGGTCGCGCAGATGTTCGGCCAGATGACCTCGGATATCACGGGCGCGTCGCTCTTCAACACCCAAGCCGCGCACACCATCGTTACCGAGGCGCTCGAGGCGACCACCTCTTCCGAGGCTCTGGCTCGCCGTATCTGGCACTCGTTTGTTCCGATCGGGGGCGAAGCCTTGACCCAGGCGGACCTGGAGCGGGCCTTCCCACCCCAGCACGTCCACGACGTCGACGAGCTGTTTGGACTGCTGGATGTCGACCGGAACGGCGACGTCAGCCTCGACGAGATGATCCTGACCGTAGTGCGCCTTGGGCAGGACCGCATCTCTATCTGGAAGAGCACCCACGACCTCAAGGCCGCCGTGCGCATCCTCGACCGCTTCCTCCAGCTCTGCGTTCTCGTCGGAACCGCCCTCGTCTACGGCGCCTTCTTCAGCACGTCCTTCTCGTCGTACCTCGCCACGGTGGGCACACAGCTTGCCGCCATCTCCTTCGCCATCTCCGGTACCGTGCAAGAGTTTCTGGGGTCGTGCATTTTCATCTTTGTCAAGCACCCCTTCGACATCGGCGACCGCGTCCGCATCGACGGTCACGAGCTCATCGTGGAAAGAATCTCCCTCCTATACTCCGTTTTCCGCACCGTCGAGACGGCAAAGACCATGCAGGTACCCAACATCAATCTGAATAGCCTGTGGGTTGAGAACATCTCCCGAAGCGGCGCCATGAAAGAGCGAGTGACGGTCCAGGTCAGCGCCGACACGAGCTTCGACGACATCGATCAGCTTCGCCTCGGTGTGGAGAGCGCACTTCGACAACCCGAGAACCGCCGGGACTTCAAGCACGAAGCGGAAGTGGAGCTGGTGTCCATCGGGGACATGTCCAAACTGGAGCTTTACGTGGAGGCGGAACACAAGGTAAGGCTGACGCCGAGCACCACCCCCGGTCGTGAAACGGAGTGATCGACATGCTGACAGGTGTGGTTAGTCGAACTGGACCAACGAGCGGGTTAGACGTGTCCGGCGGAATCGGCTCTTGACGGCCGTCATCTCTACACTGAAGGCGATTCCTGTGAATGGTCCCGGGGGTGGCGGTGCTGCCCTGGGCGACGAGAGCCGACCAACATACCAGGTGGTGGTGAGCGAAGAAGTTGCGGCAACCGCAAAACAAAAGTTCGCGGAAGGTGTTGCTGCCAAGCGGAGGCATGCCCCTTTCAACTCCATTTCGGAGTCGACGCTCGACACCCGGAGCGCAACAGACGTGGGGGTTTCTTCGGCAAGGTCGGGTTGATCGGGCGTTCGAGAAGGGATCGGTCACAGAGTCGCAAGACATCATGGGCTGCCCATAGACTCGGCGAGAGCAACGCCGAACGAAACAAGGCCATAATGCCTGAGGGGGGCCGCTTCGTACCGTCACCTTGTGGCCGATGTCAAGATTGAGATGACAACACAAATACATGCCATCTTCTTCACCATGGTTTGCAGACGAGGTTATCATGGAGTTTGCGAAGCGGTTCGGGACGAACGACCCCCCTTTCTCGCCAAGACGCAAATTCCCCACAGCTACCGTGTTATAACCTAAGCGAGCGGATTCGTGGTTGACTCTAGACGCGGAGCAATTCTACTCCTTGGAGAGACTTCAGGATACCAAAGCCCGTTCTTCCCAGCGCGGTCAACACTTGCTTTGACCGTTGCCGGTGAAGTTCCCTGCTTGGTACATCCCTTCGGGATCTCCGAGGCACTCGGCTGGGAAGAGTTAGGATATTGTGCTGCTGCCGGTGAGGGTTGGGTGTTACTCGCCAACGGTAACAAGCTTGAGGTTGTTGGTTTTCGCCCAGTTGATCAACCACGGGGTCAGCGTCTGGATGGTCGTCTGGTATGTCTCGTGCATGAGCCTACATGCTGTCAGCATAAACCTCGCTCAAGATTGGAGGTTTGTTGGTGTATTCTCACGGGATGTGGCCACTTCCTGACGCGCCGGCGGCAGTGAATTTCTGCTGGCTCTGCTGGGGGGTGTTGTTGTTCCAGTCCCCGGAGTCGACGTCGTCCGTTATCACCTTGTACCCGAGTCCCTTGAGGGTGGGGAGGAACTGCCCGCCGGTTTCCAGGTAAGGGGGGCGCATGTATGCAGGCTTCTTCCCGATGATGTTAACCAATGCTTGCTCCACTTTCTGCATCTCCTGGGTGATCTGGGTGGCGCTCATGCTCCCCATGTGACCGTGGGTCCTTCAGGTGGGACGGGGTCAGCACAACAGATCGCGAAATCTATCAGGAGCACCAACGCACCAAGTATGTGACGCTACTTGATGCCCGGAAGCAAAGGTCTTCTTGACGGCTGCGGCCTGGTTGTAGATGCATCCATAGAGCGTACCGGTCCAGAAAAACGTGCCCTTGGCTCCTCCCTTGTCCAGGATGTCGACCAGTTGTGACGTGTACTGGTACGGACCGTCGTCGTAGGCCAATGCTAGGACGCCAGGTTGGCTGCATTTGTTGATTACGACGCCAGGGTTCGGAGCGCGCTTCATCATCTCAATCGGGTTCTCGACCGGCCGGCCGACCACCGCCCCGGCCAGAAGGAGGGTTCCGAATGCGCTAGCGAGCATGTTTGATCGTGTCTACAGCGGCGACGAGTTCTTCGAGGCGACGGGAGCCCGTAGTGGATTCCAGGGCCGGGCTTCGCCCTGTCGGCTTATATGGGTTTTCGACACCCGGCGAGCCCCAGAGGGCCAGTCCACGCGGAGAAATGTGTTTTGGGAGATTCTCCTTGGCGTATCTCGGGGCTAGGGAACTTACCGGGATGGGCCGGGCTCGAGTATCTCTTAGCACAACGCCGGCGCAAAGTGAACTACGCTTGGTAGGAGTACCTCGTGCCAAGCTTGCATCTTCAGGCAGGGGGCCGGTTTTGAGGGGTAGCCGGTTCACAAGGGGAACCGCAATCTAATGGTCAACAGACCCAGCACTTTACCCGGAACCGGACCTTCAGACCGCCGAACCGGGGACGGCGGCGCTCCGCTCTACTTCGAGAAAGACTGTAGTACCGATGATTAAACTCTTGTCCTGGTTGGGCAGTACGGTGGGGTGGGGGCAGAATTAAGACGAGTCACGTGAGTCCCGGGCAAGGCTGCAGGCTTGCATGGAGCGAAGGGTTCGCGTTACTCTTAGTCCCAACATAGGCCGGCAACATACAACTGGATCTACCGTGTGGCGACCCCCGCCACGTTCAAGGACACTACGAGCTCTATCCTTAGCTAGGCAGGTACTACCTACCCCACTCAATACACAACAGGACAGCCAAAGCCAATACACCACCATGTCCAGGGGGGTAGGGG
>Ga0247777_1000647_pt1 | contig 10294 bp, 12 predicted proteins | sample UWRJL154409C5_FD_179937 | JGI IMG/M metagenome (GOLD analysis project Ga0247777, IMG submission 179937) | Plant litter microbial communities from Arlington Agricultural Research Station in Wisconsin, United States - UWRJ-L154-409C-5 | ecosystem: Environmental > Terrestrial > Plant litter >...
GCAGGCCCGCGGCCACGGCGATGCCAGCCAATCCCAGAGCGGACAGCGCGACGACGCGACGCGGGACTCTGGCGGGCCAGGGGCTCGCGGTGGGCTCCTGCGCGAGAGAGGCGAGGTCCGCGAGCTCCAGCCGTGCATCGCCGATGTCGCGCAGCCGCTGGCGCGGATCTTTCTGCAAGCAACGCCGCAACAGGCGCACGAGACGCGTCGACACGTGTGCAGGCAGCATCGCGAAATCCGGCTCACGTTCGATGACCTTCGCTACGATCTCTGTGGCCGCCTCGCCGGAAAACGCGCGCACACCGGTCAGCATTTCATAGAGCACGCAGCCGAATGCCCAGATGTCCGTGCGCTTGTCCACGGAAAGCCCGCGCGCCTGCTCGGGGCTGATGTACGCCGGCGTGCCGATCGCCACGAGACCGAATGCCGTGATCGTCGCGAGGTGCGGATCCCGGCGATCTGTGTTGTCCGAGAGGACTCGCGCGATTCCGAAGTCCAGCACTTTCACCGCGCCGTCCGGACGCAGCTTGATGTTGGGAGGCTTCAGGTCCCGGTGAACTACGCCGTGCTCGTGAGCCGCTTCCAGAGCCGCTGCGATCTGCCCGGCAATGACGACTGCTTCGTGCGGAGGAAGCGGGCCGCGTGCGATACGCTCGGCGAGCGTCTCGCCATCGATCAGCTCGAGGATCAGGACGGGCGAGCCTGCGTCTCCGATTTCTTCGATGGCGTGCAGCGTTGCGATGTTCGGATGATTCAACGACGCGAGCACGCGCCCCTCGCGAGCGAGACAGGCGAGTCGCTCCGCGTCACCCCTGAGCGGCCCCGAGAGCACTTTGAGCGCGACGTCGCGACCGAGCCGCGAATCTCGCGCGCGGAACACTTCGCCCATGCCTCCGGCGCCGAGCGATCCGAGCACTTCGTAGGTGCCAAGGCGAAATCCGCGAGCCAGCGTCACGTCGCGCGTCTTCCTCGTGTGGAATCGATACGCTGCACGTCATGTCAGGCGCACTAACACGAGCGGCGCGAGCCGCAATGTGAGACCGATGGCCCCAGTCAGGCCGAATCAGCCGGTCGAGCGCAGTAGCTGGCCGAAATGCCGCGGATCGGTGATCGCGGCATGATGCTCCATCGTTGCAAGTTCGAGCAAGCAGGCAGGGGAATGAGGCTCGTGGCCCGCGCCCGCGTACGCCTCGTTATCGAGCATCAGGCTTTCGGAGGCCTTCAGCTCATAGTTGTTGATGAGGCTGAGGATGAGCAGCGCTCGGCTGCTGCTGAAAGATCTGCTGCAGCCTCGCATTGATCCGCACCCAGTTGGGATCCTGGAGGATGTTGCTGCCGAATGCGTTCTGCATGCTAGCTCCCTGCCGGCAGTGTATTAAGTTCGGGACGGTGACGGGCGGGGCCGAGTCGGGAATGAAGGTGGATGTCGGCATGGAGATACATCGCCATTCGGGCGCGCGCGCCGGCCATGATGACTGCCGGCGAGGCGCGACAGATTTTTGGAGGGAACACCGGCAAGTTCAGCTACGAATGCCGCGCACCGCTGCCGCTGTACTATCCGGGGCCGGAAGGGCCCTTGCAGGATGCCTTCCCGATCCACGCGGCTGAGTTCACTGCCTGAAGACCCTGGTAACTGGCGACGGCACGAGCTCCTGCTGTTTTTTAGATCGAACCGGAACGGCGGCGGCAAGTCGCGCATGTCGAGCGCAGGATTCGGGGGGCTGAGGGGATTGCCAAGTAGCGCCGATTAAATAAGATACTGATTTTGCTAGGCTCGATCACCCCATTTCGGATGAGCGACAGCAGAAGGAGATCGCTGATGATGTTCCGCAAGCCCATTTTCTCGATGCTGGTGGCGTGCCTCGTGTTTTCCGCCTGCAGCAAGCAATCGCCGTCACCTGCCCCGGAAACGATGGCTCCCTCTGCATCGACGCCCGCACCTGGCACCGATGGCAGCGATGACGAGCTGAAAACGCGACAGGAAGAGCTGGCGCGACGGGAGGCGGCAGTTGCGGAGAAAGAGCGCGAGCTGCAGCTTGCTCAACGCGAGGCCAAGGTGGCTGATCAAGAGCAGCAATTGGCCCGCGAGAAGAAAGAAGCCGAAGCGGCCGCGGCGAAGGCGGCTGTGGCACGAGACGCCTCGTTGAAGGCCGCCACTGCGAGAAAAGCTGCGGCGTCACAGGCGGCCGCCTCGAAGCCCTCTGCTTCCAGCAACCCGGGCGCACCTGCAGCGCCCGTGATCCAGAGTGTCGAAGTGCCGGCCGGCACGCCGATCACTCTCGCGCTCTCCTCGGATCTGTCATCGAAGACTGCGCGGCCCGGCGACTCGTTCGAAGCGACCGTGGCTGCCAATGTCGTGGTCAACGGTCGCGTCGTCGTGCCGATCGGAACGCGCGTCACCGGCAACGTCACCGAAGTGATCTCCGGCAGTTCCTCGATCGGCGCAGTTCCTGCGTTGGGCCTGAAGTTCAACCAGCTCGAGCTGGAGGACGGTCAGAGCATTCCGATCAGCGGTGAGCTGATGGAGCAGGGCAAGAGCGAGAAGGTGCAGGATACCGCGAAGATCCTCGGGGGCGTTGCGGCCGGCGCGATCCTCGGCCACCAGATCAAGACCAACAATCGCGGCAAGGTCATCGGCGGTCTGCTCGGCGGAGCGGTCGGCGCCATCGCCGCGAAAAACACCGGCACGGAAGTAGAAATTGCATCGGGCTCGACGGTGTCGATCACGACAGGTGAGCCGATCACGGTGAAAGTGCGGTCCTGAGCCATTGCTTTGCAGCCGGCTCGCCCGCTCGGGCGTGCCGGCTCGCTCGGTCAGCCGGGCGGATTCGCGCCGGCCTTCTTCATTTCCCGGCGCCCAGACTCTTCAGCACGGGCAGGTCGGCCACTTCGGGCGAAGGGCTGACCGAGCTCAGGAACTGATACAGTTTTTTCAGTTGCTCCTCGCTCAGCACCTGCGGCGCAAACGCGGGCATCGCGTTGCCGGGAGAACGCACCAGGATGCGAAAGGCGTCCAGCGAATGCTGCATCGGTGCGATGGGCCTGCCGCCGATGCCGCCCCGGTAGCCGGTGCTGCCATGGCAGAGCACGCAGCCGAAGTCCGTGAACAACTGCTGGCCGCTGCGTTCTTCCGCGGCGTTCACTCCGCTGACTCCCAGCAGCAGCGAAACGGCCAGCAAATATCCCGTCCTCATCTTCATCTCCTCAGCGTCCGGAGCAATGCACGTCGAGCAGCGCGGGCCGCCCCGAATCGACAACGGCAAGGGCCTCGCGGATCGCCGGAGCCAGTTGTGCGGGATCGCTGATCAGTGTGCTCGACCACATGCCGAAGCCCTTCGCGACGCTGCTGAAATCGATCGGCGGATCGTCCATCGTCGTGGCGATCTTCGCGCTGCCCTCCGCGCCACGCCGCCGGCGGTTGCACATCTCCTGCATCACCATGGTTTCTGCATGGTAGGCGCGGTTGTTGTGCATGATCGTGAGCATCGGCACGCGGTGATGTGCCGCGGTCCACAGCGTGCCCGGATAGAACATCAGGTCGCCGTCCTTCTGCACGTTCACGGCGAGTACGCCGTTTTGCTTGTGCACGAGTGCCGAGCCGAGCGCGGCGGGCGCGCCGTAGCCGATGCCGGCGCTGCCGGACGAACCGTTGTGCTGGTAATAGCGATCGATCGGCCAGAGCTTGTTGGCCCAGGAGCTCTGGAAGATGTCGGCGGAAACCAGCGACCAGTCGCGCTCGCGGATCTGGTCCCAGATTTCGGCATACAGCCTGCCCGTCGACACGGGTGAATTGTTCCAGCCGTAGCGCATCGCGTTGAGGTCGGCTTCGCGCTGCTGGCGCCAGCGCGCGTGCCAGGCCTTGCCACGTTGCGCGATGACGTTGCGGCTGCTGCGCGTCAGGCGCTGCCGCACTGCTTCGATCAGGGACGGCAGGCTGGCCTGCGCGTCACCGGCCACCGAGAGATCGACCGGCGCGTAGCGCTGGAAATCCTGCACGTTGCGGCTTATCAGGAGATCGCCCGTGCCGATGGTGGCGATACGCTTGCCCTGTTGTCCCGCTCCCGGCACGGCGCCGGTGAGCTCCAATCCGAGGATCACGTCAGCCTGGCTCACGGAGCCCGCCGACAGCGGGTTCGAGGTCGGAAAGTTCACGCGGTTGCGCTGGTCGACCACGCCGGCCTGCAGGAGCTCGGCGAGCTCCACGAGCAGGGCGATGCCCGCCTGGTTGTGGGCCACGCGGCCCGCCACGATGACCGGATTGTTCGCGGCCACCAGCCAGTCGGCGATCTGGCGGAGCGCGTTGAGGTCAGCCTGCGGCGGAATCGTGGGCGAGAGCACCGGCAGACGCGGCGACTTGCCGGTGATGGATTCTTCCTGCATGTGCGTGTCGATGGCGAGCACCACGGGGCCCATCGGCGGCGTCATCGCGATCTTGCATGCGCGCGCCATCGATTCGGAGAACTGCTGCAGCGAGTAGCAGGTGTCGTCCCACTTGGTGAAATCGCGCAGGATGGAAGGCACGTCCTGCGCGCTGTGATACCAGTCCGTGGGACCGCCGCGCTCGAGCGGGTCGTTGTGGTTGCCGATCAGCACGATCATCGGCACGCGGTCGCACCAGGCGCTGTACACGGCCATCGGCAGATGTTGTGTGCCGACCGCGCCGTGCACGAGCACCGCCATCGGTTTGCCCGCCGCCTTGAAATAGCCGTGCGCGATCGTCGCGCCGATGCCTTCATGGTTGACGGTGATCAGCTCGGGCTTGCGGTTGCCGCCGTAGTTCACGAGCGACTCCTGCAGGCCGCGAAAACTGGTGCCAGGATTCACGGCGATGTAGTCGATGCCGACCGCTTTGATCACGTCCACCATGAAATCGGAGCCGGGATGCTCCTGGAAATAGCGCTTCTCCTGCTCCGGCGTATAACTGAAGACGCCGCTGTATTCGCGGCTTTCCTGCTCCGCGCTGGGTGGCAGCGCGGAAGGAGCGGGAGGGGCGCTTTCCGCCGCGCTCGCGGTATGCGCCACCCCGACCGTGCCGAGTCCCGCCGCGGCGCCGACTGCTTTCAGGAATGAACGCCGGGCGAGCCGGCCATCTTCGGTGTCGTGCTCTTGGTCGGTCATGCCAGCCTTCTCGTATCAAGTGCCTTGATTCTGCACCCTGAGGTGTCGTTACCAGCCTTGAAGAATACGAAAGGCGATGCGGGCTGCTCGCCATGGCTCCCTGTGAATTTATTGAAGGCGATGGCGGGTTTTGATCTCTCGAGTGACTTCGTCCGCACACACGAGCGTGTACAACCTGTCGTCGCGCACCGCGGCGCGCGAGTCCGCCGCTGAGCACGCTTTCCACAACTGCCGAGCGATGAAAGCGCAGAAGCCGGCGAACGAGCTGTAGGCCTGCCACTGAAACTGTGTGTGGGTGAAATAGAGCGCGAGAAACAAGATCGACGCCAGCGCGCCAGACCCTGCGGCCGCAAACAGGCGCAAGCGGCAGGAATGATGGTCTTCTTCTCTTCGATACTCATCCATGAGCGCCACCCTGTTGTCCCACGTGGGTGGCCTGTCTTTCGCCCGCACGCGGCGTGCAAAAGGTTTTCGAGCGCAACGAGCTGTCGTCATCGTCTTCCACCGGTCATGCCCGAACCCGTTGGCTTGCCGATGGGCGTCCCTGCGCAGGAGTCCTCGCGAATCCTTCCGTCACCGCCACGATGGGTTCGAGTCCGCGGCGGCCACCATCCCGCGTGGTGCCTCCACGCTTATGGGTGTACTTGAACGAGACGGATAGAGCCGGGTTTTCCGTGATCAACCGGACGGTACGCGGCGGACCTTTCGTTGCCGCAGCGCCTGGATCTCGTTGAGCCGCGCCGAAGCCTGCCTGGCAGCGGCGCGGTTGCGGAGATACAAGCGGGCCAAGAGCCAGGTGAAAGGCAGCAGGCAGAGGTTCCCGCCGAGATACGGCACGAGCCCGTCGACCGGGAACAGGGACGCCCGGCTGATGACGATCGTGATGACCCCCGCAAGCAGAACCGCATGAGTTACGGCAGCCAGCAGCAGCGCCCCACCGCAGACCCATTTCCAATGCACCCGACTGGAATGTCGCTGCTGATACTCTTCCTCGATTTGGCGGATGCCGAGTTGTGAACGGCGACTGGCTGGGGAAGGGAGGCAGCTCATGCGGACTCAAATTATACGATATTCGTATATTATCCAACTCGACGGGTGGGCGGGCGAGCCGCGGGACCCGCGATGACCATCGACGAGGCGATCGGCGAGGTCCTCCGCGAGGCGCGGGGCGAGCTGACTCAGATCCAGTTCGGGGAAATGGTGGGGTGGTTCCAGAACAAGGTCTCCCTGATCGAGAAGGGCAAACAGGCCGTCAGTTTCAAGGAGATGGATCACGTCGCGGCGGTGCTGGGGAGAGATCCGTTGCAGATGATCCAGGACGCGTACGAAAGACGCCGCCGTTCCATTTCTGAGTGAAACCATCAGGCATACCGGGGGACGCGCCGGGCCGGGACAACCACGATGGGAGCGTGGTCTGCACAGAGAGGTCCAGGGAATGGCGCGTCGACGAAACGAGCGGGGCGGAGCGAGTGGGGCGTCCAGGACGACTGGACCCTCGGGTAGTGCCCGAATCATTGCCGAGATTCGCAGCGCGCGCCGGAAAGCGGGCCTCAGTCAGCGCGAGCTGGCAGCGCGCCTGAAAAAGAGCCCGTCATGGATCGCCCATGTGGAGACCGGCCGGCGCAGCCTCATGGTTCATGACCTGCAGGACATCGCAGACGCGCTGGGCGTGGACGCGCTCGAGCTGCTGGCGCGGGCCATGGGAGGGCCAGAATGAAGGGCTCCCGCGCCGTGGGGATGTCCGGCAAAAGGGGCATCGCGGGCGTGATCTCCGCGGGTTCGGCGTGACGTCACGATGTGGTAGCATTCGCGCCCCGCTGAGGCGGGCGCCTCCCGATCTGGCTTCTGTCCCCTTGGTAAGTGGCTGATTAGAGGGCGTTTTCAGCCACATAGGGTACCCATGGCCCGTCCCGCCGAAAACCTGCACGTGAACAACAGCGACACGCTGACGCTCTTCGCCGGCAACGCGAATCCCGCGCTCGCGCAGGAAGTGGCGAAGCACCTCGGCACGTCGCTCGGTCGTGCCTATGTCGGTCGCTTCAGCGACGGCGAAGTGAACGTCGAGCTGATGGAGAACGTTCGCGGTCGCGACGTCTTCATTCTGCAGTCCACCTGCCCGCCGTCGAACGACACGCTGATGGAATTGCTCGTGATGGTGGACGCGTGTCGCCGCTCGAGCGCCTCGCGCATCACGGCCGTGGTGCCCTACATGGGATACGCCCGGCAGGATCGCCGCGTGCGCGGCACGCGCATGTCCATCGCGGCGAAGCTCGTTGCGAACATGCTGTCGAGCGCTGGCGTCACCCGCCTGCTCACGATCGACCTGCACGCCGAGCAGATCTCGGGCTTCTTCGACATCCCGGTCGACAACGTTTACGCCTCGCCGGTGTTGCTCGGCGACGCCTGGCGCCAGCAGTACAAGAACATGATCGTCGTCTCGCCGGACGTCGGCGGCGTCGCGCGGGCCCGCGCGCTCGCCAAGCGGCTCGACGATGCGGATCTCGCGATCATCGACAAGCGCCGTCCGCGCCCGAACGAGTCGAAGGTGATGAACATCATCGGCGACGTCGAAGGCAAAACCTGCGTGCTGATCGACGACATGGTCGACACCGCCGGCACGCTGTGCCAGGCCGCGCAGGCGCTGAAGGACGAAGGCGCGGTGAAGGTGGTGGCGTACATCACGCACCCGGTGCTCTCCGGCACGGCCGTGGAAAAGATTTCGAAGTCGGCGCTCGACGAGCTGATCGTGACGGACACGATCCCGCTGTCGGCCGCTGCAAAGGGCTGCTCGCGCATCCGCCAGCTTTCGGTGGCGGGCCTGCTTGCGGAGACCATCCGTCGCATCCGCGACGAGGAGTCTGTCAGCTCTCTGTATCTGGACTGATACCCGGTCGCCGCACCCCGGTGCCCGCATGGTGCGGGTAGCGGATGGCGAGGGGTTCTTTACGCCGCGTTGGTCGCGACGGGCGTTACATCTCGAGGTAGTTACACATGAAGACTTCATTTGTTATCGGCGCGGATCTCCGTGACGCGCAGGGCAAAGGTGCGAGCCGCCGCCTGCGTCACAAGGGTAAGGTTCCGGCCGTTCTCTACGGCGGCAAGAAAGAGCCGCGTGCGCTCACGCTCGATCAGCAGAACCTGCTGACGATGATCGACAACGAGCGTTTCTACTCCTCCATCGTGCAGATCAAGGTTGGGGAGCAGACGCAGGAAGCGATCGTGAAGGACGTGCAGATGCATCCTGCGAAGAACCTCGTGGTTCACGTGGATCTGGTGCGCGTCGTTCCGAACGAGAAGATCCGTTTGCACCTGCCGATTCACTTCAAGGGCGAGTCTGTTTCGCCGGGCGTGAAGGTGCAGGGCGGTGTGGTGTCGCACCGGATCAGCGATGTCGAGGTCACCTGTTTGCCGCAGGATCTGCCGGAGTTCATTGAACTCGATCTGTCTGGCATGAGCCTCAACGAGACGAAGTTCCTGTCGGATTTGCCGCTGCCCAAGGGTGTGATGATCACAGGGCTTGCTGGCGGGCGTAATCCGCCGGTGGTGTCGATCCACGCGCCGCGTGCGGAAGAGCCGGAGCCGACTGCGGAAGCGGCTGCTGCCACGCCTGCGGAGGGCGCTGCTGCTGCGCCGGCTGCGGGTGCTGCGGCTGCGGGCGACGCTGCCAAGAAGGATGCTGGCAAGAAGGACGACAAGGCGGCTGCTGCGCCTGCCAAGAAGGAAGGCGGGAAGAAGTAACCGGCGGGAGGGGCTTTTCTCTCTCGTGGGGCTATCAAGGGGGCTCTCAGGAGCCCTCTTCAGCCGCCCGGCGATTGAGGGCTTCTTCTCTTTGTTCTGGTTCAGGCATCCGAGGCGGCCGCTCGCGCGCAAGAGCCACCCGCCGGGGACCGGCCGTAAGACCGGTCCCTCGGGGCCTCGTCCAAATGTATCCCTACATTTGGACGTCCCCGTCGGGCGTCTCTTGCGCACGAACGTCCGCCAGCACTTCGTTGCGAGGCTGTAATCTCGTTTGTCATGGCTGGTTCTCCTCTCAAGCTCATCGTCGGGCTCGGCAATCCGGATGCTGAGTACCTGCGCACGCGTCACAACGTGGGGTTCTGGTTTGTGGAAGAGCTTGCGCGACAGCACGGCGCGAAGTTTCGGCATGAGGCGAAACATCACGGTGAGCTCGCGCGGGTGCGCATCGCGGGAGAAGAGGTCTGGTTGTTGAAGCCGATGACCTATATGAATCGCAGCGGGGGGCCGACGCGCAGTGTGGCGACGTTCTACAAGATCACTGCGCCCGAGATTCTCGTTGCGCATGACGAGCTGGATTTCGAGCCGGGCGTCGTGAAGTTGAAGCAGGGCGGCGGTGCCGCGGGCAACAACGGGATCAAGGACATCATCGCCACGATGGGGGCGGATTTCTGGCGCCTGCGGATTGGTGTGGGCAAGCCGCCCGCGACGGGCATCGAGCATGTGCTGTCGCGGCCGAGTGCGGCGGAAGAGAAAGTTATTCGTGAGTGCATCGCCGAGAGTATCGAGGCGGTGCCTATCATCATTGAACAAGGCGGGCAGCGGGCGATGAACCGGCTGCATACGCGCGCCGCGCCTCCCGCGGCAACTGAGGGCTAATGGGCATCAAGTGCGGCATCGTGGGGCTTCCCAACGTCGGCAAGTCGACGCTGTTCAATGCGCTCACGCGCGCGCAGATCGCGGCGGAGAACTATCCGTTCTGCACGATTGATCCGAATGTCGGCGTCGTGCCGGTCCCGGATGAGCGGCTCGCGCAGCTCGCGGGCATTGTTCATCCGGAGAAGATTCTGCCGACGACGGTGGAATTCGTGGACATCGCGGGGCTCGTCGCGGGCGCGTCGCAGGGCGAAGGGCTCGGCAATCAGTTTCTGTCGCACATTCGCGAGACGGATGCGATCGCGCATGTCGTGCGCTGCTTCGAGAATGCGGATGTCGTGCACGTCGCCGGCAAGGTCGACCCGATCGCGGATATCGATGTGATCGATACGGAGCTTGCGCTCGCGGACCTGCAGACGGTCGACAAGGCGGTGGATCGCCAGGCCAAGCAGGCGAAGGGCGGTGACAAGGATGCGATTCGCAAGAAGGCGCTGTACGAGCGCGCGAAGGCGCATCTCGACCAGGCGAAGCCCGTGCGGTCGATGCCGATGACGGAGGAGGAGCG
>Ga0247777_1000648_pt1 | contig 10289 bp, 14 predicted proteins | sample UWRJL154409C5_FD_179937 | JGI IMG/M metagenome (GOLD analysis project Ga0247777, IMG submission 179937) | Plant litter microbial communities from Arlington Agricultural Research Station in Wisconsin, United States - UWRJ-L154-409C-5 | ecosystem: Environmental > Terrestrial > Plant litter >...
AAGGGAGCAAATGGGGTAGCGGGGGCAACAGGTATCGGCATTCCAGGGCGGCGCGGACCGCGCGGAAAGCAGGGCATTCCAGGTATTCCGGGTACCCGAGGCGCCACGGGCCCTGCCGGTTCAGGGTCGAGTGCAAGCGGGTTTCCAGGATACCGCCAGAAGTCCGCTCAGCGGCAGCGATTCACGCCATGGGTTGATTCTGGGGCGGCCAACATCTGGAGGGCACCGCAGAAATTCACACAACCGACAACTTTTACCGCTCCAGCAGGGTCTACCGGATTGCGGTTTCAAGCGGCGACTGGCAGTTTTGCTAGCCTTCAAATGACGGGCGGCCTTACCGGCGCTAAAAGTTGGGAACTTGTCGTTGACAACACGACTGCGGGAACATTTTCCCTGTTCAACGATACGCACGTAACTGAGATGCTAGCCGTGGCAGATTCAGGCCAATTTACGTTCGCCGTCCCTAATACGTCAGTGGCAACGCTCAGCGTGAATAGCGTCGACAACCAGAGCGGAATTAACATAAAAAGCAACGCAAATACGAACGGCACTGGGTTGCAAATTCTGAATGCGGCCGGTACCGCTGGTGGATTTCTGGGCATTGGTCCCTGGGCTTTTGCCGGGTCCGCGATCGGAGACACAGCTCTGGCGTCTATCGCCGCTACGCTGCGCCTCATCGGAACTACAGTGCAGATTCGTTCTAGTAGTGCAGAATTCATAACCCTTAACGGCGCCCCGACGACGGGAAGCGCTAGCGGCTCAATTATCGGAAACAATAAACCGGGTTCTACCATCAACTCCGCTGCTGCCCGCTGGCTCCCAGTAAGTTTTGGTGGAACCCAATACTACATCCCAATGTGGAATTCATAGGAAAATCATGAACTCACAGCAATTTGCACAGCTTATGTTACAGATGGTGGAAAATGTCACCATCAAAGCAGCCCGTGATCAGGTCAAGGCTGTTTCGGACATCTACGAAACGCTTGACGGCTTGGCCTCGGGTGATCTTACAATAGCCCAAGTGGAACCGGAGCCCGCAAGCTGCCCGGAAAAGGTGAATGACGATGGCTGAGCAACGACTTTTTAAATGTCTCGCAGCGATCCCGGCATCGGCCGGGAACCTGCTAAACGGCGCGATCACTTCGCTCACCGGCCCGGTCGGGTTCAGCTACACCCAACCGCGTATCATCCTTCGCCATATTCGCATCGTAAACAAGTCGGCCAATGCCGTAGCGGTCTCGTTATGGGTCGGTGCGACGGGCGGCAGCGCGGCTGGCACGGAATTCGCGTTCGGCGCCGAGTCAATCCCAGCCAACTCCCATGCGGACTGGTACGGCGAATTTGTCATGGACTCGACCGACTTCCTGACCGGCTTGGCGGGTACCGTGACGACGCTCGTCGCCAACATTGAGTTTGAAGTTGGGTTCTCGTAATGAGCCTGGGTGAGATTCAAGACATACTGCTGAGTCGCGGCTGGATTGCTGCAGCCGCGCTCGCAGGGATCATTTGGAAGAAGCACGAGTCGCGCGATGAGGCTACCGCCGCGAAGGTTTCTCAGATGGCGACCCGAGAGGAGATTGTGCGCCTTCACATCCGGCTTGACCATCAAGACGCGACGACGCAGGCCAACCACAGGGTTGTAATGGATCACTTGCTGCAGCTAGCCCAGCGCGGCTCAGCGCCTTCGCCAAACCGTCGGCACCGGCCGGGACCGGAGAATCAAGGCGGCTGACTTCGCAGGTTTTGGAGTTTAGCTGCGCAATTTCCGCGCGCCGCTCCATCTCTTCGATACACGCATTGGCGACCCAGGCATAACCTGCCGCGTCGACCATGTTGTCGCGCTTCGGACGATTGACTTGGCGAGACAACTTGACGCCAACCATGATCAGCGCAACGTCGGCCGCTGTGAATGGCTCGCGTAGCTTGTGTGCAAATAGGGCATTGATGATTCCCGCATTCTTGGTGTAGTCGTCCAGGGGGTGCCCGTAATCCTTGTTTCGGTCACCGTGCGTGAGGCGCTGAGCTTCAAGCAGAATGCTCTCGCCCACGTCTTGAACACCGACAGTTGTGCCGTTGTATTTTTGATGCGTCATTGTTTGCTCTCGTAGTTGGCCATGAAATCGCGCCAGGGGGTGAACTTGCCGGGCTCTGGATAGAACCCCCAGTTGTTGGACTTGTTGCCCGAAATGACGAGGGTGTAGAACGGACGGCGGTCAGGTTTCCAATAGTCAAACCCTATGTCTCGCTCCACGACATGCTGCACCGCCCACTTAACGATGTGCTCGTAGTTGGCCGGGCGGAAGTGCGGGCGGAACGCCTTCACTTCGCGGAACTGTTGCACCTCGACGCCGTTCTTAAAGACATGCTCGACGTACGTTCGAAACGGAATCGTGATGAACCACCAGGGGTGCGTGTGCGGTGCGCGATCGTCATCACCGCGCCAGAATTTGTGCAGGCGCAGCGTCCCCCAGCCGACGTACAGAATCCAACGTGATAGGTATGGACTGTCGTGATGGATCACCTTGGAGAACTCGAAACCGAACTTTCTGTTCGATGTGCCGGTCCACCAACGCCACTGCTGCAGCGTTGGGAGGTTTACTTTTTCTAACATGGTGGGTGAGTGCTCGTTTTACTTCGGAATGGATACCCAGGCCGCCGACGGGCGCTTCTTGTGATCGCAGTACAACGGTGCGTCGAACGTGATGCCGTGGTCTGGGTGGGTCATGGTGAAATTCTGGCTCGGCGGCTCAAACTTGAAGTTGTTCGCGAAGGCATATTCGTCATAGCCCTTGGTCGAGCCGTTCCCACGTAGCCGAGCCGAGATGAGTCGGGTGTGGAAGTGGCCGAATTCCATTACATCGTAATCCTGCCCGACCTGAGAATTTCGCGAATTTTTCTTCTGTTCGCCACGTGTGATAGGACCCAGTGGGCCGATGATTCCGTCACCGCCGCGAAACTGATCACCATGCGTGAGCAGGTATCGAGTGTTGTACACCCGGTATAAGGCATCGGAGCCGTCCGGGATGTAGAAAGTAACTCGGGGATCGTCCGCGAACCGTAGCGCCAGGAACTGGTACAGGAGCCAGCCAAATGAAGTGTGATTGCGGTCTTTATTCCAAATCTTCTTGGTGTCACGGTCATGGTTTCCCGATACGCATGGCAGGAAGACGTTGCCGAAGGTGTCCGCCAGGAGTTTGATTCCCGGCACGAGATGCTTGTAGATGTCCAGCAGCGTGGGCATCGTGTTTATATCGTTGGTGGCCGCCAACTCGTCGTGGATGTTGCCAGATATCATGTCGCCGCCGAGCGGGCAAATGATGCCGGGGTACTTCATTTCGGGACTGAGTATGCGGCTCAGGAAAATCGCCGTCTCGAACACGGTGCGCAGACGGCGCCGAGCGATGGGCAGGTTGTACTCGTTCACGCCACCAATCTGCTCGGGCCGCACGTTTTCACCCCAATGCAAGTCACTCAACATGACCTTCGGCACGCCGGGGGCCCCGGCCAGTTTCGGCCGCTCCGCCCATTCTGGGACCTTCAACTCCGACACCGCTTGCGTTGCGGTGCCAATCAGGTGGCGCAGCGCTTGGGCGGTGAGTGCCTGATCCTGCGCGGTCTGTAACTCGCGGCGCAGATCCGCGATGATAGTCGCCGGGTCGTGTTTGGTCTTGAAATCTTTGAGTGACTTGGCCACTGATTACTCTCCGCGCGCCTTCGTGGCGGCCTTCTTGTCGGCGAACCAGACCCGTTTTGGGTTCCGCTCACTGCCGACGTTGACGATGTTGTCTTCGAACTTGGCGCGAAACTGACCCAGGTCAGTCTGCGAGATTCCAGCGCGGCGTACGAAATCGACCTCGTACTCCCAATTCTCGGCCCCCTCCTTGAACATCGCTACCAGCGCGTTGTTGATCTTCTGAGGGATTACCACGTTGCGATCATGGACAGAACGGAAATCGGCCAGGGTCTTAGCTTTGGCGGGCATGTGTGAGTCTCACTCTTGTAGTTTGCATGCACCGATGTTGATGCACGATCGCAGGACATCCTGCAAATAGGTTACTTGGGCGTCTGAATCCCGGCCGATTTTGTCGAGTTCGGGTCCAACGTCGCGCGAATGCTCGACTGTGCTTTCGGCGGCTGGAATGCCGTCTTGGGAACTGTCTGATACTGACACTGCACAAGCTGCGGTCCCGGAGTCGAGCAGGAGCAAATGAGGGCTGTCAGGGATAACAGTGTTGATCGTAGAAACATAGCGAACCTCGGCGGATGTTGAGTTGGTGACACCTTGCGCGGTTTTCTTGGCGGCTATTGCTGCCTGGGCCGTCGCGAGCTTTGCCTGAACTGCAGACAGATTAGCAGCGCCCACACTCCGCTCATGATGTACCAGAGCACCAAAAGCGACGAGTATTGCGACGACGAGAAGTGCATACAGTTTGTCCTTTGTCGGGATACGTGCCCAGAGGGCTGCGATGATGGTGAGAGCGGTCACGCTTCACCAGCGTAGTTGTAGTCCCCGGCGCGATTGCGCATGTAAATGTGCTGCTTCGGAGACGGCACAGGAACCACCTCGCTGTTTCTTGCGTTGAAGGCCGTTACAGACACTGGAGGGCGAACGTAAATCCGGTACTCCCGCATATGCGGAGCCACGTCTCGGCATGTGCCATGCAGTGGCCCTTCGACGAAAAAAGCTTTCATTTGTGCGCCTCACGTTCCGCCATGACGTTGGATGCCTTATAGAACCCTGCCGCGAAAGTAACAGCCGTCACCCAGTAGCCGCCTGCTAGGCTGCCACGAGCGCAAAGCCATGAGGCCAAGCCGATAACGAGGATGCATACAAGGAACTTGCGACCACCGATGGGGGATAGCAACCCATCCTTAAGTAGTTGGCGAGTCGTTCGCTCCGAGTCTTCCCAACCTGTCGGCTCCAAAGACTGTCCATCAGTTCTGCGGAGGCGTTGCTCCAGTTCTGAAGGCGCCATAAAGTCCGGGTCTTGGTGAACGTCTGCCACTTGGTGCATCCCATGTTGAAAACCAATTCGACCAGCGCATTGCGGCGCGCTCGACTGTCGTCGGCCGTCCACTCGGGGAGGGCCATTGCATGCTTGCCAGCGTCGGCGATGTCAGTTTCGAGCTGAATATCTGCCTGCTCCTGAGTCCAAACTAACCCGTTCCAACCGCGCAATGTTACCGGCAGCTTATGACCCCAACCGATCGTCCAGAAGCCGTTGGTATCGAGGTACGCCGTGAGCGAACAGCCCTCGGCCTTCTGGATATCGCGGACGAGAATCGGGTCCAATCAATACTCCTGGGAGCCGGGGGCGGGCGCGCCGTTCACGGCATCGTCAACCGCATCCATCAGGCCTTTTTTCTGGCCGCCGTCGTTCACGGTCCGATCGGTCGGCTTCGGCAGGGCGAAATGGCTCACGAGAGCATCATGCAACTGTCGCAGGATGCCCGGCGACTCGGCCTTGTCAACGGTCGGCTCTGGTTTAACGTCAGCCATTTAGATTGCTCCAAGAAGGTCGGAAAATTCGTCTGGGCTCTCATCTTCCCCCGCTACGCTGCGAATTGCAACCGGAATATCCAGGGAATCGCATCCCCGCACCCGGACGCCGGTCTCGCAGTGGGACTCCCATAGCGATGTCGGTTGGTCCCGCCAGAAATCCCAGTTTCGCCAGCAGTAGAGAATACGCGCGCCCGTGGACTTCGATTGCATATCAAACGGGGCCTTACGCAATAACATGCCAACTTTCTTGCGCGAAAGGTGCGCATTGGCGTTCCGCAGCGCGTCCTGGACGTCGTCCGTTGAGACAATATCGCGGTCAAACGGCGGCTTGCCGTCCATCATCATTTCCGCTACGTGGGTCTCCCACTGACCGTAGCCAACATGGATCATGGAGCGTTTTTCGATAGTCTGCGGCGGCGCGGCGGTCGGCGAAAACCCAGTGAGGTTCTCTTCCTGCACCAACCAGCGCAGCACCCCGGCAGCGCGCGGCGTGTCGAGGAATCCACGGCCGACTTCCTGCTTTTCGGCTTCGGTCCACGCGCGTTCTTGCACCCGGCCGATGCCCCAGCGTCGATCACTGTTATCAAGCTGCAGCGTATCGCGGAAATTCGACGAAGCGGTGAGCTGAACGCGGTTGATAATCTGGTAGGCGTTCAGGCCCTTAAACTCGATTGGGATCGTTTTGCTCGTGATCCACGGCTTGAGCTTATTGGCTATGGCGATACGGTCCATGCGGGGGCCATCGGTTTTAAGCTCCTCAATGGCTACCCACCATGTTCCGGCCAGGAAGGCGTTGAACGACTTGCCGAGTAGGTCCGAGGACACTTCCCGCACCCAGCGGGCGCCATAGATCAACTGGGGAATCGTCTGCATCCAAGTCGTTTTGCCGGTGCCCTGGGTGTCGGACACCAGGAGTGGCGCAGCTTGGATCTTCACGCCGGGTTTGGCCAGGGCGAAGGCGTAGAACTTGATGAGCCAACGCCGAAACACGGGGTCCTCTATACGGGAGCACAGGAATTCCCATATTTCCAGCTCCCGGGGATTAGGTCGCAGCGGCGTGACATTGGTCGGCTCGTATTCGTTCAGGAAGCGGTTGCCATCGTCCTCAACGAAAATTCGCGGTGCGCCGGGGTGGAAGCCAACCCCGTTCACCTTCTCGATATATTTGCTGCGACGCACAGACTGCCTCGGGTCCGCAACCTTGGGTTTCCCCTCGGTGTCCTCGATTAGGGGCATAAACGGCGCGTAGAGCATGTCGAATGCCATGGGTTTTAGACCCATCGCACCGACTGTATCCAGCCCCTTGGTGAACCCCTGCTGCTCCGCCATGAGCGGCTTGTGATAGAAGCGCTCCTGATCGAGCAGGTATGTGATTCGGGGCTTCAGGATTGCCTCAATACTGGACACGGCCCGGGTGTCCTGGCCGACATCCTCGGAGCGCTCCGACATGAGGCCGAATTCTTCTGGCTGTGCGACCCGACTTTGCACCAATGACCCGACTGTCGCCGCGAATACGGTGCCATCATTTTGGCCAAACCCGGCCCAGCGGACTTGAGCCTGGGTCTTACTGTCTCCGTACTTGTCACTCTGGCGACTCCAGCGGTCCCAGAGCTGGAACCCGGCCGCCGAGCCTTCCGTCTCGTGGTGCAGGATTTGCCCAATGCGAATCCAGTTCTCGTAGTCGTCCGGGTCCTCTGTGGCGATGAGCGTCTGCAGCTCCGCCAGGGTGGCGCCGCGCCGATCCTTGGCGGGGGTCTCGGCCGTGGGCACTACCTGAGTATGGGACCGCCACAGGGCCTCCAATGCGGCCGGGAGCGCTGGCAGGGTCGACCAGTGACCGAGCACCGGGTCACCGTAGACCCATTCGTAGGGCTGGCCAGTCTCCGGGTGGATGGTCGGCGGCAGGACATCTTGCACCGTCTGGCCACCGGCCGTAGCGCACCGCAGCTCCAGGCCGTGGAACGTTTCCAGCTTTTCAGGGTCTTTCTTGCCCGGTGCCTTGTACGGGGCCAGCTTGAGGGTGGGCAGCGGAACTGGGAGCCGGAACAGCAGCTTGCCGCGACCTTGCCGCCCGGAACTGATTTGCACGGCGTCTTCGCTGTCGAAATACGCAGTGAGGTCGATACCCTGCTCGGTCAGCCATTTATCGGCAACGTCCCAGTTGTCGATGTCGAGAGCACACGTGCCGCTCCAGGCGTGGCACAGACCGGCAGACATGAGGGCGGCGGCTGCGGCCGGATCTCGGATGGCGTTCTCGCGAAGCTGCCAGTGATCGCCACTCGGTCCCTTGGTGCCTGGCTTGATGCGACACAGAGCCCAACCGGCCTGCGCGTATTCGGCGAAACTCACGCTATGGCGCCGAGCAGGTCTGCAAACTCATTGGGAGTAGTGATAAGTGCCAGGGCACTATTTCCGCGACGGGCTCGGGCAAGCATAAGCGCCTCTTGTACTGTCAGCTTTTCGGTGAGCGAGGTCAAAATCTCGACATCCACCGTGGAGTTGGCGACGATATCGTACACCAAAACGCTGCGATCGTAGCCGCTCTGGGCTTGGCGAGTCGGCCCCAAGCGTTCGATCACTTGCAACCGCAGCTCTAGGTTCCACGTGTTGGTGTAGAAGATAATCGTTCGGCCGCCATGCTGCAAGCTGATTCCGTGGCCGCCCGACTGCGGCTGAATCGCCATGATGGGAATCTTCCCGGCATTCCAGTCGGCTTCATCCGCCTCGCAACTGAACTTCCGGGACTTAGGGAAGCGGGCTTTGATACGCTCCCACTCGTGTACGTAGTTGTACACGACAAGGACGTTTTCGCCGTTCAGCTCGTCAATCAACTCCTCCAGCTCGTCGAGCTTCGCATCGTGGACTTCATGCCATTCCCGCTCAGTGTCGAGTACTGCGCCGCCCGCAACCTGCAGAAGCTTGGTGGTGAGCGCCAGGGCTATCGGGGCGGTTATCTCGTGCTTGCCTGCTTCGTTCTCCAGCTCGGCAAACATTTCCCGTTCTAACTGTTTGTAAAGCTTCGCAGCGTCTGGCGGTAAATCGATATTTCTAACTGAATGGATGGGTTCGCGAAGATCGAACCAATCTTCGGGTCTAAGTGCAAGTGTGCAGTCGGCCAGGGCCTTGTATATCTCAGCCTCGGCGTTGGCGCGCGGGATGATATTGAACGTGTAGGCTTCCTTGATGAACCACCGCTTGAGGAAGGCGTCATAGCTCGCCCCCAGTCGGTGGCCAAAATCCAGAAACCACATCTGGCCCCAAAGATCCTTCAGGCCGTTCGGTGCTGGCGTCCCGGTCAGCTCGATGAAACGCCCGACAGACCGTGCAATCTGAGCTAGCGCAGCCGCACGCACCCCGCCCTGCTTCAAACGGAAGTTTTTCAACTTGGTCGCCTCGTCGACGATCACGATCTTGAACGGCCAGCGGTCGCCGAACTGCTTTACGAGCCATGGAATATTGTCAAAGTTGATCAAGTAAACGTCTGCAGATGTCTGCAGTGCCATTCGACGAGTATCCACGTTCCCGGCGATGTTTACAACCCGGATATCGCGAAACTGCTTCCACTTCTTTTGCTCGGCGGGCCATGTTATGTTGCAAACTTTCTTCGGCGCGATCACCAGCGCTGGGAAGAAGCGGCTAGACGCCAGCTTGAGAATGTCGAGTACGGTGTAGACGATCGCCGTCTTACCCATGCCGGGCTTGGCCCACAGTGCACAGCGTTGCGTGTCTAGCAGGAAGCTCGTCGCGATGTTGGCGTATTCGCGCGGGGTGTAGTCTTCAGCCACGGAGCTTGCTCCAGTCGAAATCGTCCCCGTGACGATTCATTTCCACCTCTAAGAATGTCGCGACGTGCTCCGGGCTAGTCGGGACAAACACGTTGCAGCAATTTTTTGCAAGCATGCGGTGGTAGTACCCTTGCACTGCACTCACCTCGCCGTTATCCGACTTCGTCTCTACGCGGGCAATCCAACCATCCGGGAATGTTAGGATGTAGTCGGGACACCCCACGCGATCTTCTGCGTGGACCTTTTCGCACACAATCCCGTACAGCTTACAGCCTGCCTTGAGCGCGGTTGCGACTTTGTTCTCAGCGCGGCCCATTTAGATGCGCTCCATACAATCGAGGGTTAGCTTGTACAAACTACCCGAATCCGTAATGACCAGTACGAAGTCGCGGTAGGTTGCCATGGACACAACACGCTCGCCAGGGGGCAGCCATCCCGTATACTTTAACGTGTCTATTCTAACGACTTGCATCATTCTTTCTCCCGTTTGCCGTACCTGACGTTGCGCCACCCTTCGCCTGCGATCGGGCAGCCTTCTGCCCAGGGACTGGCATTGCACATGGCGGCGAGTAGTCTTTCAACGGAATAGCTTCCGCGTGGCACGTCGAGAGTAAGTGCATCGTGTATTCGAAGGACAATTGCGGTGCGCTCCTCTGGAGGGAGCGTCTCAAGATACGCCGCAATCGCCGGGACTCTGAGCGTGTCAGCGTGAGCGGCCAGCGCTCCATTGCGAAGAAGTCGATTAGCGACAGCTTGTACGATGTTTTCGAGGAAGAGACCGGCCCAGGCTTTTTCGAGCCGCCAGCCTTTGCCGCGCGCCGTGTGGAATGTGAGGTGCTCACGATGTTGGACTACCTTGTGTGGGTCAGTTGGGTCGACATACTCAACGGTATGCAGCGTAGGCGACCAGTAGTAGAGTCGAGAACCATCCGGTAGCTGGATAATGAGCGCATTTCGGTCAGACCAGATTGTGCAGCGGGCTGCGTAATGAGTCGTTCCAG
>Ga0247777_1000649_pt1 | contig 10279 bp, 10 predicted proteins | sample UWRJL154409C5_FD_179937 | JGI IMG/M metagenome (GOLD analysis project Ga0247777, IMG submission 179937) | Plant litter microbial communities from Arlington Agricultural Research Station in Wisconsin, United States - UWRJ-L154-409C-5 | ecosystem: Environmental > Terrestrial > Plant litter >...
GCCGGCCGTGTGCCCCCCCCCCCCCCCCCCCCTCTGAACCTCCAAGCATTACCTTGAAGGAGGAGACGAGACGGTCGGCAACGACTAGCCGACGACACCACGGAGAGAGTCATCCAGGAGGACGTGGTCCCCATCCATCCACTCCTGGTTCGCTACCAGACCTCGGACGAACAATGACTCTTGTACGAGGGCGCACCGGACCACCAACCCCGGTTCACCATATGGGACAGCCGCGATTTCGTACCCAAGACATCAAAACGCAAAACCTCCCGACCGAGGGGGTCTCATGGATCGACGCACTCGAAAACTGGGTGACGGCGACCTGGGCAGCCACCAACCGGACATGCCACGGCCCAGATAGCCGCCAAATACCCAAGAAGCTCCAGCACAAGATGGAGGGTCTGGTCAGCGGCTTTCGCGCAACACCACGCCAAGCCCGGCATCCACTTCGCTCCCCTGTCCGCCTCGGGAGAAGTGGCATGGCCCGACTTCGACGGCATGATGACAGTAGACAATTTCAAGACTATGCACGCCAATCACCCCAGTGTGCTTTTCCAGGAGTTCAAGATACGCACCATTATGGTGACGGCTCTGCAGGAGCAGACCGAAGAACTCCACAAGATCGCTCAGGGCCTTGACGTCGGCGCGAAGAGGCTGTACGATTGGGCCCATTACTTTTGCAAGCAGGTGCCGTCTGGATTGCACGATGAAGCCACCCAGCGACTCCTCGACACCTTGGCCGCGAAGGAGGCTCTTGTGGCCGAACGGGACGACGAGGTCGCCGCGCTGAAGGCAACGATCATCGGCCTGGCGCGCGGAGAAGAGCGAACCCCCGATCCCCCGATCCCCCGATCAACTCCAACCCGCCCGTTGAAGGCTTGAAAAGCTCTCACGCGTGAGAAGCACGCGGAAATCGTCAAAGAGCTCGCCCTGGTCCCTTGCTCGTCGACATGGGCTTCGACGGAATGGGGCTGTGAACCGGGATATGGATAAAGTTGTGGCGAAACCCCCGAGCACGACGGGCATATCGGATGGGGAACAGTGTCAGAAAACCCCAGAACCTTTGGCAACGGCGGCCCCACGCCCCCTCCGACATGTGTTCTTCTCTCTCTATCTCTCAGACGACCGACAGATAGTTGCTCGGGGTATCATTCGATGGAGGCAAACAAGCATGGACGCTGTTCAATATACAAAAACAAACTCCTCATTCGCCAGGTCGGTCAAATTCTCAAAGGCTTTGTCGCCGACTTGGCCAGTCGAGTTCTGAACCGGTCCTACGGCCGCGCCGACCCCGTCCCTGGCGGCCTCTGCCGCCACTCTCATCCTCTGCTCGTCGTCTGCCGAATGTAGACTCGTATCGACGATGACGGCGCTCTTGCCTAACGCAACACGCCGCCTGGCGTGCGCCCGGTTGAGCATTGTCAGATAGAAGGTGGTGATGACAACCAGCACGACGATGACCATGTAGAGAGCAAGATTGCTCCGGAGCCCGCGGGCGTAGCCGGGCTTTTCGGCAGTTGTGTACAGCTGAGGGCCGACGACGTTGCCGACGCTCTGGCCGACGAAGAGCACCGCCGTGGTGCACTTGCGCTTCGTGTCGCCGGCCGTATTCTGGGAGGACCATGAGTAGATGAGCGGCGTGATGCCCGGGTAGACCGAGATCAGGTAGTAGCCGAGGAGCAAGCCTGCTTTGTGGTCGGCGGTATGGGGCACGGCCATGAGAACCACACAGCCGGCCATGGGGGGAAGGCAGAGGAGGGCGATCACGGGACCCTTCTTCCTGAGTCGGGTGGCCAGCCAGGCACCGCCGACGGTGGCGAGCAGCTGGACGAAGCCAAAGGGGATGTTGAATAGAATGGTCGCAAAAGGGTCGAAGCCGAAAGACTGCACGATGAGCGGCCCGAAGGTAGATATTCCACCTGAGGGGACGCTGATGGAGAACAGGAGAGCAAACCAGCACCACGTTTTCGGGTCGACGAGGGCCTCCTTCACGTGGTCCCATCGCCACTCTCGAGACATGACGCCCATTTGGTTCATGCGGAGTCGCTCGATGGCGATGAGCTTGTCGCGGTCGCTCAGGAACTTTGCCTCGACGGGGGAGTCGGGCATAAAGACGAACATCACGGCCGAGAAGGCGACGGTGATGACGCCGAAGAAGAGAAAGATGATCTCGACGACGAGTCAGCAATGAGACGTATATCCGGAGGCCTACCATGCTCACCTGGTACGAGTGCAGTCTGGGAGATTGGATGTGGCCAAGGCCGCAGGTGATCAGACTTCCAAACTGCGTTCGGCGTCAGTCCTTCGAGTCGCCAAACGCAGAGGGGCAAGGTCGGGCGTGCCATGTTCGTGATGCCATTCATGGCGTACCAGTAGCTGACACGAACGGTCTGCTCGCGCCTCCTCCACCACATCTGCGTGATGGCGATGAAGCTGGGAGCCACGCCGGCCTCGAAGGCGCCTAGGAAGAAGCGGGTGACGATGAGCCCGCGGAAGTCGTGCGCGGCCGCCATGCAGGCGAGCGTCGCGCCCCAAAGCAGAACGGTGGCACTGGTGAACTTCCCGAGCGGCAGCTTGACGAGCAGCCAAGCCAACAGGGGCTGCATGACCAGCTGGGCGAGGTAGACGACGGACCCGAGCCACGAGTACTCGTCGCCCGTCAGCCCCGTGTCCTCGATCAGGCCGAAGACGGACGCATACGCCAGCGTAGCCTTGTCGAGCGCCTGGAGGAAGTAGACGGTCAAGATAATGGGGAGGATGACCCAATCGATGCGCCGCAAGACGCGCTGGCTGTCCGCCAACGAGACCACGAAGGGCGCGCCCCCGTCGGATGCGGCCCGCGTCTTCCGCAACAGCGCGGCCGCGGCATCGCGGCGGTGTCGTGCGCCGGTGAGGGCATCGGCGCGCTCGACTGCGTCTGTGTCGGCCCACGGCTTTCCTGAGCCATCGGCACCGGCTTCTGGCCCGTCCTGCGCCATGTCGTCAAGCTCCTCGTCGTCCTTGTCGTCGTCGTCGCCACGATCTTCGGCGGTAGAGACCGGCTGATAACGGACGGCGGGCGATGTTCCGGACGAGGGCCCGCCCGCCGTCGAGGAGACGCCGGGGAAAATACTTCTCAGCGCTGCCATGAGTCGGTAGGCCGCCGCTGGGGCGGGGAGGTATGACTGAAGAGGAGGTGGATGCCTCGTCGTGTGCGACGTCACAAGGCGTCACCACCAGATTCCCCTGGAAATGGCCTATCGGAAGGCTCCAGCACGCACAAGCTCCGGACTGCTATGTACTGTACTGTACTGTATTGACGGCGCCCCCCGCAGTGGCACCCCCCCGCTCCCTGTTGCCAGTGGTGCAGTTGGGGGGTCGAGGGATGGGGGGGTCAAAGTACCGTACGGAGTACGGGTACTTTGGGGGAGCACAGCGCCGACCCCCACCAAAGCACGGTGACTGACCTTTGCAACCCCACACCAATCCCATGACCCGCTGTCGCTGGCAGGAGCCGGCATCCACGTCTCTCTCACCTAGGTTCACGTCCAGTTCGCCTTGGGTCCCGGCCGCGCTGTCTCGCCATCGGGCCTCAACATCATCTATCTTCCTTGTCTCAGCCGACAATTGAGTGTCTGCATTTCAGAAGGACCAGAGTCTCCGACCCCGCCATGTGATCAGACCAGCGAGGCCCTGCCGCGGCGGAAGGACTCGGCGTCCTCGGTCGCGCCGAGCTTCGCAGGTTGGGCTACAGTACGTCTTGAAAGCACTCGCTTGAGCTATCATAACATGGTCGATATCTACTGGACTCACTCCACATGGAGACGACCGAAGTCGGCCATCGACCCGGGGCCCATGGGGTTCCAGCCGGAAGGTCGATGAGGGTCTGGCTCAGCTGACTCTGCGTGGTCAGGTGCCGCGAGAAGCCTCACCGTGGCGCCTCGCCGGGCGCAGTCCCTCGTCTCACTCATCTCAAGCTATCTACTCCGTAGACCCCTAGTATCCATGCCGCCCGCTCTCTCTGGCGCCCTCCGTCCAAACGCGTTGTCATCATCCCGGGGCTGATTCGTTACCGCCGCCGGTCACCCCGCGGGATGGCGACTTTCGCCCGATGCACTTCAGTGCCTTCTCCACTTACACGCTTCAGAGCCCCTCTGAATGCCTCCGTTTCCGGGTCCGGTGACTGACGGCGTTGGCGCCGTACTTCTCGAAGCCTCCAGCACTTCTTCAACGCTGGTTCTCTCCATCACAGCTTCCGTCCTCTCCTACTGTACCGTCCCCGACCTCTCCCTTGTCAAGTGAGCCCAAGGCAGTCGTGTTACTTCCCGTGGCTGTTGCTTTTTCCCAATCCCTTTTGTCTGCCTCTCCATCCTCGGGGAGCGCAAGTGGTGATCCCGCCTCTTACGCCATGCTGCACCAACATGAGCGAGTTCCCCATAGCTACGCTCTCAGCAAGGGAGATGAAGCCACCAAGGCCTCGCCCTCGTTGACGCTCCGTTCGGAGGGATTCGAATTTTCGTTTCAGGCCCTTCGTCCTGACGTCTTCCGGGTGACCTTCACCTCGGATGACCATCCCCTCCCCCCGTTCCCCAGCGTCCGACGGCCTGGAGAGAAGCCCGCGTCCTTTAACCCCGAGGTCACCACCGACCTCGAGGCCAAGACGGTCGTTGTCACCGGCAAGGGCAGCAAGGCCGTCGTGGAATGGTCTCACTCTCCCGTCGTCTCCCTCTTTCTGGACGGCGTGCAGAAGCCCATCCATCGGGACCTTCACTTCCGCTCGTACGCGGCCGACGGCAACGGCGTGGCTCATTACTCGACGTACAAGAAGGACGGCCTCCATGTTGGCCTCGGGGAGAAAGCGGCCCCCATGAACCTCAGCGGCCGCGGCTTCATCATCTCGGCGAGCGACACCTTCGGATACGACGCCTACCGGACGGATCCCCTGTACAAGCATATCCCCCTGCTGATCAACGTTACGCCCCAAGGCTGTGTCGGCATCTTCTCGACGTCTCACGCCAGGGGGACGTGGTCCGTCGGCTCCGAAATCGACGGCTTGTGGGGACACTTCAAGGTCTACCGCCAGGCCTACGGCGGCTTGGAGCAATATCTGATCCTGGGCAAGACCGTCGCGGACGTCGTGCGCTCGTACGCCGAGCTGGCCGGCTTCCCGCTGCTCGTTCCGAGGTACATGATGGGCTACATCGGCGGCGGCATGAAGTACAGCATGGAGGACGAGCCGCCCGCATCCGATGCCATCCTGGGCTTCATCCAAGGCTGCGAGGAGAACGACATCCCGGTGTCGGCATTCCAGATGAGTTCCGGATACACCGTGGCCGAATCAGAACCCAAAACGCGAAACGTATTCACCTGGAATCGACATCGCTTCCCGGATCCGAGAGCTTTCACGAAAGAATGCCATGCCCGCGGAGTAAGACTCCTCGCCAACGTGAAGCCCTACGTGCTTGACAACCATCCCGCCTACCCTGGTCTAGTCGAGAGCGGCGCTTTCTTCAAGGACCCGGTGACCCGAACTCAAGGTGTCGCCCGGCTCTGGAGCGCCGGAGGCGGGGAAAGCGGCGAGGGGAGCCACATCGACTTTACGTCTCGTGCCGGCTTCGCCTGGTGGTACGAGGGCTGCCGCGCGCTGAAGGACGTGGGCATCGACGGCATGTGGAACGACAACAACGAGTACAACATTCCCGCGGACGACTGGGAATGTGCCCTCGAAACCGTGGCCGCAGCCGACGGCGCCGCCGCGCGAAAGGACGTCGGGCTGTGGGGTCGAGCCATGCACACGGAGCTCATGGCAAAGAGCTCGCACGACGCCTGCGTGGATGCCGCCCCCGACGAGCGGCCGCTGGTCCTGACGAGAAGCGCCACGGCGGGCACCATGCGGTACTCGAGTTGCTCCTGGAGCGGGGACAACGTCACCAGCTGGGAGGGCATGAAGGGCGGTAACGCCCTGGCCCTGAACGCCGGCTTCTCTCTTCTCCAGGTATGAATGACACCCCGCGGTGGACGCGTTTCCCGTCGCCGCAGGACGACGGCAGGCAGAAGCTGATGGGGCAAAGTGCTACGGCCACGACATCGGCGGCTTCGAGGGACCCCAGCCGACCCCCGAACACCTGCTCCGGTGGATCCAGCTCGGCATCCACTCCCCTCGCTTCGCCATCAACTGCTTCAAGACGTCGCCCGAGGACAACCTCGTCGGGGACGTCATCGAGCCCTGGATGTACCCGTCGCTCACGCCGCTGGTCCGGCGGGCCATCAAGCGCCGCTACGAGCTCCTCCCCTACACCTACTCGCTGTCCCTCGCCTCCCACCGCACCGCCGTCCCGCCTCAGCGCTGGACCGGCTGGGGCTACGAGCAGGACCCCCACGTGTGGACCCGGGCCCTCCTGGCCGGCGACACCCAATACTGGTTCGGCGGCGCGCTCCTCGTCGCCGGCGTCTACGACGAGGGCCGCACCAGCGCCCGCGTCTACCTGCCCAAGCACGGCGGCGACGACGCCGCCGACTTTGGCTTCGTCAACACCAACGCCCCGCACGAGTGGCGGCCGTCGGGGGCCTGGCACGACATCGCCTCGCCCTGGACCGCCTCCATCCCCGTGCTGGCCCGCTGCGGCTCCGCCGTCCCCGTCGGCAAGGACCGGCCCACGCGGTGCCGCGAGGCCGCCGATCCGGAATTCCCCGGCCTGGAAAAGGACAACTGGCGCGGCGTGGAGATCTTCCCGCCTCCCCTGGGTGCGGCCCACGGCGCCGGCACCGGCGGAGGGGCCGTGTTCCCCAACACGTGGCTGGAGGACGACGGGACCAGCGCCGAAGCCAAGGTCGAGATGGCTGCCGTCACCGTCGAGTATGGCATCGACCCCGGCGCGGCGGGCATTACGGTCAAGGCTGGCGTGGTGAAGGAGGGCGAGTGGGAGCCACTTTGGTTGTCGGGCGGTCTCGATGTCATCCTACCCAATGGCGAGGAGAGGGCCGTGAGGGGACTGGACGCTGAAGCACTGGACAAGGGCAAGGACCCGCTTGGCAGACGGGTTTGGAACATTCCTGTTTCGGTTGAGGCCGGGAGGGTCGAGGTATCATAGTCTCATGAGGGGTTGGCGACTGCCGAAAAGAGATTGATATCGTTTGGCAGCTTTGCGGTCTTGCAAGGATCCATCGAGGCCAACCCATGACAAAAAGCCCCCCATGTCTGGGCAGATACCTGAGCCCAAAACGCCGTCATGATCTAAGATAACACCTCGATCCCCACTCTGGATAAAATGTAGCAAGCCATCACCGAATTTCTACTGTAGGTCGGTACCTACCGTCCGTCTAAAACACCGCCTTTGCCTCCCGCGGGGAAGAGCCTCATATCTTCCTGAGCTTGACAAAACATTTCTTCGGCATCGTCGTCAGGATGTCCTTGGCGCTGTACGAGCTCAGCGCCTCGGGGCACTTCTCAAACTCAAAATTCCACGCCAGCAGCGCCGTCACGATGCGGATCTCCAGGTAGGCAAGCCGGCGGCCGAAGCAGCCCCTCGGGCCGGCACCAAAGGTGAGCATGGGGCCGGATTGCGCGTCGAACTCTAGGCCGCCGAACTCGCCGGCGTCGGCGGTGGCGGCGTCGGCGGGGTCCCTGGGCTTGAGCCAGCGCTCGGGGGTGAAGCGGGCGAGGCCTTCGTCGTCCCAGACGCCGACGCGGTCGCGCGCGGCGCGGCTCGACTCGGAGCGCAACTCCTCGGCGACGGGCACGCCGGGGAAGACGTACGAGGGCCCGTTGGTGTAGATGACGACGGAGGTGCCCTTGGGGATGGGCTGGCCGAGCACCGTCGTGTCGACGACGGCCTCACGGATGATGACGGGCAGCGTCGGCGCCACGCGGGCCGACTCCTCCACGAAGGCGTCGAGGTACGGCGCCGGCGTCTTGGTGATCTCGGTAACGGTCGGTTGGCGACCCTCGGCGCGCGCCGCGGCGTAGGCCGTGTGCAGCTGGCGCCGCAGCGTCGCCTGCGCCTCCGGGTTGTCGGCGAAGAACTTGACGACCCACGAGAGCAGCGTCCCCGAGGTGTCGTGGCCGCCTACGATGCTGAGGGAGGGGGGACAGGATACGTCAGTGCTGGCCTATTCTGCGGTGCTGCGGGGAAAGAGGTTGAAAGAAGAATGAGACATTGTCTCTCGACGGGTTTTGGCGTCCCGAGGGGCCGTTGTCTCAGGGCAGCTCCGAGGGTGGAGTGGGTGGTGCGACTTACTATCCGAAGAGCTCGTCTCGCATCCGCGGCGTGTCGTAGGCCGGAGCGCGGTCCGCCTTCTTGGCGGCTGCCCTCTCCCGGAGGATCATGTGGTCCATAGCGCACTTGGTGGCCTCCTCATCGTTGCTGCTGGTCGCGAGGCGCTCGACGGCCTTGTGGATCTCGGCGCGGAGCACGCGCTCCTTGGTGGCGAATGCCTTGCGCCACCTCGTCTTCCGTAAGAGCCAGTGGTGCAGCTTGGGGACGGGAGACTGCATGGACACGGCCAGGGTTTCCACGACGGTGAGCATGGCCTGCACCTCGTCCGGGGCGGGGGCGTGAGGAAACACGAAGGGTTCGTCGGCGGACGCGGGCGTTCCGGGGTTGTCTGTCCCCTCGACGACGGCCAGTTGGTTCCTGATGAGGTTGAGGTGCTCCGAGGGGCCAAAGGCGACGGCGAGGATGATATCCAGGGCACTCTCGTGGATGTCAGCGAAGGCGGCGAACGGCCGCCCTTGGGCCGTCTCGGCCTTGCGTTCCCACAGCCTCACCAGCTGCGAGGCCTGTTCGTAGATGGACGGGGCCGACACCTAGGCGCGGAGGTCAGCACGCAACGGGCCTCGACGCAGATACGGGGCGAACGACGTTACCTGGTTGAGGAAGGCAGGGGTCATCAGGTCCTTGACCAGCTCGCGGTTCTCGCGGAAGCGGGGATCCCAGGAGCGCATCGAGATGTGGTGGTCCGGGAGGACAGTTCCGAAGGCGTCGGCATGCATCTTGCTGCGATCGAAGTGCTTGCCACGTCGCAGGGTGATGTCCTGGCTCTCGCGGTAGTCGGTGAGGACGACGACGGGCCTCGCCAGGGGCCGGAGAAAGGCCTGGACCATGGGCGAGTTGTGGCGGACGCAGAGCTCGCCGAAGAAGCGACGAAAGTTGGGCTGGGTCCGGCGGTACTGAATGAGCTCGGGCAGATCTCCCAAGAGGCCCAGGTCTTTGTTGTAGGGGATGCCGGGTAGCGGTCGGGGCAGCATTCTACGGTAGCCCCAGTAGAGGAAGACGGCTACCGCGGCTGCGACGACGGGCACCGACAGCGGCAGCCATGGCGGCAGAAACTGCGATGGGTCGATACTGGAGCTCGTCATCGTCACGGCGGCAGAGAGGAGACGATGAAGGATGAAGAGACGTCTTGGCGACGAGTGGGCGAAATCGAAGGAAGTCCCTCGTGCTTTAAATGGTCCCGATCGGTTGAGCCGTTCACCCCTGCCCCCCCCCCTGTCGAGTGAGGTGAGGGAATGCGAGGACGTGGCAGGTAGACCCCCGAAGGCGCCGACGCTGCCGCCTCGCCCGGAAACGGCTGCCAGTCCCCAACACGGGAAACGTTCCGTAAGTTAGCGGCCAGTTTACTCACTAAGCTAACCTCTCGTAGGCGGGCTAAAGTTGCGTTCTCGAGCTCATGGCAGAACTTCAACAGAGGCGCCGAGAGGGCTGCCGTCTTCTGTGGCCGGCTCGGGACCTTGCGCAACGGGTTGGATTGTGCGAGTCGCGACAGGGATTGGACTGGACCATTGTACGAAGACGCAAGAAATCCAGAGTTATTCTCCGTACCTGGCGAATGAAAAGACTGAAATATCCGCGTTCGGGTCAGCACCGAGTCGGGACTTTGGGCCGGACAGGGACAGCTGAAACCCCGAAAAGAGACATCCTGGTTGGGATGGGACGAAGCGTGGAAGGTTCGGTCGCATTGGAGCAGCCACGCTCGAGCCATCCACAGTAATTAGGTACGGAGCAGGGAGTGCCTCGAGGCTTCCCCGAAGGGCGCCGTCGGGTGTGGCGTGCGGCGGCGTTCCCGTCATCGGCTGGGCTAGTACTGTAGGTACCGGCAGAGTACCGATTTGCCCGACTGTACCACGACCCAGCCCTGGGTCGTCCCTGTCCTTCGCGAAGCGTCACCCATCATGGATGCGGTTCCTGGCCAGACCCCGACCGGCAGTCAGAGCTCGGCTCAGTGGCGTCCCCGCTCCTCGTCTGCCGACCTCACCCTCTACCTACAAAGCAGAGCAATTCTCAGTCAGCGGCCGAGGAGC
>Ga0247777_1000650_pt1 | contig 10272 bp, 15 predicted proteins | sample UWRJL154409C5_FD_179937 | JGI IMG/M metagenome (GOLD analysis project Ga0247777, IMG submission 179937) | Plant litter microbial communities from Arlington Agricultural Research Station in Wisconsin, United States - UWRJ-L154-409C-5 | ecosystem: Environmental > Terrestrial > Plant litter >...
CCCCCATCCCCCGGCCGTCGAGGCGAACCTTCTTCATCTGACAACATTGCTCCAGCATCAAATCTTCCTTTCTGGCCGGTTTACGGACAGAATGCCAGCAGCATGGTCTTCAACGGGTTTGGATCGACCATAGAGCAGGATACATACCGTGCTGAGGGCATGGAGTACATCATCAAGAATGTGCTGCCTTACGGGGCCTATTAGAGATACTTATAGTTAGACGACACTCCAGTCCCACCCGATGGATGTTACGCACTTTGCGTCGTGATCTAGCAGCGAAAGGACGATGTCTGCCACTCTGCCTCCAGTTGATGCACCCCGCTCCGAATGACCGGTCGTCACCCCAAGATAGCTCGGCGCAGCACACTGATACATCTCCACACTTCCTCAAAGCTGTTGTACATTGGCACGGGCGAAACACGTACCACATCCGGCTTGCGCTGGTCGCAAACCACACCAGACTCCTTCAGAGCAGCGCCGACCGTGTCGAGCATCCCAGGGCGCAGCAGGAGGCTCAGCTGCGCGCCCCTCTCGGCCGGGTTCCTCGGTGTGATGAAGCGGAAAGCCGGGGGCTCGTTGCCGGCCCCCTGCGTCCTCCGTTCGTCCTTCAGGATGCCGTCCAGTAGCCACTCGGCGTACGCCGTCAGCGCCAGGGACTTGTCCCGGAGCACCCTCATCTCCGTCTTCCCGAACACGCTCAGCGCGCCCGACAGCGACGCGAGGTCGATGGCGCTGGGGTTCGAGATCTGAAACCCCGCGGCCCCGGGGGTCGGCTGGAACTCCTTGGCCATGTTGAAGCGCACGCTTTTGTCCCCGCCGTACCAGCCGGCCAGTCGGGGCCGGAAGACGTGGCGGCGGCCGTCGCCGTCGCTGCCAACCTCGGCGCTGCTGCTGCTGCTGCTGCGGAGCTCGACGGTGCCGTGTCGGGCGTGCACAAAGGCGCCGGCCACGGCGCCGGGCCCGGCGTTGAGATACTTGTAGGTGCACCAGGCGGCGAAGTCGACGTTCCAGTCGTGCAGGCGCAGCTCGGCGTTGCCGACGGCGTGGGCGAGGTCCCAGCCGACGACGAGGCCGCGTGCCTGGGCGTGCGCGGTGATGGCGGCCATGTCAAAGAGCTGGCCGCTGTAGTACTGGATGCCCGGCAGAAGGAGCAGGGCGGCATCGTCGGCGTGGGCGTCAATGGTGGCCAGGGTCTTGGCCGTGGAGATGTAGAAGTCGTCGTCGGGGTCGATCTCCACCATGGACGCGGTTGGGTCGAGGCCGTGCCACCTCAGGTGGGACTCGATGGCATACTAGGGGAGTCAGCGGCGGGGGACTTCCGCGTGTCCGGTAGCGGACTCACATAGTCGCTGGGGAATGGTTTCCACTCCAGGATAATCTTGTGCCGCTTCTCCGTTGGTCGGTAGAAGCTCGCCAGGAGGAAGTGGAGGTTGGTCGTCAACGAGTTCATGATAACGATCTCGTCGGGGGACGCCCCGACAATGTTCGCTGACTGCTTGGCACATTGCTCGGCCATGTCCTGCCAGTTGACGAGCGGAGAGTTCTCCAGGTTCAGGTAGTGGCCGTACACGCCGATGGAGGCCCATGTCTCAAGCTGCGCGTTGAGATATTGCCGGACCGCCTTGGGCTGGAGCCCAAGTGAGTTTCCGTTGAAGTATATGGCGGGAGACGAGCCATGACTGGTATTACCCTCTGGTTCGTCCTTCGACCCCTTGTCTGGGCTGTCTTTCGATTCGGGGCCGCCGTGGGCCTTCGGCTGTAGATCGACATGCTCACGGGGAAGTTTCCCGTCGAGGCTGCTCTTCTTGAGTGAGCTTTTGGTGGGGTAAATGTATTCCAGCCTCAACTCTCGGACTGGATCCTGAGCGTCCAGCGCCTGAGCGAACGCCAAGTCATTGGCCAGCTCCGTGAAGCCAGCCACTTGGCCCGCTCGAACCGACTCAACGATGCTGGCAAAATCCATGATGGAAGAAAGGGGGTCGATGTCACATTTACTGCGTTTGGCAGAGTCTCTTGTTTCTCCGGCCAAAAAACCCCCGAGTGCAGAGGTCATTCCCGTCGATGACGAGACGGGTCAAGAGTACATGCACAGAACCCCGATAGAGTGCGGCATCGGCCGAGGTTTCCCCGGAGGTCCGCTTGTCTCGTCTCGATCTCCATTGGCGCCGAGACCAGTGCCACCCGCCAACAGCCGAGGCTAGCCGCAAAAAGGGGTCACGTTCAGGGGCGTCGAGTTCCGCGCTTCAGGGGCTAGTCGAACAACGTCACCTGCAATTGAGGAGGCGAAGGAAGCGTTGACTGGGATGACGATAGTTACAGGAGTATCACGAGCCAATAGAGCCCGTATTTGTAACAGAGACCCACTTTGTGGCTGTAAACCTGCTTTCCTAGGTCAAGTCCATGTCTTCCTCAGGTGAGACGAAAGTCGAGTGAACAAGTAGAATGGACCCCCTCTTTGTCGAAGAGCACACTTCAAAGGAGGGTCTGTCATTTCCTTCCCAGAATTATTCGACTCGATATGGTTTCTCATGTTTTCTTAGAGGCTAAACCGCCCGCGCTTGAGGTTGAGGACCTTATGGGGAAGTACGGGGTCACCTGCAATGGCTTTCTTCCCTCATTGACGCCTCTTACCTCGCTGGGGCCGCCATACCACCAATGGGAGGTGGTTCTAGGATGCTTACCCTCACTTCTCCGTGCGGGAGGCATCCGCCAGTCGGTGTCTGCCCTGCCGACCTTGTCAGTGACGGCCCTCACAACGGAAGCAGAGCTCCGACGAGCCTACGTTGTTCTTGGATTCCTTTCACAAGCCTATATATGGGGGGACATTTCGGGAGGGGGTAATCCGGCGCAGGTATCTACAGTCTCCACGCAACTACTACCGGCTGTCTGACTTACAGGCACCAGGAGCTTCCGCCGGCCATCGCGGCACCCTACGTGGAAGTGTCCCGGAGGCTTGAGCTGCCGCCCGTGGCCACATATGCCGCGCTCAATCTCTGGAACTTCACGAGCACTGGATCCTCTTTTGACTGCCTCGAAGACCTCCGAGCGTTACACACCTTCACCGGCACCGAGTCGGAGTCATGGTTCTACCTGGTGTCAGTCGCGATAGAGTGCCGCGGTGGACGCATAATCCCGACAGTGCTCCGTGCCCTGAACGCGGTCCAGACCAGAGACTTCAAAGTCATTTCCGACGCTCTTAAAGAGCTTACGGACTGCATTGTTGCCTTGGGTGGACTTCTCGACCGAATGCACGAGAGGTGTGACCCGCTGATCTTCTACCACGAGATTCGGCCGTTCCTGACCGGGAGCAAGAACGCCGCGGGGTTGCCAGACGGTGTTTACTATGACCAAGGCCATGGGCGTGGGGCATGGCTTCAGCTTCGTGGCGGGACGAACGGCCAGAGCTCGCTGATTCACCTCCTCGACATCGTTCTGGGGGTGAAGCACGCGTCAAAAGGGGGTGTCTCTGCCAAGGCCGACGAAAGCAACGTTCGGGAGAAGACGACCTTTCACGAAGAAGTCCGAAGCTACATGCCAGGTCCGCATAGGCGATTTCTGGAGCGCGTCGAGGAGATGGATAGTATTCGGGATCTCGCACTCGAGCCAGCGGCGACGCGGGAACAAGAGGCATTCCGGGAAGAATTTCAGAAGGCCGCGGCCGAGTTGGCCCTTTTCAGAAACAAACACCTCGCGCTCGTCGCCCGTTACATTGTTGTGCCGTCGAGACAACCGCGAACCGTCGAATCCAGGCGTGCTGCAGACGCACTTCCGAGGAGAAGTGCCGAGGAACCAGACACGCTGAAAGGGACAGGGGGAACCACGCTACTCCCGTTTCTGAAATACTCGCGGGACGAAACTCTCAACGCGGGTATCTTGAAAAAGGGGGCAAACTGAAAGCTCTGCGATCTGTCTTCGGGTGCGAATCCTACGGAAACAACTACTAGAGTTTGATTTGCAAGGCACCGACAGACGAGGAACGTTTTGGCTTCCCAGCAGACCAACACACACTACTAGGGAGATAGGTACTTCAAAACACACAAGATATACCGGAAAATAGCGCAACATGTGACCCTAGTAGTGGTGATAAGAACACCAGCTGTGTGTACGAGAGATCGGAAAGGAAGTCGAGGTCCCAACGTTCCCGAGCTCAACATGGAGGGGCGGCTCGACGTGCCTTTCAGAGCGAATGTGGTCCGGGTGGCTACGATGTCTTGGACAGCGTCCGTTCGCAAGCGGCTTCCGAAAAAACGAAGGACGGACTCGGTGTTGATAGATTGATGAGTGTGTGGCGGTCGAGGATGCTCGGACGCGGCGACGTCTTTCGAAAGTATCTCAAGACATTGATGTAGAGGGCGGGGCGAGACTCTGGTAGGAATCGGCTGTTCGGGCGCAGGGTATTAGCAGGGACGATCGCGATCGTGGGCGGGAGAAAAGGAAAGACGATTCCATCCACACGCATACCTGTCATTGCGCTCAGGAGGGCAGTGTAGGAGGCCGTCGTGCTCCGGTTATCGTGTGCGGCCTGTACTCTCGCCTTTGCCGCCCTGGCATCCCCGCCTGACCAGACTCGACGGTTCGCTGACTCGATCCGAGTGGATGGCTGGACGACCACACCGCCTTGTCAGACAGTTCTGCGAACACTGTTGGGTTGATGGCGTTTTTCTGGGGGATTCTTCGTGGTCCTTCGGCCTCGACCGCGGGGGAGCAGCAGACCGGAGGGTGGTTGGACTGCTGCAAATGGTCCTTCGAAGGCGACGAAGGAGAGCACGGCCGGAGCTGCAGGAGAAGATTGACCTCGGGCGGCCCCGGAATCTCAGGGCGTCTAAAGAGGAAAGTAGGAGGTAGTTGGTAGGCAAGTACCTAGCAGCTAGGGCACTGTCGGGCGAGATTTGGGTTCAGTTCAGGGGCTCGACGCCCGCCCGAGGCGAGGAGAGTGGCCTCCCACTCCAGGACTGCCTCACAGAGGTCCAAGACAACTTCCAATCCGGCATGGCAGACAAGTCATTTCGAGCGGGACCCTCGCTTTGATGTCGTGTCCGGAGGTTTCCAGAATTACTCAACCAGTCTTTGCTGGGAAGGTCTGGCGTTCCCGGAGGCCTGGCGATGAACATCACCGCGAAGATCCTCGCAGAGATCCGGGGATACCGACGAGGCAGATATCGAGTCTTTCCAGAGTTCCGGGGGTTTTCGGGCCTGAAGTCGCATTCGGTCGATCCAGACTCTTCTCGTGCCCACCTGTGGACGTCGGGGGCTGGCCTTGCAGCCTTGCTGTGGGTTTGCCCTTGGTTTCGCCTCGACCAATCTCCCTCCTGACCACGTCTAACTCGCCTGATCGTGTTTTATCCGACTGCAATCATGCGCTGCCTACCCATCCGGGGGATCAAGCGAGAACCGCCAGCGGCTCTTTTGGGTCGTGCGCGGCAAGCATCGCAGCAAGGCTGATTTGGTTTGCCCAACGGTCGGGGAGCGCGTCACCAATCACGACAGGGGCTGCACAGCCCCACAGTGGGCCCAGCCAACCAATGTACCCGGGGCCGGCCTATGCCCCCCACATCAGACCGGGCCGTTGCGGAAGGTGAAATCGGGCGCCATCTGGGGCGGGAGGCCGCCGAGGCTGTCTACAAGGCTTCAGCGCCGGGTGTGAAACCTCGTGGGCTTGTTCTGCGAAGTACTAAAGATGGTGAAGTCGACTCCGTGATGGCTTCATTTGGCTCCAAGCAGAGTCAATCCACCCTCATCGGCAAACAAGACCAAGATACTCTCAGTACTACACAGAACACCCGTCCCTTCAACGCGCATTCCATCGTCTCAATTGCCTCTGTCGTTCGCAGTTCCTCCCTCCCTCCGAATGTCGACGTCTCAAACTCCCGGTAACCCCACGGATGCTCCGTCAGCCGAGCGACACGGGTCCAACAAGCTGTCGGAGCGTGGCGGGTCAAAACTGAGCAAAACCCTTCGGGGATCCAAGACCTTCGTCAAGTCCAGTGCCCTCGCCGTTGCGAATATCTTCGCCGGCGTCCCGAAGAATGGGGTGGCGGTCGATTCGTCCGCCCAGTCCAAGCCTGAAAACGCCAACGGCCCGTACGGCTCTTTCTGGCTTTCCAAATGTATGTTGACCCTCCTCTCCGATAACTTGGCCTCGATGACCTTGCTAACCTGATTCCCACCCACAGAAAACCCGCATTTCAAGGCGCCTCTAACCAGGCACGAGCGCGGGGGTGAGACGTTGGATATCTTAGTGGCCGGTCTTCAGAGAAATAGAATACGGAGAGGACAGTGGGCGCTTCTTGGGTTTTGGATTTCTTTTTCCGCGCGAGAATGGCCGGCGTGCACAACGAGGAAGGTCTTGCCTCTAGCCCTTCTAGACCTCATGGGAGAGACGACTCACAGTGGAGGCCCACCGGTATATATGGAGAGAACAGATCGGTTCGCTTTTTAGGATGTACATATTGCGTATTATGCGTCACGAAGCGCTTCGCCTTGAGCCCCACCCCGAGTCTCGTGCTGGAATAAGTCTGGTATCTAGTCTCCAGCCGTACCGAGTTCTTGCAGCGGCCGTCACTCCGCCTCATCTCCCTCTTCCAGCACATGCCGCGGACAGGTAGAATCTCGGTGATCCCTAAGGACTGGGGGCAATCAACTGCCGCGGCCCAATGCATGTGGCTCGGCTCGGATCCGATCCGCGTAGCCGGCCCGGCTCCAACTGCATGAGCCCCTGCCTCGCAGGTCTGGATCTCCGAGTTGAGAACGTCTCCAGTTCCCCGTAATCCACCTGCTGGCGAGTGATTAACGCCCATAATCGTCCGAAATGTCATCCGGAAACGCCCAAGATTCGCCCCCGACTGAGCTGGGCCGACTTCGTGTCCTGTCCTCAACTGCCGGCATCCGCGTCTCGCCCCTCATCCTGGGAGGCGGCAACATCGGGCAGGCTTGGTCGCAGACGTGGGGCGCCATGACCAAAGACTCGGCGTTCGCTTTACTGGACGCCTTCGTGGAGGTAGTGTTCGCCCGCGGGGTCGACTCGGTTACGACTCTGAACTTTGCGCCTGCGCTGACGAACGGACAGGCTGGTGGCAACTGGATTGACACGGCCAACGGGTACCAGAACGAGGAGTCGGAGCTCTGGATCGGCGAGTGGATGGCGGCGCGCAACAACCGCGACCAGCTGGTGCTCTCGACGAAATTCACGTCCGACTACGCCTTCCACGCGCTGCCCGCGGGCCACAAGGGCCGGACGGCCAACCACGGCGGCAACTCGCGGCGCAGCCTGGCCATGAGCGTGCGCGACTCGCTGCGCAAGCTGCAGACCGACTTCCTCGACGTGCTGTACGTGCACTGGTGGGACTACACGACGTCCGTGGCAGAGCTGATGGACTCGCTGCACCACCTGGTGGCGCAGGGTCGCGTCCTGTACCTGGGCGCGTCCGACGCGCCCGCCTGGCTCGTCGCGGCCGCCAACACGTACGCCGTCGACCGCGGCCGCACGCCCTTCAGCGTCTACCAGGGCCGGTGGAACGTGCTGCAGCGCGACCTCGAGCGCGACGTGTTACCCATGGCCCGGCACTTCGGCATGGCCATCGCGCCTTGGGGGGTGCTGGGCGCGGGCAAGTTCCAGACGCCCGCCATGCAGGCGGCCCGGGCGGCGGCGGGCGAGGGGCTCCGGGCGGCCGGCGGCCCGCAGACCGAGGAGCAGGAGAGGATGAGCGCGGCACTGGCGCGAGTGGGCGAGGCGCATGACGGCGCGTCGGTCACGGCCGTGGCCCTGGCGTACATCCTGCGCAAAGGGCGGGACCTCGGCGTGGCGAAGGTGTTTCCCGTCGTGGGAGGGCGGCGGCCTGACCAGTTGCGCGACAACATCCGAGGACTGGGTATAAGGCTCACCGACGAGCAGATGGCCGCGCTAGAGGCGGTTAAGCCGTTCGAGGCCGGCTTCCCCGTCGACTTCGTTGGCGGGGATCCGAGTGTCACGGACGAGGCGCCGTGGCTGGAGAGAGCCGCTTTCCTGAATTTCCGTTGATGCGAGTACCTACCTTACCTACCGTACCTACCGTACCTATTTGGCCCACTGCTCTTCTGTGTCGCCAGAGTCACGTCCCTAGGTAGGTAGGTACCTAGATTTTCGATCTGCCGATCCGGGCCTCGGCTCTCTCCCTGGCTCTCTCCCCTTCTCCTAGCGGGCAAGTGCTTCCAGATGGCGGGGCCGGCGCCGTGCTTTGACAAACGGATCAGCGGCAGGAAAGAACCTGGCGGGAGGGGCGGTCTGAATGGGTACCTAGGTTGGGTACCTAAGGCATCCATACGGGACGTTGCGCCTCGGCAACGCTCCGGTCGATGCAAGGTCGCTCGAGCTACGCCGAGCGCACTCGGTTGGCTGGGCTCCCAAACGGACGTACACACCTGCACAAAAAGAGGTAATATTGACGACCATGTCTACACCGTTCGTCAGCGACTCCGCGACAATTTACGGAGGCCAGAAAGGCTTGTGGTGTACCGGCGTGGGAGTTAACGGAAACACGACATCCAGACGACCATACCGGCCAGAGGGTGTCATACTCTCCGCCGACGTAGCAGGACAGTCCTGCTTCAAGAGAGGCCGGACCGCAAGGAAGCGTTTGGAAAGGAGCAGAGGGTCTTGGGCAGATCGAAGCTTCCGAGCCCTCTGTGATACCGACTTCCACACCTGGAGAGACTTGGAAAGCGCCTGAGCCGGCGGTGCAGTACAGTACCTCTCCATCTCCGGAGCCAGGAGATCGACCAACTTGAACTTCACCTCGCACGCCTCTGCTAGCACAGTTTTCTTTTACATAACATTAAAATGGAGCGGCAAGCCCTTCCAGTAACGGACTCGGCGGTGTATTGTGTATCCGGGCGAACGATCGCGGGCGCCCTCGGCATCGATATCCCCTAGATAGGGAGACACCTGGCTGGCAGCATGTTCCGGAGAGAATATCGCATCTGGAGGATCCCAATAAACAAGCTAAAAGAATCGGTCAGAAAGGGCAGTGTGCCTGGGTCGGTGGTAATGTTGGTTTTGGAAGGGAGGATTTGGCTGCGAAACTTTGCCAACCCGCGCACCCCGCCGACAACGCTCTCGCCCGACGCCGTCCGCTATCTCGACGTGTCCACGATACTTGGCGACTTTACGTATGGCAAAACTTGCGAGGACGTAAAAAGATTAGCACCCGACAACGCCACGAATCCGTCCAAAGCTTCCTCGGGTGAGTCTTCCGGAGACCTCCTCTTCCAGCACCCACCCCCCCACTCCCTTCACGTCGAAGTCAGCTCCCCGCCACCGAAGCTCACGGCAGGTCTTTCAGACACGATGAATAGCAGACACCCAACGCCGCCTGTCCTCTTCACAGTACAGCGAGACGAAACCGTCGTCGGCACTCGCATTCCCTCCGGGATGCCCGCCCTCAGCGCCGAGATGAACAGCGTGTTGTGGATGACGGAAAAGGCCGAGGACATCATATCGCCCCCCAAGTCGAGTCCAAAGCTCTCCCAGGAGGAGATCTACTCGCGGTTTCAAAGGAATCTCGCGGGAAACGCCGGCTGCGTTGCCGAAGCCAGGGCGAGTCTCGCCGCCGCGGCCAAAGGAATCGCGATCAGCCCCGCAGCCACCACGACATACACCGACGGGCTGGAGGATGGAAATCAAGAAGGCGACGAAGTCCTGCGGCTGCAAAACCGAAAAGTTGTTGGGACATCTCCGTGGTTCTGCAAAGACGGGCGCTCCGAGCGACTGGGGGCACTCTACAAAGAGCTGAAGGAGATGCGGCTCGATACGCTGCATCATATTCACATCGCCTCCGCCGTGAACTCTACTATTGAGCCTCAAGCGAGCGCGAGGAACACAGGGAACGTGCCAAGGGCCGAACCTGTTGCGCATGGAGCGGACGCAGGGTCAGGGGGGACGGGAGCGACCCCCGCTCGCCCCGGAACCGCGAATACTACAGCTGACGGCGGAGAGGCTGGACCGGACGATCCCTGGAAGGATCTAACCGGGCAAGCTCGGAGGTTAGCGAAAAAGAAGGCGAAGAAGAAGGCGAAAAAGAGGCAGGGGAGGTGAGTCAACAGCGGGAAGGGTGTCTTAGCTCCTGAACCAGCCACCCTGGTGGCCGGCAGGAAAGATCAAACATCAGGAAAAGCGTATGAAGTTAAATGAATCCTCACAATGCATCCAAATTCCAACAAAATAAGTTGCGTGACCATGAAGGCGGACTCTTCGTGGTGTTGCTTGTCGGGTTGCCGGCCCGACAGGCTGCGAGCCAC
>Ga0247777_1000651_pt1 | contig 10266 bp, 14 predicted proteins | sample UWRJL154409C5_FD_179937 | JGI IMG/M metagenome (GOLD analysis project Ga0247777, IMG submission 179937) | Plant litter microbial communities from Arlington Agricultural Research Station in Wisconsin, United States - UWRJ-L154-409C-5 | ecosystem: Environmental > Terrestrial > Plant litter >...
CCGCGCTCGAGGCAGACGCTCCGTTTGAGATCGAAGCCGAACTTGCGGTAGTAGCAGTCATTGGACGGAGAGCTCGACTCGAGGTAGACCGGGCGGACATCCGCATCAGCCTGCACGGCGGGCGTTAGCTCGGCTGACACCCGAGGAACCGAGAACCGCGGGGCCTCAGGAGGGGGTGGATGTGCGGCGAAGCAGAACGGAGCAGGGCACTCGCCTTCTCAAGCATATGATCTAGGAGCTTCTTGGCGTAACCCCGGCCGCGCGCACTAGGCTTCGTTCCGAGGTAGAGGAGGTAGTACTCCTCCGAGTCGCGTTCCCCAAGAACGGCCGTCTTGGTGCCGTGGAGCAGGGGCAGCATCTCTTCAAAGAAGCGCTTGCGGCCTTCGACCGACAGCTGGAAGTATAGCCTCCACATGCCACTGCGGATGGTGGTCCACCAGTCGCCGAAAGACTTCCCCGGGGGCATCCTATCAGCACGCCTTTAGCCCCTCATACGTTCTGACCAACAGGGAAGGATATCCCAGAGGCCAATAAACCCACCACAGCGCGACGCCCTCGTAGTCCGGGCCGATGGTGGTGACGATGCCGTTCAGGCAGGTTGCCGTGACCGTGTATTGCATGATGTCGACGTGCAGCCTCCATTTGTCCTCGGCCGAGAGGGCCGCCATGTCTTCACAGTCGAGGAGGTACTGGGACAGCTCATCAGCAGCAAAGGAATGGGCCAGCGAGACGGCCGCTTCCCGGCACTCGGAGAGACCAATAACGCGCACGCTATCCTCCCACTTGGCGGGGACGAGGGAACGTTGGGACTCAACGAGAGTGACGTTCTTGCTCAACGTCGCCATGCTGGGCGACCGTGACTCTCGCTACTTGTACTACTTTGTTCTGCACCGTTCGCGTTAGGATGCCTCTAGCGAGGCCCGGAGTATGGACAGGGGGCCGGAGCCTACTGGATATGCTCAGGCTACTATCGCCTGTATGCACTCGAGAGAGTTGGCTTCTCGAGATGGGCATGAACCTGGATGGGTAGCGCAGACAGTTGAGGGAGGTTCGGAGTTCAAGAGACATTCGGCTTCGGTAGAGATGCTCTCTTCAGCGGCGGAGGGTAGGGGTTGGGAAAACTGGGGGAATAGGCCCTGGGGCGAGGCAACGGGCTGGAGAGATGCGAGGAGAAGAGGTCCGTCAGTCCAGATGTCGGTCGAGGTCAACAACACAGAGAAGCGCGAGCTTCAGAGGCTGCCCCCAATATATGGGGCTTTGAGCTTTGGATGGTGTGGCAGGCGGGGGTCAACACTTGGTGAGAAACACTCGGGGCTGGGGGAGCGGCAAGAGACGAGGGCCGAGGGAACATCGGCTCAACTTAAAGGCGACGGACCCAAGGAAGGGAAACGTCAGCAGTTACACCACAGTGGTCATTGGAAGACGCCTATCCCGAAACGGTGCCAACGCGAGAAGGCTGGATTGTGGGCCCGCGGGCGTGTGGGATGGGTGCAGGATGTTGCATTAGAGGCATGCTGAGAGAGCCGCAGACCGTGGGAACCCCCCATGGCCGCTGCGGGCCGTGGTTCGCGGGCGGGCTGATACCAGAGAGTAGTGATAGGACGTCCGAAGTGGCACACCGGACTGGGACTCAGTCGGTGAGAGCCCCGTTCGCCGACGATGCAGTTGGGTTGGAAGGCTGGCTGCTCCGGACCACCACTTCCGCATCCGATGTTAACATACGGGGGCCGGGAGCTGTTTGCCGTCCCACGGTGTCGTTACGCGTGCTTGACGTCTGGGGAGTCGGGGAACGTGTGCCAAGGGCTGGCATTGGCGCCGTGCGACCTGACTTGTTCCAATCAAGAGCGGCCGTAACTGACAGGAATGGCAATTCAAGCCGGTGGATCCATACGAGAGCAACCCCGTTCAGCGGCCGTATGCGGGCTGATCAGGTGATGGCGCCCAACGCCGTCGTCCTGCAAGACTGGTGTGCCATGGGCTGCCAGTTGCATGGACGATAAGGAAACCACTTACATGGGAGTCGCCCGCGCCCATGGACTTGCCATACCCGGGCTTGAACTCAGGGCGGACTGCTGTCCGCACGTGGGGGGCAGAACACGCCGCTTCGAGACTGTTCAGTGCGTGGCCAGGGAGCTCTTCGGACTGGTTTCCTCACCCTCACTCGCCGGTTCCTTTTGGGGCTGTCGGGTGTGCCACCCCTATCTGTATGCAGTCTGCTAGAAGGAGAAGTTAAGCGGCTCTAGGACACCCTGTAAAATGATCCCCGCCGCCCGAGAGTCGGCACCTCTGCCAATCGAAGCGAAAATCTGGCGTAGCCATACATGGAATGGCCCGCCTCAGCGCCTCAAACACCCGGAGGACTGTGGATGGTGTAGTCCGCCTCCTCAGAGCATCCGTCGGATCTCCTGCTCGTTGGTGTACTTGTCCAGTCCCGAGTCCAGATGTTCCCACCACTCAAACAGCATCGAGTGGCATATAAGCTTGAACCACGGCGTGAACTTCAAGCTGGGGTCCTCGAACAGCTGTTTCAGCTCCTCCGGCGATACGTATTTTGTGTCTTGGACCTCGTTCTCGTTGGCATCCAGATCGACATTGGCTCTTATGAACAGAATGTAGTCAACTGAACACGGTGTCAGCCTCACACCACCAATCGAAAGGCGCAGGGTTCCTCAAGTACGTACTCTCGTGCTCGCCCCATTGGCCGTCGCTCGGGGCTTTGTAATGGATGCGGGTCAGGAAGTGGAAGTTGTCCAGCGGAACCTGTTCCTTCTTGATGCCCAGTTCGTGGTCTAGCTTCCTCTGCGCGGCTCTCTTGACGCCCTCGATCGAGTCGGGAAGGTTGGAGCCGGTCTCGGTCGGGACACCGAGGGGATGGGAGCAGCACGTATTAGTCCACATGTCGGGGAACGTGATCTTCTCCGTGGCCCGCTGCTGGAGGAGCAGCCGTTTCTGGTCGTCGAACAAGAAGACAGAAAAGGCGCGGTGAAGTAAGCCCTTGTCAATGTTGGTCATAAGATGGCCTGTGGCAAAGATGGACGTGTTAGCCGAGTGGAACTGGGGGTATACGACTTCGCGGCGGACAGCTTACAGATTTTCTTGCTGGCCTTGCCAATGGGCACGTCGTTCTCGTCCAAGACAATGCACACCTCATCCATCAGCCGGATCTGCTCCTCATCGTGACCGTCAAGGGCATCGCCGCTCGTATCGATGTCGGGAAAGAGCCTCAGTATGGTTTGCGCCGTGATCGGCTGTGCTGTTGCCGTCTCGGTGACGGTCGTGGTCGCCATTGCGCCGATGTGGGCGTCGGGCTGGGCACCTACTGGCAAGCAAACCCACCGGATCAGCTCTTTCGAGGGGGCAAGGGAAATTTGTTGAATTTACAACATTCGGCGTTGGAAACCGTTCCACATGTACTCTGGTTTCCTGGTGGGGCGTCTTGGGCGGTGAGCCCGAATCGGGCAGCCGCCTTATAACGTTAAATTTTAATTGATAAATTTATCGAGTGACTGCCCGGAGCCTCTTAAATATTTCGCCGACAGGGGTGCCTCATAGGGGTGACAGGCCGCTCAGAGGCGGTTTGGGGCCACTTGATAACACCTTTCCCAGTCCATGCCCGCACCTGACCGTTTCTATCAGACTTGCTCTCGCGCGCACGTTGATCTCACCATAACAATGGATGGTCGAGGTGAGTCCTGTCGTTAACAGCCCCTTTTCACTCCACCCTATCCTATTCCAACGACCCGCTGCCCTAAATCTGGCATCACATCCAGTCTACGAGGCTAGATCCCAAGCCGATTGTGGCATGTTCGCCCGGCAGAGTCTGTCCAACAGCCAACGTTGCATCCTTGCCGTCCAGCCCGTCCAGACCCGAGAGGACGATACGGATGTGGGCCAGGATGCGGAGTTCGGCATTCAATCCTCCTCATCCACATCATGAGTATCCGGATTCTAGCCAGATGCATTCCTCCTCTCGGCCTCCTCGACAGCACGATTCCAATCATATTGATACAGGAACCAGTACTCAACGAGGGAGACCCTTGAGTTGATGTTAGTGATCGTGGCGGACATCCAAGACCATTAAGGAGAAGCCACGTACAGCAGTAGACCCAGGGTGACGCCGGACCACAGGCCAGGCAGGCCGTAGTCGAGCCAGAATGTCGCCGCGAAGGATATGGGAAGCGCGATGACATAGTAGGTCAGGAGGTTCGCATAGCCTCCAATCTCCTGACGGCCCACACCACGCAGAAGACCATGCGAGACGGCACACAGTCCATCGAATACTTGCATGATGGCAATGACCGGCATGGCCTTCCCCACCAGCTCTATTACTCCAGGGTCGTTTGTGAAAGCCAGGGGTATCTTGTACCGGAAGATGCCCACGATGAGCATGTTACAGAGGCCGACGAGGCAGGCGCCGACCACAGCCTGCGAAGTGTCAGTGACTGATCCTCGACGACGGCCGAGGGTCCACCAAGGGAATCCTGACCACTTTAGAGCAAAGCCTTGCCGCCTCTGGCAACTTCGCGCCGATTAGGTTGGCGACTCGAGTAGACGCCGCGATTGACATGGGGAAGGGGATCTGATATGTCGTCGACGATACCGTCACTAGGATGGACTGGGCCGCCAGCTCAGAGGTGCCGATACGGCCCGTGACCAATGTCAGTATCTCGAAAGCAAAGTATTCCGCCTCGATCATAATCATGCCGGGTACTGCTAGCCTGATCATCGGCCCTACTCTTTTTGTCAGCCTTGCTCGACGTCTAGGCCACGCAGAAGGAACCTTACCCCAGTTCGAGAACATCCGCTTACTGAATCCGCCCCAGCATTGCGATCCGTCGATGAAGATGACGTACAGTACCAACAGCGAAGGCATCAACCACTGCGTGATGACCACCGCGGTAGGGGCGCCGATGAATCCATATTCCATGTGCCAAACGAAAAACCAGTTCAAAAAGACGTTGACCGGCGCCGCAATAAACAGAACGTACGTGTTCGCCGTGAAGAGGCCTTGCGACTGCACAAAGCGTTTCCCACACTCGAAGAACACATACGACGGCATCCCGATGATCAAAACTCGCATGTAGCGACCGGCCAGTTCCGCCGACTGGCGCTCCGGAAGGATGGCAGCAAGAATCTCGATGGCGTTCCACCAGACGACCGCCAGCGGCACGGTTACCAACAGCAGAAAGCAGGCCATCCGCTGGACCTGCAAACCGACCAGAGTCTTGTGACCCGAGCCGAAGGCTTGGGAGCAGAGTGTGTCAAGGCATGTCGCGAGACCTTGGACTGGCGCCCAAAAGGTAATATTGCCAGTCATGGTGGCGAGGCTGACAGCGCCGAGCTCCAACTTGCCGATGCGACCAACTGCGAAGATGGAGCATATGCTGATGGAGTACTGGAGTAAAAATGTCACGATGAGTGATCGGGAGTAGACGGCAATAGTTTGAGCTTCGCGCTGCCATGTTGTTCTGATGGCGCCGGCGGCAACGGCTGCCTCCCACTGCTCGTTGAGGTGGTCATGGGCGGCAGCCCGTGTGGGGCTTTCGGGGGGTCGCAGGAGCGGACTCGTCTCCGTGGGACCGATAGATATTTCCGGCACCTCCTCATCTGTTTCCGAGCGAGGTACTTTTGTGCTAAAGATCCTCTTGTACAGATGCTGGCCGCCGTCAGCCTCTGTCCCGGAAAGGTCACCTCGACAAGCCTGCCTACCTGGAGGAGACTAGGCGGTTTCACGACGGGGTGCTTCGGCGGCAGGATATGATTGTCTCGGAGCAAACTGCGTTCGGCATTTCTTGACTGCTTCTTCTCAACCTTGCTAAGCGCGCTGTCCTCGAGCGGCGCAATGGCTCGAGCAGGTCTTGACGTGCCAAAGGCGATACCGCTAGGTCTCCGGTCTAGGACACTGGATCAGTTTAGGCCGGAACAACGTCGAGGCAAACGATCTGACATCCAAGACGTGTCTCAGGGTCTGAGTGGAGGACCAAGGTAGAGAAGTATAAACCCTAACCTCACTTACACAGATAAGGGGCGGTATCCGGTTCCTCGTCGGAGTCCTCCGCAACGGCCTCGTCTCCATCCGCTCCCGAGGAGTCTGTGAGCTCGGCTAGATCCCTTGCGAGGGCCTCCTGAGCGATGGGCGAAGGGTCTGTAAAGCTAGCAGCAAGAGACGACGCGAGTTCCACGATGGACTCGCGGTGGGAAGATGGTTCATGGAGCCGGAAGGCCGGCGGCTTGGCCGGGATGGGCCGTGCGCTCGATGCCGAGTCCCTGCATCTTTCGCCGGACATGAAAAGGAGGCCCACGGAGGAAGTTGAGACGGGAAGGATGGGGTTGTGGCTCCCAAGGACGTGGCGGGGTGTGGACGCCGACGGCTACACGAAGGGAGATGCGGGTGGACGAGTACGGGGTAGCGAGGAGTGAGACTCTCGCCCAGAGTTCTGGTCAATAATCACGCCCCGGAGGATATATGAGATGATGAAAGCAGACGAGAGTAGATAGGACTCTCGGCCTGAAGCTGCAGCGTCGGACCTGGTCTTTGCTCCACACTCTGGCTGCATTGCAGGAGCGGGAGCGGCTGACCCCTTCGTAGAGCAGGCCGAGATAGGACGTCGCCGCCACTCGGTAGCGTCGGTCTACTAGGGCAGTGTACCCAAATGGAATGGCAGAAGATGAGCTTGCAACCTTCGGGTGGGCCATCCTCGATTCCGGGGGCCGAGACAACGGTAGCCCGCATTTGGCGGAGCTGTATCCGTACTCCCTACCGGCATCACCGGTGCACACACGTGGGGCCCAGCTCAGTCCCCGCCATGTCCATCACGCGCGGTGCGTCTGTACGGAGTATGGACCAGCGTCTTTGGCCCTTGCAAGCAGTACTGAGCACAGTACAGGTTACGGAGTGATTAGGCACACTCGGTGGTGGGAGCTGGAAGGAAACGCTTCTCCGAGATGGGCGAGGGTGCGACAATGGGTGAAAGGGCGTCGAAATCTGCAATGCAACTGAATGCACACACGAGATGGAGGGAGGGGAACCCCTCATTTTTGGAGCTCCGATAGGCGGCGATCCATGGCTGGGAAATTCCGCTGAAGCCACTGCGAAAACTGGATCCTACAGTAGGCATGGATGGATAAACCCCATCCATGGCTTGGCGGAAACTAACTTAACTGTGGCGTGGGACTTCTAGAATATCACGTCACATGAAGCTACTAGCACTGCATGTGGGACATCGCGGTTTTTTGGATTGACTTGTATCCTCACAAGCCAAGGTCCTAAACCTTTCACCTGGGCATCTGATCCCATTTCGTCATCTTCATCACGATGTCCACGGTTCACGCCGCTCGAATGACAGACGAAGAAGACCTCAGCGTGTCATGCTGTACATCGCTGAACGCGCTCCGTCGGCCAGTCGAAGTCGGGGAGTTGGGCGAGTGAGTCGACCTTGCGAGCCTCGTCGGGGAGCTGGACGCCCTTGCTAAGGTTATGATAGAAGCGGATACGCTGGCCAGGGCGCCTTTTTTGTTTGGCCCTTCTTTGGACCCCTGCTCTTCGAGAACAGCAGCAGTGATGTATGTCGTCGCATCAAGCCTCTATGCCGGTCGAGGTCATTACTGATCAAGGCTGTTCACTGTTCAAGGCCCGCGACCATCTAGCGCTAGAAAGGAGTATGTCCAGCCACCGAGCGTTGTTCCGAGGACCAGCTGTCTAACGGGAGACAACCTGCAGCCTTTCTCTCTTACCTTCGACTCGCCGTGACCATGGCTGTCGTGAGCGTTGCCATCGTTCTTTCTTTTCATTTGAAGCGAGAACCCACGGCCGTGGAGCTGCGCCTGGCGAGGCCACTCGGCGCCATATTCTGGGCCCTCTCCGTCGCAGCCCTCTGTGCCGGCGTGGGAAACTATATCAGTGAGCCTCGGAGTCTGCGCCCTCGCTGAGTGCAAGCTTTACTGACGAGCACCACTGTAGAAACAGTAAACAAGTACAGCAGGCGAATGGCCATCGTACAGACTGGTTGGAAGACGCAATCTGTACGTTCGCCGCCCGCCCCCCCGCCCCCCCGCCCCCCACAGAGGTGCCATCTGACTCCCTCCTCAGGTAATGGGCGTCATCGCCCTCTGTATCATCGGGGCCTGTATCACTTTGCTGGTTATCAACAGGCTAAGCGAGGAAAGCGATGTGGATTAGTGTACACCCTGTTCACTGGACTGTAGCCCCTCTATGTATCGCAACCCAACGCCGGGGTATATCGCCCAACGCCCGCCCGTATGCAACCACGACCTGTCCGCACATGCCCTTCGTCCGACAACCCGCTACTCGACCTTTAAGCAAAACAGATCCTGGGCCGCAGCATCCAACACGGTGTCGTGTAAGCTCTCATGCCCGCAGCCGCCGACCGAACGTCGGAAGTTCAACGCATACTCGGCCGCCTCTCTGTCGAAGTCTTGAGGGGCCTGCTTCTTTCCATCCCAGGACAGCAACGGCAAGTTCTGGAAGGGCGGGAAACTACCTCGCTTGGGTAGGGAGTCGAGGAAAGAATAAGAGCCCAACTGAACTGCTGAATCCCGGCCCTTCTTACCAAGGGCGGCATCTCCCCGGTACTCCTCAGGTGTGTCGTCAAGGTCGTGATGAACAGCTGCTACGACGCTCGCGACAGAGGGTGGAGGGTAGAGGGTCCAGTATCCGCGGGCTCGAGCGAGCCTCAGAGCGTGTTCCAGCCACGCCGGGTACTTCTTGCTGACCATCTTTTCCGACAGAAGGCGCGGCGTCTGCTTGAGCTTGCTTTGGACAGCAAGAGTCTTGGAGACGAAGCCGTGCAACTCGGCCCACTTCTCGCCCAAGAATAGAATGGCGTTGCTGTTTGGTGCCTGCCAGAGGAAGGGCGTTTCGCCCCCTGCTCCGCCCGTTGATGTCTCGTCATCAGGCGCTGACGCCTCATCCGGTCTTGACGGAGCCGAGAACGCGGTGGTGGAGTCTAGGGTCATGGTCGGCAACTCGAGGCTGATGCCGAAGAGTTTGTCACTCCATTCCTGCCACCTGGCAGTCGTTGAGTACCTGTATTCGAGCAGGGCGAACTTGAGGTCTATGAGAAACAAGTCAGTCTCGCCGTCTACTTCTTGCGTTGCAATATGGACCTACAGTGGAAGAAGTTAGGTGACAACTCTGCCTGTGGCGACAGAACGAGAACATGAGATTGCGTCAAGTGTGTCGGCCAGAATGACTCGAGGAACCTGACGGCGCTTTCATCCTCGTTGATTCGATGCTGCGGGATCCTATGTCTCAACGAGAGCTGCTGGACATTTGAAGGATTCGACACGTGGGAGGGAGGCCATTGAAATGTTCGGAGGTACGCTGCGGTTGGGGGGTCGATATCATGCGGTAATTCGATGGTCAGATGCGGAACCGGCGACCCGGCGAAGTCGGCAGCGTTGAGGGACTTGAGGAGTCTGATCAAGCTGCCCGATGCGCCCTGAGCAGCATGAATCAGAATATCGATACTCGTCCCGGTCCATGCTATATATCCAACACCGTCAGCGTTAGGTCCAAAGGAGGTTTGGTCGATCGGCTCTTACCCGATAGAGCTGCGCCGTCCAACTTCGTTATCCAGTTGAGGTGCCCGGCTCCATCACGGGGGATCTCGATCAGAGTGAGTTTGAGCTTTTTTGTTTCCTCCCTCATAGCTGCGGTGAAGAAGCCTTCTTCGGTGCTTGAACCATCGACCACAATAGCCTGTGGTGGTATATACGTGTTGATGTGAACTGAGACTTGTCAAAAATGAATCCACACGGCTACTCGTCGGGTTGCCTACATAGCGCGCGGGCGACGCTGCTCCCAAGACGGGCGTCCGTCGATATGGAAGCGAACTCAGTCCGGGCGTCTGTTGGACGTTAGTCACGGTTATCCCACCTACGAGTTGCATCAGTCGTACCGTGAAACCGAATATTGCATGAGTCGTCGACGCCGTTAACCTGACGAATCTCCTCCATGTTCATCTCGCTCCGGCTCATCAAGGCAAAGTGCACGTAACTCCGCAGTTCAACGCCCATCTTACAGGCGATGGGAAGGAGCACCGCCGCGCTTTTTAGGTTCCCCGCCGCGAAGAGAATATTGTCGTTCGTAGCCGGTGGGGCCTCGGGGTCGGCTGGGGCGTGCAGAGAACTTGCCAAGTTAAGGAATTTGAGGGGTCCATTGTAGGAACGATCGGCCACGCTCTCGTCCACCCCCTCCTTCTTCTTTTTGCTTCTACCCGTCCCAGCAGGTTTGTCCAAGTTCTC
>Ga0247777_1000652_pt1 | contig 10266 bp, 7 predicted proteins | sample UWRJL154409C5_FD_179937 | JGI IMG/M metagenome (GOLD analysis project Ga0247777, IMG submission 179937) | Plant litter microbial communities from Arlington Agricultural Research Station in Wisconsin, United States - UWRJ-L154-409C-5 | ecosystem: Environmental > Terrestrial > Plant litter >...
GGTACGACCACTCGCTCATGCGTTTGTATGGCGCCTAATTCCATCTCTATGGCTATGGAGATCGGCAGTATGGATGTCACCAAAAGCGCGACGAAGGTCAACTCGATGGATATCACCATCGACCTTTGGATCAACGCAATGCGCAATGAAGGCGCACGCGTGGTGATCATCACCACCACCATTTAAGGGGGTTGTCATGAGCAAAACTCATCAACAGCGGCTAAAGCGGCTTGAATCGCTGATTAACGTCGAAAGCGTTAGTGGCACTCAGGCGGTACGCAAGATCACCGACGTCACGTCGCTATCGCGTATCTCTATCGCTGCGGCCCAGACCTTCAACTTGCCGGCAGCTACTGGCAAGGGTGGTTTGTATCGCTACTTCCTTGGCATCACAGCCACCGGCAGCAAGATATGGAAAGCAGCAGGCACTGATTTGATTCAGGGTAATGCTTCCGTAGCTTCGGCCGGCACCTCTGGCACCTTCCCCACGGCAGCCAACACCAATACGATCACGCTCACCGGCACCACGTCCGGCGGTCTGATCGGCTCGATGGTGGAGCTGTGGGACGTTGCCCCGGGTGTATGGGCTGTGCAAGTCAGTGCGGTGGGTTCTGGCGTTGCCGTAACCCCCTTCAGCAACACTTAAACGTAAAGGACAATTGTTATGGCTATTTTTGGTTCAATCGGTGCAGCGGCATTCCCTAAGAATCCGATGTACTTCTCCGGCAAAAAGATGCGCAAGGTCAACTATAAAGAGACCTTCGCAACCACCGGCACGAACGGCGACCAGCACATTCTCGCTGGCCCGCTGACTATCGATGACCGTATCTCGCGTATTTATACGCAGCGTATGGCAGCCCTCACTTCGGCAACCGATGCAAACCTCGGCTTCTATTACAAGAAAGCTGATGGTACGTACGCGGTTGTCAAAGCCAGCGGTGGTAATGAGCTGTGGTCGGGCGTGAGCTTGGCTTCGGCTGTGACCACGTTCCTCGACGTGCTGACCAACAAGAACACCTCGCTGGATAACACCAAGTCGATTCGTGATCTCCTGAGCCTTGGGCCGGATTCCGAGCCGGTTGGCGGCATCTATCTGGTACTCACCCTGCCGACCGCACAATCGGCCGGTGGTGTAGTAGATCTCGACATCGAGATCGAGGAAGCGACCACCCGCTAGGGTAACAAGGCAGTGGAAAGCCCGGGTTAGATCGGGAGGGCCACATCGCGGGCGGCGGATTAAAACACCGCCGCCCGTTTTATTAAGAGGGGAAAGACAATGACCGCTATCACCACCGCCGAGCAGATCTGTAATCTCGCCAATAGCGGCCTTGGCAATCGCAATACGATCATGAACATTGTCACCCCCAAGACGGATAAAGAGATCGTTTTTTCGCTTTGGTATGACGTTTGCCGTCAATGGGTGCTCAAGACGATGATGCCAAATTTCGCACTCGATCGCGTTGTTGTATCGCAGAAGACGGTGCCCACGGGCTATGCAAAGGCATACCGATGGGCTTGGGAATACCCCAACAGCGCCCTGCGCATCCTCGGCATGAATGATATCGATTGTATCGACGATCCGCCCACCATCGAGGGCAATCTCATATTCACAAACACTGACTTCACTGCTGACGGTCTCACCCTTCGCATCGTAAAAGATATTACCGATGTGCCAAGCATGAGCGTCGAATTCATCATGCAGTTGGCCAAGGAGCTCGAGAAGCGTACAGCAGCTGCGATCACACAGGATCCGGCGAAGAAGGCAGCAGCCGCCAAAGAGGCCCAGGCGGAATCAGCCAACACCAGCGCGCTGAATGCCCAGGAGAACAAGCCAATACGCCGCAGCACGTCGCGCTTCCGGCAATCTCGGTATGGCAATATCTCAACCCAGCACGGTAGCAAAAAATAATGGCTAAGGTCGTCACAGCATACGGCAATTTCGTAAAGGGCAAGATCGATCATGAGATGATGGGCCGCTTTGACCTGCCCATCTACAACAGCGGCGCCGATATATTCGAGAACTTCATCTCGAATTTCAAAGGCAATGCGATCTATAGCCCTGGCTTTATCAGCGAGGTGGCGTTTCAGGATTGCGAGTTTATTGAGTTCAAGTTCGGCAACACGCAAAATTACTTGTGCACGTTCTATGCCGGGAAGATCCGCTTCCTGGCATTTGATACGAATGGGGTATTCGGCTGGGTGCTGAGCGGTGGACTGCCGCTTGAGGTCACTACGCCCTACACCCTCGATCAATGCCACACGCTCGATTATACGCAGAATAATGACGTGATGGTTGTCACCTGTGCCGGACTCGAGCCGCGCAAGCTGATCCGCACCGCTGCGAACGCATTTACCTTCAATACGTTCGCGCGGCTCAACGATCCCTTCCCGCTGACGTGGCAAGCCACCAAAGCGGTATCAGCAATTGCGAATGGCCTGAATCCTAGCGTCACTGCCGTTGGGCATGGGTACGCCACCGGAGATAGAGTGCTATTTGCCAGCGTTGGCGGCATGACGCAGATCAACGGCTATACGGCCACCGTTACCGTCACCAGCGTGAACACGTTCACCATCGATATCGATACCACCGGCTTTACCGCATATTCCGCCGGCGGCACCGTGGCCAAAGTGCTCACCGGCGACTATCCTGCATGCTGCCTGTTCTATAAGGGTCGCTTATATTACGCCGCAACGCCGCTGAAGGGCACGAAGGTATGGTTCAGCACCGCTGGCACCTATGACGATTTCACGGTGCCCACGACCTTCACAGACAGCTCAAGCTTCAATTTCGTGATCGCTGACATTACCCAAAAGATCGAATGGCTCTTCCCGGGTGACAACTCGCTGATCGTGGGTAGCACCGACGGTATCGTGGCGGTGAATGGGGGCAGCGTGAATACCGCCATCACCGCGGGCACCGTGCAGGCCAATATCACCTCGGCCGAGCCCACCAATGGCGTGTACCCCATTAAAAAGGACGGACTCATCTTCTACGTGGGCCGCACCGGGAGGAACATTTATTACTTCAAATACGACATCATCTCGGAATCATTTTTGTCGAAAGACGCGAACCTCGTCTCTTACGATATCACCAAGGGCGGCCTCAATAAGCTGCGCTTCAAGAAGGATCGCAATGATCTAATTTACGGCCTGCGTGGCGACGGTGCCATCACGTCGCTCACCTTCAAGGATGAGCCCGAAAATATCAACGGCTGGCATGAACGCAATACCGCGGGCACGTTCGAGGATATCGCTGTCATGGGCGATAATAATGGCGATCCTCGCTTCTTCGCCCTTACGCAGCGCAATGGCACCTATTATATCGAGATGCAGGCCGACTTTGTGGAGTTCGTGCAGCGCGATCAATTCATCAATTTTAGCGATGATGACAACCAGGAAAAGTACAAATCTATGGACGATGAGGCGTACAACCGAGCAATAGGTGAGCAATTGCGCGCGTGCGTCTATCTGGATAATGCTCTCACGCTGGAAGATCTTCGCAGCACGACGCTTACCTACACGCCCAGCGGCGGCGATGATACCGTTGGCACCATCGTTGCGAGTGGCGCATCCTTCCTCGTGGGCGATGTTGGTAAGCATATCAGCTATAAAACCGCCACTGGATACGAATCAGGCCGCTTTGAAATTACGGGGTTCACAAACTCCACCACCGTGGACGTAATGGTGCTGCAAACCCCTAAGCAGATCTTCGATGATCCGCTCTACGTATGGAGCAGCTGGTATATGAGCTTCAGCACCGTAAGTGGCCTGGGCCAGTATAACGGTGAGACCGTGGGTGTTTGCACCGATGGCGGCTTCCTGAATGCCTTCGATATCAGCGGCGGCACCCTCTCGATAGATGGGCAAGCTACTAGCCTTGTAGTGGGATATCTCTACACGGGCATTATCAAAACCTTCTGTTTAGGATTCCAGTACCAAGGCTCGAATACGCAAACCACCATGAAGAACGTTGTGCGCGCTGGTATTCGCACAGTCGCTTCGGCCGGCGGAAAGATTGGCACGTCGCTCTATCACCTCGAAGATGTGCAAGAGCTCAGCCCGAACGATCTCAATTACTTGCCGCCCCTGCCGATCGACGGCACCAAATATGTGGATTATACCGACGATTCGCAGGAGGACAAATACCTCTATATCGTTCAGGATCAGCCGCTGCCATTCCAGCTTTGTAACCTCATGCTAGAGGCTAATTATGCGGAGCGCTCATGATTAAGCCATTCAAATTAGAGGACTTGGGCTACTTCCTGCCGAATAAATTCAGCAATCCAGATATTGCTCTCGATCAGCTAGTGGACCCTGATTTCGAGGTGGAATCCCTTTGGTACGGTGGCACCGTCCGGGCAATCCTGTATTTCCGCAATTATTGGGGGACGTGTTGGCTTGGCGCCTTTCTCATTGCAGAAGACTTTCCGGCGAAGCTAGCGGTTGCGATTAGGGACCATATCAGGGCCACCATGATAAAAAAGAACGCAAGCCGCTTGCAGACCGAAAGCGTGAGCTGCGATGAACTGACAGCATGGCATAAATTCCTCGGATTCAATTACGAGGGCACGCGTGAGAAAATGCTCTTTGATCGTGATTACGACATGTGGGCAATTATTAGGGGAGTAAACTAATGGGTTGGGAAACACTTGCCATTGTCGGCTTCCAGGCGATCAGCGGCGCAGCCGGCATGAGCTCTGCCAATAAGCAAGCAAAGGCCATCACACGGCAGGGTGAGCAAGAAGCGATGGCGACCGCACAGAATACCCTCCGTACGGCCGGCAAGCTGCAAACCAGCTTCCTGCAAAGCGGACTCACGCTCGAGGGCGGACCGATGGACGTGCTCAAGCAGGCATTCGGGCAGGGATATACCGATATTGGCCGCATCAAATCAAACGCCGATGCCGGTGCGAAGAATGTGGTTAGCGCCGCCCGCACGAAAGCATTGCAGGGATTGGCATCCGGGGTGGCGGGCGCAGCCGGCGCTTCGGCTGCAGGCGGCTTATTCGATGATGTCACCTTCGGCACCGGGTCTTTTGACGGCTTTGGGCAGAGTGTAGGATCGCTATTTGATCCGAGCCCAACAGGCCCATATCAACCGTTTTTTAGCGGGGTTTAATAATGGCTAACCGCGATCTAAACTTCACACCTAACGTTAATGAGGTTGTAGCTGATAAAACGACGCCGTTAGATCTCGCCGAGGGCATTGCGCAAATCGGCGCGACGATTGCCGATCAATCAGCGCAGTCGAAACTATTGGCCAATACGGCTCAGGCTCACGTGGAATTTAAGAAGCTCGATTCTGAATTTCGCCTTAAAAATGCCGCTGACCCCACAAATCCAGAAGGCCTGAAGGAACTACAAGAGAAGCGCGCGGCTATCGCCGATGACCTCGGGCAAAATATTCCGTTGCTGTATGGGCGCCAGTGGCAGAACAAAACCATTGAATTGGGCCAGCAGAGTGATGCAAGTAATGAAGTCTGGGCTGTTGGGCAACAAAAGACTAATACGCTTAATAATTTCAAATTTGCTCAGCAAACCTATTTAGACTCAGCCAATAGAGATGGGCAGGCGGCTGGTGCTTCTGGTGCAACAGATCTCAGTGGGGTGATGAATTTTCTCACATCTAGACAGCAGTTAGCTGAATCTGTTTCTTCGGTATTTGGGGTGGCTAAAGCTGAGGAGCTTTTGCACGCGTATAACAAGGACTATGTTAAATCCTACGTTTCAGGCTTAGCTGAGAACGCCCCTGCTGCTGCCGCTGAGCTAATTGAATCACCTGAAATTGGGCAACATTTAACAACAATGGAGAAGGGAGATCTGCTAGATCAGATCGCGCGCGTGAAACGCCAACAGAAGCTTCAGAAGCAGCTCACCACTACCATGAACGATACCGGCTTAACGGATCTGGTGAACGACCCGAATGCGACCTATTATGAAAAACGGGCTGAAATAGACCGGCAGGAGCTTTCCGGCACGATCAGTCCATCGGCGGCGTCCAAAGCGCGCCGCGTAATCAAGAGCTCGGCCGATCTCGATAGCCAAACCGACACGCCGGTAATGGCCGAGATCATCAATCAGATCTATGACCTCAATGCCGCATCGGCGACGAATGCCTCTGAGTATCTGCATGGCGTGCAGAACGTGCAGGAGAAGATTCTCGAGAAGCAGGCGAACGGTGAGCTTACCGCCCCGGATGCAGGAAAGCTCAATAAGCAGCTAGTGACCTTGACCAATAAGCGTATCTCAGAAGCCACGCAACAAGTAGGCAATGAATTTTACGACGCAAACCAGAAATTCAATGTGCTTCCCCCGGAATATCGCGGCCAAGCAACGCGGCAGCTTTTCTATGATAGCGACGGTAAAGGCTTTACGAAGCAGCAATACGACGTCCAGGCGCAAACGATCATCGATAATGTGAATGCGAAGCGGCGTTCTCACGCTCTTAACATAGCCAATAACGTGGCCTCCAACGATGCTCGCTTTCTGAAATCGATCAACGCCACTCCGGCGGACATTACGGAAACGGCGCGCAAATATAATATCACCGAGGCTGAGGTCATGCGTCAATTACGCTTGAAAGCGGCTAACCGTGCCGCGCGGGCCGGCGCCGTAACGCAGATAGCCCCCGATGACTCCGCACCGCCTTCTGGCCCAGGAGAACCGGGTGGCCCTGTGGTGTTAAAGCCAATGGATGATGGCTCGGATGCAGAAAATGGTGCAGAGGATTTCAGCGAATGACCGATATTTTCGCGCAGCAGGGTATTACCTTTGAGAGCTCGAGCATGGCAAGCACCCACCCCGACGGTGCTGCACTTGCGCCGGGCAGCAATCCTGTTACCCCTCTGTCGTCTGCTAAGGCACCAAAAGATAACAACGCGGTAACGGTCGCGTTGCCGGCCGCCGCCGACGCGACGCGTAGCAACGCGAACATGAGCCCAGAGGATAAAAACCAAGCAATCCTCGAGCTCTTTGGAGATGGTGCCGCGGCAGATGCTGCGCCCGCACCAGCGGCACCGTCCGGGGCGCATCCGGCAGTGCAGCAGGCTGCCGGCCGCGACCTCTTTTCTGAAATGGGAATTGAGCCCCCCACCGTCACGGCGGCGAATGCCAATGCTTTTATGGATGGTGTATCGTTAAACACCAAGCCGGCTGAGGAGATTACTCCGACCGGCCCACAGCCACGCGGCGGATCTTTCGCCCCTATCTCTCGATCCGCCATGTCGCAGGTGGACTTTGGCGAGAAGGATCTGGCACAGCAACAAGTGCAGGATTACGCAGCAAGCGACGATGCTATGATCATGAAGCTTGCCGCCATGCGCTACACGCCCGCTAAAATCGAAGAGTGGAAGAATGACAAAATCGGGTTTATCGAAGCCTTCAATAAGTTGTCGGCCAAGCAGGTGATCCCCGGGGGCGGATTTATCTCCCTCTATGATTCGATGGATATTCTCGCCATTGGGGAGAAGGCCAAGGCTGGCGAGCAATTAACAGATGAGGATCAGAAAAAGCTCAATGCATTCCTCGATGATCAAATCGAGCAGCGTGTACGCGGGTTCAGCTGGGGCGGGAATGTGGCCTATATAGGATCCCAGATTCCCGCTTTTGTGGTTGAATTTGCACTATCGGATGGTGTTGGAAAAACCGCACAGGTGGCCGCAAAGAAGGCAGCGGAAGAAGTTGCGGCCCACTCAGCGGTAAAGAGTTCGGTCGCCGTTGCTTCGCGCGTTGCCACCACCACAGCCCTAATGCCGGGCCAATACGTGGCAAAATACGGCGAGCGTCGCGTTAACGATATAATGGCCGTCACCGACAAAGGCGAACTTGTGCTGAAGAATAGTACGGAGAGCCCCGCCACATCGGCGCTGATGGCCTTTGCGCATACCAGCGCAGAGGTTGCAAGCGAGATCTCAGGAGCGGCCATCGGAAAATACTTGGTAAATCCTGCCACAAAGCTGGTGCGCACGCCCCTAATCGCCGCAGTTGATCGTTTGCCCGCCGGGACCAAAGATGCGCTGTATCAGGCCTACAAGGCAATTAAACCGAACGCCAAGGTTTCCCAGGTTTTCACGGCTGCTGGCTGGAATGGCATGATCTCTGAGCTGGGCGAGGAGCGTGTGGCCGATATCCTGCATGCAACGCTCGACCTCGCATCCGAGGACAAAATGACGATGGATCAGTACCTCGATCGGCTTACCCCCTCAAAAGATCAGCTTTTGGTCGAAGCGGGCCTAATCGGAATTGCTGGCGGTGTGCACGCTAGCGCAAATGTCACACTTAATCTTATGAAGAGCCGCGGTGTGTCAGATGTTGATGCTGGAGAAGCTAGCCAAAATCTGACAGCAATTGAGCATGATAATTTCGTCAATGAAAATCTGCCAATGCCGGTATCATCAGTGCCGGAATACGGCGGAAGAGAGCCAACACCTGAGGTTATTATCACGCAGAGGGAAATGAAAGGCGATGGAGTTAACGGTATTGGGGTAGAAATAGTGGCGGCTCGGAAGGAAAATGCTGACCCATATGACAGCGTGGGATCTTTACGGGTGTATAAAAGTGGGTCTGAGTATTCAATTGCAATGCTGCAAGTTAACCCTAACGAGCAGAATCAAGGCATCGCCAGCAAGATGATGGAGAGACTTTACAGCTCGCTACCGGCCGATGCAACCGTAGGCGCGTACCTGACCACAAAAGAGGGTAATAAGTTTCTTCAAAAATACGGCTTGCGTGGCGATGGTTCGCTTTTCTCTAAAGCCGAATATGATTCCCAGGTAGCGCTGCCGCCGAACGCTGCTGAATACTTTGACGCACCTATGCACCCAGGTGCTACCAGCTCTGTCTTATACGACGGTTATGCTGTACGTACCCAGACGACTGCCGCGGAACAGGCAGAGCCCCCGGCCATTATCAATGAAGAAAGCACCTTTAATTATCTGAATCGAGTTCTCTTCAATCGCGGGGCACCCGCAGAAGTGCCCTATATCAATGCCGTTCGCTCCGGGTTCACTCCGCCGAAAATGAGCAATACACCTATGCTCATGTCCCTCAACCACCAAACGCCTGAGCTTGTGCGCTCACATCTCATGGTCAATACCTTCAAGTGGGATGATAACGGCAATATCATCAACACCGGAAAAGCGCTGAAGGCCACCCTTGATGACTACGATAATTATTTCATGATCCAAGAGCCAAATCGTGAGACGCGCTTCCGCGATTTTGAGGATTACCTGATTGGCCGGCATTACCTGAGCCTTGGCAAAACCGCCCCACATGTGCTGGTAACGGAAGAGCAGAAGACCAAATCCACTGCTGACCTGCAACGCATCATCGATAAATATGGCGAGAATGCGCAGTTCTTTGAAACCTTCGCCAACGAGTTCGTTGAATTCCGCAATCGCACACGCGATCTGCTGGTGGGCACCTTATTGACGAAAGAGCAGCGCGCTAAAGAGCGGGAGATGTTCCCCTACTCCGTGCCCCTGAAACGCGAAATGGAGCCCCAGGAGTATGAGGAAGCGGTTTCTAGGGGTGAGTATGCCGGTTTGAACCCGGGGAGCCTCACGAAGCATTTAAAAGGTTCCGCGCTTCCGGTTAAAAATATCCTGCACAGCACCCTGCGCGAGACGGCGCGTGTGCTTGATTTCGTCCAGCGCAATCGAGTGAACAAGTCGATTTACGATCTACGCGAATTCGCGCCGGAACAGGTTCAGGAAACGCAGTTGCCTATCGTCAAGAAGGGCACTGCCGAATTTACCGTGAGCTTTGACCCGAAACTGCGTCAAAAGCTCGACAAGATGATTGAGTTTCTGGGTGGTGCCGTCGAAATGAGCGATACGATTGAAGGCGCTCCCCGTGGCACCCTTGGATCTTACAGCCCGATGGAGAGCCTCATTCGTCTGCGCCTGGGCGGCACCGAGGGGACCCGCGCGCATGAGGCTGGGCATCTACTCGATGACAAAATAGGACTCGGCAAGGCAATGCTTGCGGATCCTACTGCAAAAGCTGAATTGCAAAAGCTGGCTGAGGATCGCCTTACTGGCGATTTTGAGCTGGCAGAAACCGCAGAAGGTGTAAAATTCACCGAGGAAGTGGGTAAAGCGCCGAAGAAATATATGGAATACATCAAAAACGATGCAGAGGTCATTGCCAATTTCTTCGATGCTTACGTTAATTCCCCCGAGCAGGTCGATGCCATAGCACCGACGGCCAAAGCTATTTTCGAGAAAACTCTGGATGCCAATCCGCAGCTAGCATTTATTCGTGAGA
>Ga0247777_1000653_pt1 | contig 10258 bp, 7 predicted proteins | sample UWRJL154409C5_FD_179937 | JGI IMG/M metagenome (GOLD analysis project Ga0247777, IMG submission 179937) | Plant litter microbial communities from Arlington Agricultural Research Station in Wisconsin, United States - UWRJ-L154-409C-5 | ecosystem: Environmental > Terrestrial > Plant litter >...
CCTTCGTGCTATCTACATACCTCCTACCTACCACGTATCTGGTGACTAAGACACACCCGCCAGCACTGCAAGTGGATCGAAAAATGCCTCGAGGTCGACTGGCGCATCAAGACGGCGTCGCTCAACATCCTCCTGACGGCCGTCGTCTGGCGCCAGGACCACAACGGCTTCACGCACCAGGACCCGGGCTTCCTCGACGTCGTGGCCAACAAGTCGCCCGAGGTGGTGCGCATCTACCTGCCGCCGGACGGCAACTGCCTACTCTCGGTCATGGACCACTGCCTGCGCTCGACCAACTACGTCAACGTCATCGTCGCCGACAAGCAGGAGCACCTGCAGTACCTGTCCATGGACGCCGCCGTCGAGCACTGCACCAAGGGCATCGGCATCTGGCCGCAGTTCAGCACCGACGCCGGCGCCGAGCCCGATCTCGTCATGGCCTCGTGCGGCGACATCGCCACGCACGAGTCCATCGCCGCCATCGACCTGCTGCTCGGCCACTTCCCCGAGCTCAAGATCCGCTGCGTCAACGTCGTCGACCTCTTCCGGCTGATCCGCGAGCGCGACCACCCGCACGGCCTGTCGGACCGCGACTGGATCGCCCTCTTCACCGACAACACGCCCATCATCTTCAACTTCCACAGCTACCCCTGGCTCGTCCACCGCCTGACCTACGCCCGCCCCGGCTCCGCCGCCCACCTGCACGTGCGCGGCTACAAAGAGAAGGGCAACATCGACACCCCGCTGGAGCTGGCCATCCGAAACCAGACGGATCGTTTCAGCCTGGCCATGGACGCCATCGACCGCATGGCCAAGGTGCTCGGCAACCGTGGCGCTGCCGCCAGGGAGAAGCTGAAGAACGCGCAGATGGCCGCGCGAAACGAGGCTTTTGAGAACGGCGTCGATCCCGCTTTTCTCAAGGAATGGATGTGGAAACGTCAGGATCCGAAGAAAACGTGGAGCGACTAGGCCGACTGAATTAACTCGGGGAAAAGGGGGGGGGGGGCAAGCAAAGGGTCGAATGGCAATGGGGGACGGGGGCTGGCTTGCGTGTTACTTCCAATAATTATGTCAATACAAGTGATCTCCTCCAAACTTTACCATCCCGGAGATACTCGTATCAGGATGCCCGGTTCTTTTCCACGATAGTCCACTTGCAGTTCACCCATGCCAACGTGGTATAGCTGCTGGCGATCCTGGCTTGGTCACCAAATCTCATCATCAGCCCCTGAACCCCTATTTTCTGGATGCCACTTCTGGCGTTCACTCCAAAGCAAAGCCTGGATCCGTCGTCGATGGTTGAGGCTGGAGCGCGGTATTAGTGGTGCGCTCTAGGGTCTTCGCACACTCTAGCTCAGGGGGTTGGAAGGCGTCTCTCAAGTCATAGCAAGGGAGTGAGAAGCAAAGGATGGATTCGAAGAAGATAGGAGTGTCCTGGTAGCTCCCTCTGACGGAGGCTGATATCTTCAGCTTCGACGGCCTAATGGCGGATTGAGGGCAACCTAGGTACGGTAGGTAGGTAGGTATCACGACCCAACAACGACCGCTCGGGTCAGCGGCTCGTGGCGCTTCAATATATCCCAAAACGTTGCATCTACTGACCGGCTGACAGAATGCCGACAAGTCTTAAAGATATCTTGGTTCGCTGCCTTTGGAATAGGCTACTTCGGCGCCGCGCACGCTCAGGTTCTGACTCGGCACAGGGGAGTGACGTACCGAGGTGTCGTGATGCGAGAAAGACAACAACTCGGCATCGAGTAATACCCTCCGAGGTTTGTTCACAACTTCATCGAGCCAACAACCTTTCTCTTCAAGCCCTCCTGATTCAAGCCCGTTATTACGCGAGGAGAAGGGATTGATCACAACTCAGATCGGCTCACTTCAGACTCGCACACGGTTCGAAGATGGCAAAGGCTGCGACGAGAGTCATGTTTTTATCCAGACAGGAAATTGTAGTAGCAATAGGCACCAAAAAGCACCGCTACGGCCTAGTTACCCCCCCTCACTTGAACTGCGAGAAAAAGGTCCAGACCTCGGCAATGGTCCAGCTATTGGGACCGCCGTCGCCGCCCGAGTCGTTGGGCAGAGCGGTGTGGTCTCCATCGAAGGCGGTCCACTGCACCGGGTGGTCCTCGGAGCAGCCGGTATAGGTGGTCTTGATATGCTTCCGGCTGCCGGACGCGGGCTCCTGGGCCGTGGCCTTGGTGCAGCCGTTGTTGGCGAGGAACTTGTCGCGGAGGGAGCGGCCGCCCGAGATGTTGAGGACTGAGTCCTTGACGCCGTGCTGGCCGTAGTAGGCCACGGGCTTGGTGCCGCCCGAGCAGCCCGACAGCTGGCTCCCGGACAGGACCGCCACGGCGCGGAAGATGTCGGGCCGGCTGCAGGCGAGCGAGTAGGACATGGCCCCGCCGTAGCTGAAGCCCAGCGTGAAGCGGAACGCCTCGTTGACGCAGAGATCCTCTTCGATCTTCTTCATGATCTCGTCGATGAAGGTTACATCCTCGCCGCCGGCGTTTCCCCAGCCCTTGTTCAGCCCGTCGGGCGCCACGAATATGGCCGTCTGATTCTTGTCGAGCGCCCTCAAGCCGTAGTATGGGGCGGTGCCACCGTCGACGGCTGGACTTTGTCGTGAGAACAGGCTCCCAGCTGTGCCCTGGCTGCAAGGGGGGGGGGGCTCACCTTTGTAGTCGGCGTTGAGCCAATGAAGCCCGAAAATCAGCTTATAGGGGCGGCTCTTGTCGTAGTTGGACGGAAGTCGCAGGATCCACTTCCTCGACTTGTTGTTGATGGTGAGAGCCTTTTGCTCGCCACTCGTCAAGGTCGGCGCCTTTCCGCATCCTGCCGAGTTGGCCGCAAGGACCGTAGGGAGGCACGCGAGGGCCCACACGGCCAGCATGGCGGCGAGAAAGCGAGTGGCCGGGAGCACTGCCATTGTTTTGATCTTGGGGGGCACCGGAACAACTTCTCTTTTCGGGGAAGACGTCTTGCTCAGGGACGGCGGATGCTGGATGCCCTCACATTACCAGCTAGCTACCTGCCTAAGTACCTACCTAGGTATCCAGCAGTACGAAGCAGTGCGTAGTACCTTATATATGAGTGAGTAGGTTGATATCTATCAACGAAAGCACCCTCGCGTCGCAATTACGCGGCGAAGTCCTTAGGCACGACGGGTGGACCAGGTACCAACGGGCAACTGCCGTCAAGGGCTTGCGGTTGCCTCCGGTCATCCTTGGCCTTGGGGCTCTAAATGCCCGAAGTGGGCGGTCTTATGGCTGATTGGCGCGGTTCCGGTGTTCAGCGCTCAGAGAGCAACGTCTGACTTTAGCCTGGGACATCCCCACACTTCCCCACCGGTTTTGCCTAGTAGCGAGCATTAATGTCCCGGCGGAGCTGCAATAACCATGAGGCCGGCACTGACCAAATGTGAGGCGAGGGGCATCGTCTGTTCGGAGGGCTTGAGTCCGTTCCGTGCCAGTTCATGTCCAGGGACGGTCAGTTGGGGGGACGTATGGCGGTAGTCATGTGCACTGGCCTACCTAGGCTCTCTAGGTCACGTTATACTCCTATTACCGATTCCTGCGTTCCTAGATATTAAGGTTAGCACCGTGGAGGAGGAAAGCGTCGGCCCGGAGCAAGCACCAAGTACTAGTATCAAGGAGATACTCGGCAGCAGTTAGCAGCGGGACGGGTTGAAGGGGAATATGCGCCTCTGAGAGATTATCCCAATGTACGCATTACATTTTAAGCAGGTAGTCGGCCAGTACAGCTTGAAAGGAGGTCCGCGGGGACAGGTGGTCGTGGTTAGGTACTGCAGAGGATGGTATTGAGCTCAATCGTCCGGGGCAAAGTTCTCGTTGTTCTTGGAGAAACTGGGGGCTTGGGGGATAGAAACCGATGATTTGCGGCCGTCGTTTTGTGTCTCTTAGGAGCTTCGCTGATATAAACGAGCGGGACCGCGCGAGCGTGCACCGGGGGGGCATCAACGGGGCTCTCGGGGCCAGCCGAAACGGTGCCGCTGCGGAGCAACGGCTCCGAGCCGCTGAACACGCCCGTAGCGTCTCCACGGGATCGGCCGCCAAGCCGCACGTCAGCCGGAATCCCGTATGCACGTCCAGAAACTCGACAGGGGTCCAACACGGCCGTCAACGTCATTCGGCATCGGGGTGATCCGACGTCATCGACCCAAATGCCAACCTCCTCGCACTATGGCAAGACTGTCTGATCGCCTTTTGCTGCTCCATCGCCTGCAGTTCGCGTCAACTTGCTCTTTCGACTCCATCACAACCTCCAGCTTCCTACTGGTATCGCGACCTACAGTACCTTCGCTGTCATGCCCGTGTGGACCGCCTCCAGGCAATAACCACCACCTCTAGGCTCAGGCTTGCAAGAGTGATCATGAGTGGCCTGAACATCCTCGTCAGCAACGGCACTTGCTACACCAAGGCTGGCGAGAAGCTGCACGAGAGCTTCATCCCCTGCGGCAACGCGGCCTTTGGCCATGTGACGTGCTGCGGGAAAGGCGACCGCTGTCTCGCCGACAATGCCTGCTACGGCAAGTACGGCACCGGCTACGGCAGCGACCTCACCTACTTTGGCGGCTGCACCGACCCGGACTACAAAGCCGGCACCTGTCCGAGCAAGAGCGGCATCGGTGAGCGAATAGCAGTCCCGGCCCCGCGCTGCGGCGAGGAGAGGCGTCGTTAACACGCCCACGCAGATCAGCCCTGGATCGCCTTGACACGCTGCGACGCGCCCAACGATTCCGAGTGGGCGCCGTGCTCGCAACAAGGCAACCCCTCGACCCTCCAGGCTGGTTCCTTTTGCACCTGCACGGATCCGGCCAAGACTACCATCGCCTTCAAGGACGCCCCGACCTTGTCGGACCATGCCTCGCTGCCCCAACGCACCGGCGAGGAGATCCAGTTCTTCGCCGGCCACGTCCCGACCACGCCGCCGGGCGGTCCGACGGGCGGATCGTCAAACGGTGGGAACGGCGGCGGCGGCGGCACGACTAGCGGAGGGACGGGCGCGAACGGCTCGCCCAGTGAGACGGGAGCCGGCTCCTCACCCACCGGCGGCGGCAATAACGCCAATAACAACGGTGGCGGTGGCGGCGGCGGCGGCGGGCTCGACAGCGCTGCCAAGATCGGTATCGGTGTCGGCGTGGGGCTCGGCCTGGTTCTTCTCCTCGGCATTCTCGGCTTTGTCCTCTACCGACGGCGGCAGCGGCGGTCGAGCGTGGCTGGGGCGGCGGCGACGACCGAGCCGCGAGAGGACGTCAAGCCCGCGGCGCAGCGCATCTCGGCCGTGTCGGCGTACACGCCCACGGTATCTGAGGCGGACGGGCAGGCCGTGTCCGAGGCGGACAGCAAAGAGGTGAAGCCGCGGCCGGGGTCGTCGGGCCCGCGCGGCGGGGCGGCCGAGATGGAGGGGCGGGCGGCCGCGCCGTGGAACGTGCGCAGCGAGCTCGAGGGCCAGCCGGGGCCGACGAGCCTCGCGGAGCAGTTGGGCGAGGGCGCGCTGGTCAGCGACGCGCACGGCGCGTGGCATGTGCGGAGGAGCGGCGAGTTGAGTCCGGTCCCCGAACTGCCGGGGACGGAGGCGGCCGGTGTGGCGGGGCAGGGCGGGGGGGTGCAGGTGCCCGGGGCGAGGTGGAAGATAAAGACGGGGCCGACGGCGCCGCCGGGCTCGACCTGAGGATAATGAGAGATGGGCTAAGGAACCCTCGGGAGGGGAAGTAGGTTCCTGCCGATCCAATAATCTGTGTACGGCGTGAAAGCAGACCAGTAGCCCTCCTCGGCGAACACCCCCGGGTCACGCTGGGCACGGGCGGGCGGCTCGGTACCGCCGAGTATGGCCCGCCCGGAGCAGTGTAGGCCCCATCGCTGTCCCAAAATCTGACAGGGAATGAAATACCACACCGGAGGCGGAAGAGAGCCTTGGTATGCGCCATCACGGCCTGCGCAGGGGGGTGTCTCTTGAAATGGGTCTGGTACCTAGGTGAGAACCGATCATAAGGTGGTAATTAAGGTAAGGTAAGGTAGGTATATACAGGGACGATTCTGCGAGGGTGATGCACGGAGATGGGTCTTGAGGCCTCGCCGCTACTATCTAACGTCGGTGGGTAGGTACGCTCGTACGCCGACAGGGAAAGGGTATGTTTCGCCCCATCCCGCCGCGATCACCGGACCCTGGGCTCGGATCATCCCGACACACAGAGCTTGTCGTTAAAGTTGTAATTCCCTGCGGTGCCCAAGACGGCTACGTCCGCTACAGGCTGGCTAAACGAGCGGCACGTCCCGGTACCCACAAAGGCAGCAATGTAGAAGCCGGTGGAGAGGCAGAGGGTGTTCGCCGCACAACTGTTTCTCTCGTTAGCCATGCCATAGGAATATTGTCTTGTTTTTCTTTGTGCGGTACTGGGTGGATGAAACTTGAATTATGATGGTTACAGGGGACACTCACTCCGCAATGCAGGCGGTTTGGTTTGTGTCGAAGTTGACGCCGATTTGGTAGCCGATGCCTTGCTGGGTGGGAAAGCCTTGTTCGTTGCAGTTCTTTTGCAAGGTGACGACCCCATCTGTGGCATCGACTGTGCTTATATCGCCAATGGTTGTGACAACGGGTTTTGTCCTAGTCAACAGTGTGGTCTTGGCGGGAGCGGTAGTCGGTGCAACGGAGATGGATGTCGCCAACCCCGTGGAAGTCGGAGTGGGCAGGGTGACGGTGTAGCGCGTCACGCCGAGGCACGAGCAGGCACTGGAGTACTTGACAGCGCCGGAGCATGCCGACGCATATTCCGGGATCGCGACTGCTGAAACCGTGACCTGGCGCTTCCGGTATTGTGTCGTCGTGCCCCTGGTGAGAGTACCGCCCGTCTGAGTGATGGTCGGACGGATGGTGGTATAGGTGGTCGTGGTCAGCTGCACAGTGGTAGAGACAGTGGTGGTCTGGACTGTCGTCACGAGGACCGTCGCCGGCGTCACAGTGACGGCAAGGTAGGACGAGCAATCTTCCTTGCCATGTCTGTTGGGAAAGGCGCTGGCAATAACTGCTAAAAGTATGCGACGCGCGTTAGCCATGCTAATTGCATCTGACCCACGGAAGAGGGGGGCAGGGGAGTTCCCCAAACGCACCGCGAAGGCAGTTGTTGCCATTCTCGCAACTGGCCGCGGCGGCCCCTCGGAGTAGAGACCCGAAGGCTACGGTGAGAAGAACACACGGATGCATAGCCGGTGGAAGACGAAACCGGAGCTTGAGGCTTGGGCAGACCTAGCAGTCGAGTGCTTCGATTGCTTCAAGTTCCGCTTGACCTTCTTCTCTAGCAGGTGCTACGCGCGTGATGGACGGGAGAAGTGTCCTACGTTACCCTCTGCCTTTTTAACTCTTCCAAGTCGGCCTGAGACGGTGAAGGCCAAGATGACATGGGCCCCGAAATATCGGCGGGTCGACCGACCCGACCGAATGGGGGGAAAGCGTGGCTGGCGTGGGATCCCAGTTGGGCCATTGTGCCGCGTGCGCTCGAGCTGCATGGACTCGATGGAGTAATGATACATGTATGGTGGCCAGCGTGGCTGGGCGGATGATACGGAGACTGTAGCTGGTCGTAATAGTTATTGGTAGCGAAAGTCCCAACGCGGTGTCGGGACTCGGCAAAAGCTGGCGTTCTAGCGTCTTCAGCTCGCCGTTGGGAACGTCGTGGCTGCATGTGGAGTAGCCTCGAGCAAGGGTCTCCTGCACGGAACGATGGACAGACGGAGACACCGGGAGCTAAGTTACGGGCGTAGTACGGCAGACCCCGGCGGCCGAGTTCGGTCTACGGAGTACAGTACTCGTGCTCCGTGCTCTGTGGGCACCTAGGCGGGTAAGTCAACATTCGTTGTAGCCTGGGAAATGGCTAGTGTATGAGGCTGACGAGTCTTGCAAGCTTGTACCGAGTACTAGGTACTGTACCTACTCATAGCCTCACTTACCTCATTAACCGTTCGCTTGGTGGTTGAGTCGGTGAAGGGCACCTCGGCGACTTTGGATGGAGAGGGGTGGAGACGGTGGAGACGATATTCTGGAGCGACCAATAAGCACCAGCTTCTGCCGCGAACTGGAACAAGGCATTCAGCGCGTGCATTGCATTGACATCTGATATCGAATTTTTGGACGGTCCTTTTTGTTGCCACGCCCCAGCACAGAAATCCCTCGGTTGCTCGCATCCTCGCTTTCGGCGCGTGGCCCTGTTCAAATATCTGTCGAGTCCGTTTGCCGTCCCCCCGTTATTTCATAGTGGGGTGGTTGGAAAGTCTCTGCAGCTGCAGTTAGGGCTCAGAGGATCCCAGCACGGAGTACGGGTACTCCGTGGGTTAGAGACGCTTGACAACAACAGGTACCGTTGAAAAGGAGCAGCAATTCCGGGTACGGAATACGTCGAGTCCTCCGACTTTGACATGGCAGTGGCCCGACCTGACATGTACCTGCCCCCCTCAGTCTTGTCTCGGGACTAGTCTAGCTAGGCGCGTCGCATAGCCGCGGAGCCCCAGCTCCAGTACCCAAGATACCAACGGAGTGCAGGGATGCTCGCTTCGCAGGGAGGTCGGTAGACAGGTACTGTACTGTGTAAGGTACGAGCACTCTTAATATAGGTCAGGTACTGTGTAGTAGTCTGCATCTCTGTGTCTTCCGGCGGGGCGGGCTTGTTCAGGCGGGCTAGTCAGGTGTCAACGCATGTCGAGTGCCGGTACGAGGCTCACGAGGGAGGGCGGCGGGGGCGTCAGCTGCGGCGTTGGCGCTAAATTCACTGTTAAACGGTGCTAAGCCTGAAAGAGGTGACATGCAGGGGCATCATGCATTGCATCCGATTGGCTCGCCGTGTCGTCGGCCTTAACCCCGACGACAACCCCGTCCAGCACACGTTCCTCGACCCAGCTTCAGGAACTTGTCTGGCCGAACATGGAGCCGAACCCGCCGCTGCTGCCGCCAGCCTTGAGCTCCGATCTAGATGCTTCCAGAAGAAAGCGCCGGGCCATTGCGCGGGGCCAAAAGGCGTGCAATCCCTGCCGCCAACGCAAAGTCCGGTGCAGTTACGAGTCGCCCTGCCAAACGTGTGCGGACCGCCAGCACCCAGAGCTGTGCCAGTACGACGCGCCCTTGTCGAAGCGCGTCCAGCTCGGAGCCGGCTCGGACGGCTCGCCTCGTGTGGTGCCCTCGGAATCGCTGCCCACCGCGGGAGACGACGGCTCGGAACCTGCCGGCGAGTGGGACAGCCTGCTCGCCAAGATCGACCGGCTGGAGGAGAGCCTACGGGATGTGCGAAAAGAACTGGCCCGTCGCCGGCTCCCAGTGAAGCCCGGACAGGCCCGCGACAACGACTCCCCGTCCTCGGACGATACCGGGCCGGCCGGCCCGGCGCCGCACCTGCATGCTGCCCACAGGCTCACCGGCGAGACCGTCTTTTTGGGCGCCAACTCGGCGCCGGCCGTGGCCATGGCCATCAGCCAGATGGCCGGACCCGACGCGGCCCGTGACCTCCTGGACAGGAGCATCCTGCCCATCTTCACCCTCGAGAACGAGAGCGCCACCTACCCCTTCGTCGACCTCTGGGGCTTGGCCCACGCCTCCTCCGAGAGGATCGAGAGGCTATGTGCCCTGCTGCCGAGCAATGCCGACTGCTTTCAGCATCTTCGCCAGTATCGCGACACCGCTCACGTCCTGTTCCCCGCCATCATCAACATGCAGCAGTTCGAGGCCGAGGTCACCCGCTTCCTGGTGACGCGCAATGCTGAGGCCGTCGATCCCAATAGGCCGCCCCTCACGGCCCAGGGTGTCTACGGGAAGAGCATCCACTGGCTCGGCCTCCTGTTTGCCTGTCTGGCGTCCGGTTGCCAGTGCTCTAACCTTCCCAGGAGGGAGCGCCAACTCACCTCTCAGGTCTACAGTGCGTCTACACCCCGCGACCCCTCACCTCCTTATTTCCCAGTCCCAGTACCAAAGTCTCTGATCATATCCAGTGTGCTGCGCGTACGAATGCCTCCGCATCATCAACTACCTGGCCTGCTCTCAGCTGGAAGACATACAAAATCTTTTGGTCCTAGGAAACGTGCTCTCTAACAATATGAACGCCGGTGTCGCCTGGGCGCTCCTGGGTGAGTGAGTTTTGCGCCCACGGTGGGCGTGGCACTCGGCAAGATCCCCCATAGTGCCTTGCTAACTGGCGTAGGTTTGACTCTTCGATTGGCCCAGGGCCTGGGCCTACACCACGCCCCACCCA
>Ga0247777_1000654_pt1 | contig 10257 bp, 9 predicted proteins | sample UWRJL154409C5_FD_179937 | JGI IMG/M metagenome (GOLD analysis project Ga0247777, IMG submission 179937) | Plant litter microbial communities from Arlington Agricultural Research Station in Wisconsin, United States - UWRJ-L154-409C-5 | ecosystem: Environmental > Terrestrial > Plant litter >...
AACCGAAGGCGTTTCACCTCCATGGGAAACAATGCCTCGAGATGCGGATCCGTCGCTAAACGAAGGAGCGTTCCTCCTCCAGGCGCTTCACGAAAACCTACGGCTTGATGGTCGCAGGTTCCATGACTACCGACGGGCGGAGCTCAGTTTTGGCGACGCCTACGGCGTCGCCGAGGTCAAGCTGGGTAGAACACTGTGAGATCGGATCGACCCGAATCTCGAATGGTGGGCTCACGGCGCTAACTCTACAGGGTCGCTGCAAAAGTCTCCGCCGAAGTCACGGTCCCGTACAACGACAGACCTCTAGACGGCATCTTCAACATTGTGACAGAGCTCAGCCCCATGGCATCACCTGCGTTCGAGGTCAATCGGCCGACAGAAACCGAGGTGCTACTCTCGAGACTGTTGGAAAAAACCGTCCGCAGGTCTGGCGCGCTCGACACGGAATCCCTCTGTCTTGTCGGGGGCCAGAAGTGCTGGTCCGTTCGGGTCGACGTCCACGTACTCTCCCACGATGGGAACCTCATTGATTCCTCCTGCCTGGCTGTGGTCGCGGCTCTCCGTCACTTCAGAAAACCGGACACGAGCATCGAAGGCGAAGTCTTGACAGTGTACACGCCGGCAGAAAGGGAGCCCGTTCCGCTGAGCTGGCTCCACTCGCCCTTCTGCATCACCTTCAGCTTCTTCGGCGATGCCGGCGAGATCTCATTGATCGACGCCAACCTCCTGGAGGAGCAGGTTTGTGTCGGTAGCTACACCATCAGCCTGAACCGACACGGAGAGGTTTGTCAGATTGCCAAACTCGGAGGCACGCCGGTGGAAGCCACAGCGTTGCTCCGCTGCGCCAGTGTTGCTCTGGATCGAGTCAAAGTCTTCTCGACCATGTTGGACCAACGCCTCTCCGACGACGCAAGACGGCGGGATGTCGGTGGTCTCATAGCAGAGTTGTCGGCAGAAAACGAGCGGTGACGGCGGTGACGGCGGCGACAGAGGCAGGCAGAACCGCGGATACGGGAAAACCATTGATACCCCCAAATTGGTCACAAATGGCCATCTGATCGCAGCATCATGCTGACATCCATCCGATTCCATGACGTCGGCCATCTCTGCGCCCTGATGGCCCATCAACCCGTCGCGTCCGTGATGAAGTGCTACCGCATCACTGGTGGGCGGGACTCCTTATTCCATCTGACTCGCGATCGTAACCAGTCCACGGCCTCCCTGACGCCTGTCCCTGTCAGAGCAGATACCGGCAGTACTCTCGAGTCGCGGATGCTGTCAGCCTTTTCGCCCTCGAAGACCTTTTTCACCAGCCCCTCCTTGATTCTGACCACCTCGACGCAGTCCTCCCTGTCTTGCTTGTTGGCCAGAATGAGCACGGGAACGCCTTCGGTCTCCGAGTTCTGGAGCACGTCTTCAAGAACCAGGCGACATTCGTCCAAACGGCCTCCATCGTCGCGGTCGAGGTCTCCGTCTCCAATATCGGTGCTGTCGATGATGAACACTATGGCGTGGCAGCTTGTGTAATAGCTTTGCCAGAGCTTCCGAAGACTGTGCTGGCCGCCGACGTCCCATATCTTCAAGTACATGTCGGGAAGCGTGATGGTGGATACATTCTGCCCGACGGTAGGAACGGTCTTGAGCTTAGGCTCGGGGTTGTCCGGGAGGAAGATCGACTTGACCTGCTCGTGGAATGTCGTCTTACCCGCATTGTCAAGGCCAAGGAGGATGACGGAGTATTCTGCCAGGGTCGGTTGGCATTTGTGCGCTTTGTGGCTAGGAGGAATGACGAAACGGACCTTCTTTGCTTGTCGCGAGGAGATAGAGACCCTTGGCCAGGTGGTACATGGTGAAAGCCGGATTGGGGGGGTCGTGCGGGCGTAAAGGCCAAGCCCAGCACCCCCAGGTTAGTATGGGGATGTTGCTGAGGTTTCCCTCGCCGTGGGCGAACAGTCGCCAACACAAGGAGAGGATGGAAGCAGCCGTCACGGCGGCTCTGCAGACGACTGTGGTCGGTCAAGCATCTATGCAGGGGCTCCGAGTGGGACCGCAAGCTCGAATTAAGCTCGGGGGGCTTGGGTAGAAGGCAGTTCATCCTACCCCGCAGAGCTCGAGCAGCACGCGTCGGGTCTACCTACCTAGTGAGGGAGAGATTGGGCAGCAGAGCGTCAAGGTCACTCACTACTGTACCTACCTTAACTAATTATGCCGGTACTCAGCTATCCAGACTCGTTAGATATATGTACCTACCAGAAGCATCTACCTACGGCCCGGAGTACGCTCCCGCTATCAGTTTCCAACCGCTGTGCAGCCGCTGACGTTGCGATTTCCCTGGGGAGAGCGGGGGAAACATGGGAATTCTCGGAGTACATGTTCATATGTTTGACTGGACGAGAGCCTCTATGGGCAGAGTACTTTTGTCGACGCGTTCTCCCAGCGAACTCCAACCATGACAACCCAATCCTGAACCTCCACCGCAAACCCGACCATACCTCCTCCCCATGTAAATTTCCGAGAAGCTGATCGCACGAATGGCGCCTGTCGTATTCGAACCGGAAGCGAGGTATGCCTCTTTCCTTCTGTCCCCCCTTTGTCAACATCATTGTGGCTGCTCGGCGTTTCTGCATATGTCAGAGCAACGCTGCGTCATAGACGCCAAAAGACTGACCACGGAACTATGCTCTTAGATATCTCCCGGCGTTGACCGTGGCTGTGCATTTGTTGGCGGTTCTGTCTATGACCTCAACCGTTGGTTTTGGTCTCTACAAATCATGGCAGAGCCTCTCGCCTTCCCAAGCTGTCCGGTCGCGAGAAGCCAAACGGAGGAGGCTTGTCCCTCTCTTCGCAGTCCTGGCCGCGCTTGGATTCTTCGGAGCGGTGCTCTCGTCGACCCAGTATACAACACTATCCTACCAAGTGTGGGCTGATCAACGAGGTCTCGAATACCCTCAAAGGTTTGCTCCATTTCCTGAAAGATACCACCGAATGCTGACGAGTTTGGCAGCCTGTTCTGGCGAGGCTTGACTGGACGGGATGGTGGTGGTTCAGCGCCGCTACACCTTCGACAATGGCTCTCGGACACGGCCATTTATAAGGATGCGGTAGAAGTCGTGGTGGAAAAGTCCCGAAGGCAGTGGTGGGGCCAACAGATCGACCTTGCCATGGTCTCATGGGCCTTGCTGCTGGCCATCGAGGGCCACCGGAGAGCGATACGGTTCCTCTGGGCTTACCTGGCCCTCGCCCAACTCGTCAACCTCTCTTTCGCCCAGAACCTCTTTTATGCGGCGATGCTCCTCACCCCGGCGCCTATTCCGAAGGTCAACAACGCCCTTGTGACAGACCGGTATGCAGAACACCAATCCAACACCGTGTTGCGGCCCTCTGCCATGATGCTGATCACCTCCCGCAGCCTGGTCCGAGTCCGCGGCGCTGTTTTCCCTCCCAAGTCGCCCAACTGGTGCCCCAATCCCATCTTGGTCCTCGGCATATTGGTCCTCAACTTCCTCGCCATCTATCTGCTGCCGTACGCGGCGGAGACAGCCTCTTTCTACTTGGTGCTACTCTCTACAAGGACCTTGAATTTTGTGCTGGTCGCGATGCCGAGCGTAGTACCTGCATCGTGGGGGACCGTACACACTCACCCTCACGACCCCTATGGCGCATACAACACTCTCTTTCGGGTTGTCGCAAGCGTTAGCCTCCTGCTGCACGCCAAATCGACAATTATTAGCTTGCTCTTCAACGTTCCCGATTCTCATTATCACAGACACAGCATCCGGATACCTTGGGACACGGCGGAGCGCTCCGCCTGGGAGCGTGGCACAACAGCTTTCGGCAGGGTTCTCGGCTCCACATCGGACCATCCTGTCGTTGCAGGAGTTGGGAGAGACGTCGTTATTTCTACTCTGAGCCTCGGGTTGTGGGCAGCAGTACGAGCCCTTGATTCTCGAGACATTCTCCTCTCGGTGATTCCTTTCCTCAGGACAGACAAGAAATTCCCGTCCGAAGCCGTTGCCCGAAGAGTCGGCAAGACGGCGAAGACTACCGCCACTCACACAAACGACACGCACGACGGTGCCGCAGCGGGGGCGCGCCGACGCGGACGACCGCGGAAAGCCAAGCCGGACCCGGAGGGACTGTCAGGGGATGGGGATGAAGCGTATCACCCAAGTGAGGAGATGGCCGTCGAGGCCGGCGATGTCCTCCCGACGGAGGAACTCGACTGGGAGGCAGCTGCTCTTGCGTGGGGCCTCACTGCGATCGGAGGGTTGGGATGCGGGAGTGCGGGGGTGTTCGGGGGTGAATGCATTTCGAGATGATGGCCAGATCTTTTTCCGGGTGGAACACGCTGAGCGAGGACGATGTTGACGTACAGTAGCTGCGGCAAAGCTGTCGCCGTATTCGAAAAACGGTAGGCCGGCAGGGAAAATAGCAGCTACCCACATGCCCAAGCTAACCTACCTCAGTTGTGGCGATGCTAAGCGAGCTAATGTCTGGAGTTTGACATCCATTGCAGCGCTTGGCTCTTGCACGGTCTACGAGTCGTTAATGGCAGATATCGGAAAACGGCGAAGCTTAGGATCGTCGGCTTTTCCCTCCGCACAGATGCGCCACTCTCGCGGGTCGTTAGGATCCCCACACCGCAGTGCCGGCCTGCCCGACCCCCTGGTACCACCTCCAGGTGGGATGACGTCGTCTTAGACCCCTTCCCCTCCCCCACCGAGCACACCCTCTCGCCATCGGGGAGGGGGTCCACCACTGAGTGCTCGCCTGCTGCACTGCGGGCAGAACAAGCTAGGTAGGTTGGCTCGGCTGGGCTGGCGACTGAGATATTAATTGACGGGCTGGGTCCATCTCCGTCCCCCGTCAACATCGCCGTACCCCCATTCTGAGAGAGTCCTACCACCCGAGCCACCCAACGTATCCGTTCCACATGGCTCTCAAAGAACGTTGGTCCCGCATGATGCGGAAATCCGTGTCGGCTACCTCCGTCTCAGACGGTGCCACCTCAACGTCCAATGACGAGGGCGACAGTTTGTCCAAACCATCCAGCCGCCTGGCCAAGACCTTGACCTGGCGTCCCGCGAACAAGGCAACGCCGTCCACCATAGCGCCAGCGCCAATTCCGCCGACCCCAGTCAAGAAAAAGAAGAAGGTCGCACCGAGGGGCAAAGAGCCTCACCCGGCCCAAAAGCCCCTGACGGAAGGCAATATGCGCCATCAAGAGCTACTCAGCGCCTTCACCATGAATTTCGGCCGAACCAGAACGAGTGTGGCTACAGGCTTCAGTGGGGTCAGTCCGAGCAACTCGAGGCAAGCCAGCATGGATGCGGGCCCCGCACAACGTCAACCGAACCGCAGAGTGAGCTCGCTCGCACATGGAATCCCACAAGAGGAGGCCGAGACGGTCTGAGGGCTGTTGGGGGGGACGGGGCCCAAACGGCCATCACTGACATCCTGGGCGCGAAAGAGCCTATGCGAAGGGCATGTTGGGAAAATAGCAACCGCAAGTGTCAGAGGAGGTGCTCTTGGTTAGAGGGCAAGGAAACCCCCCTTTCCGGGACTGTGTAACAACCCCCAGTTTGGATGGATCATGTCTCTGATGCAAGGAATGCGCAAGCGCGAGCTGTTGGGTGGTTCAGGATGGCATCCTCTGTGAGTGTAACAAACGTTTACTCCGTGATAGTTGATAAGATGGAGATCAGCACAGAAGCGTCGAACCTGGTCCTGGCAAGCCTGGCCAAGGCTTTAACCGTGCTGGTCGAAGTACCTAGTATAGTATCAACATGGGAATGACGACTTGAGGATGGTGTTGAAGGCTGAGTAGTAGAGGGCATTGGCCTCCATCGATGACACGCGTAAACGCTATGGTAAGTACAGTAGCCAGCAGTTGAAGAAGTCGGATTAGTTCAGGTCGTAAAGCCCGGTCAGGAGGTAAATTTCGTCTTTAGAACGGAGCACTGAGCACAGGTGGTCCCTACTGCCCGTGCACCCGAGCACCATCGTACCGTACCCAACCCCACCAAACCTTCCTACGTAGCAAAGAACCAACAACCTCACAGCATCCGCCGACCGCCGAGCGCAGCAGTATACACCGCAAGCCGTCAAGCCCTGAGGTTCTGGCTTGATGCGGCAATGCCTCGACGAGTTGCGAACTACGACGACTATGGCTCGGCAGTGTCCCAGGTGTGTCGCTGGCCTCTTTTCCTGAGCGCAGGGCGAGGTGTACGTCCGAGCTGACCCCCCCATTCCATCGCTGTAGATCATCCTGGCTTCGTCGGACGCGGACTTCCTCGATCAGCTGATCCCGGTGCTCAAGGATGCGACGACCAGCAACCGGGCCAATGCGCTGGTGCAGAGCCTGGCCCAGTATGCGGACGATCGCGAAAACGACATCGAGACCATTGGCCTGACCAAGCACGAGGAGTTCTTGGGATCCGTCAACCAGCTTCAAAAGGTGCGCGAGGGCACTGTGGCCCTGACAGCCGAGATCCTCGAGCTGAACCAGTCGATACAAACGAGCACCGAGAAGTTGGCGGAGCAGAAGCAGGGCTTGGTCAACACCAAGGCAGTGCGCCAGAACATTGCCGATGCGTCGGACGCCCTGAAGGACTCGCTTCGAATCCTACATGCTGTCAACCACGCCCACGACCTGATCCGTAAGAAGAAGTACTATGGCGCCCTCAAATCGCTCGAGGACCTGCAGAACGAGCACCTCATCCCCACCATCCAGAACAAGTACGCTACCCAGCACCAGTTGGCAGACCTCATCCAAAAGTCCATCCCAGCTTCCCAACGGACCATTTCCGAGGCCGTAATGACGGACCTCAATACCTGGCTCTTCCGTGTGAGGGAAACGTCCCAGTTCCTAGGCGAGGTCGCCTTCTACCATACCGAGATGAGAAGGACACGGCACAAGGAACGCATGGAGGGGAATGACTACCTCAAGCAGTTCAAGCTGAACTCGGCCATCGAGCTCGTCTTCGACGAAAGTGAGGAGTTCGACGTGCTGGATAACGAAGAGGTCCACGTCGACTTCACCCCTCTCTTCGAGGCCCTCCACATCCACGATGCGCTCGGACAGAGTGACAAATTCCGATCCGACTACTCGGCAACAAGACGGCAGCAGAAGGACCTGCTCATGCCCGCTTCAATAAACCTCGAGGCCGAGGACGAGGCGTCTCTGAGCAGCCTCCTCGAAGGCGTGGCGGGCTTCGCCATCATCGAGCGGGCCACGATGCGCCGCGTGCCCCAGCTCCGGTCTACCGTCGACGTGGACGAGCTCTGGGACTCGATGTGTCAGACCGTCATCGCTCTGGTCACCAAGGCGCTGAAGGACGTGAGCAACGCCGAGGTGCTACTCAAGCTCAAGGGCTTTATCGCCCTCTTCATCCAGACCATGGAGGGTTGGGGCTACTCCGTGTCGATGCTCGACAACTTCCTGCTCACGCTCTTCGACAAGTACGCCGAACTCCTGAAGCGACGTTTCGGCGAGGACTTCCAGGAGATCGTCTCCACCGACGACTACATGCCCATGGCCATCAATTCCGTCGAGGATTATGACAAGGTTGTCAACGTCAGTTGGTTCAGCCAGGACACCCCCGTCGAGGAGCTACAGTTCCCCTACGTCTTGCCCTTCTCGCAAATGTACCCCCTCTGTTGTATCGATATCCGCAACTTTCTCAACCAGTTTTACTTCTTCTCCGACGAGCACTTCCAGCATCCCAACATTACCGACGAGACTTTGAGGAGGGCAAGTGTGCTTCCGTCCCCTTCTCACCGCAGCCCAATGGCGCTAACCGTGTTCCAGTCCCTGGATGAGCTGCTCACGCAGAAGGTCTGCCAGTCCCTGGTCGAGCGGCTCAGTTCGCAGTATTTGGGCCAGATCGTGCAAATCCTGATCAATCTGGAGCACTTTGAGACGGCCTGCCAAGAGCTGGAACATCTGCTGGTTAGAGCACGGTCGTCGACCTCGGCCGGTGGGCCCCTCACGTTGAGTGCGACGGAGCAGTTCCGAGGACATAAGAAGACGGCCGAGAAGCGCATTTTCGAACTGGTCAACTCCAAAATCGACGATCTGGTGGACACGGCCGAGTACGACTGGTCAGTTCACACCCATTTGATGCGACTCGTCGGAGAGTCACTTGCTGACGGTGTACCTAGGATGGCCCTGACGACCCAGTCGGAGCCGAGCAACTACATGCAGACGCTGACGCGTTATCTGTCTAACATCATGAACTCGACCCTTCTCGGTCTCCCGCGCGAGATCCGGGAACTCATATATTTTGACGCCCTAAGTCACACTGCTGCCAAGATTCTTGTGAGCCCCTCCGTGCTCTTCCAATGCGTTCCATTGTCTTTGCTCACGAAGTCGCAGGCCCTACCCCTGTCTCAAGAGGTTAAGCATATCAACCCAAACGGTGTCGCCGCCATAACGATGGACGTGAAGTACCTGACTGAGTTCGTGGGAAGTCTGGAGAATGCCTTTATGCTGCAGCAGACCCTCGACGAGCTGCAGCAGACGGTGGCGCTGATGGGTGTCGAGAGCGCCGACGAGTTCTACGACATGTCGATCCGCAACAAGAAGTACGGCCGGGTGAACGCGTTGAACGGAAGCATTCTCCTCGAGAAGTAAGGAGCCACCCCCCACCTCCTCATCCTCCAAGAGGGAATGACGACAGACTGATCACGGCTAGGCTTACTCACACGGTGGAGAGTCCCAACCGAGCCGCTCAAGGCCTGGCCAACTTCTCTTCTCGGTTCGGCTTGAGATGACGGAGCTGGCTGGGGGTTGCACGCAATCCCGGGTCCCTTGGTCCCGTCACCCAGTCCCGGGTTCGAGACGTACGTTTTCGCATTGCTCGTGATAACTGCAGGACCTCGAGCTGGGTCTAGTCGCGTACTCTATACGACGCTAGCTAGCCCGACGAATTCACATGTCCGGAAAGGGACCCTAATGGGGCCACGCATCGATGGGGTAGTTTCAACAAAGGACCAACAGACCCAATCGCCGGCCGCGTCGACCACGAAGAACCCATGGGTTCGCCCCTTTTCCTTTAGCCTGGCCTACGTGCGGTCCATCCGCCCCGACAAAAAATCTAGGAAACGGGCAAATCCAAGCCCTGGAGGGAGCCAGGCGGCGGCTGCACCTAGGCGCTCTGCCCGAGACCGAAAACGAAGGTGGTTATTTACTCGTACTCCTCATTGGGCATCGGTGCATGCAAAGAAGGATTAGGCGGACGTCGAAAAGGAGGCCTCGGGCCTCGGGCCGAGAGAGAGAGAGATACTTACCTGCTGCGGCTGCATGTAGCTGCTGTACATGTTGGGGTCCATGTCGCCGTACATGGGGGCTTGGGCTTGACCATAGCCGGGACCGCCGGGCTGGCCTTGGACGGGGTACATGTTGGGGTTCGTCCGATAGTCGGTTTCGGCGGCGAGGGCGTGGCCACCCATCGAGTAGTCGGGGATGGGGTGCTGGGCGTGGTTGGGCGCCTGGGGGACGTGGCCGCCAGCCATGGGGGGCGCGCCGGCGGCGGCGACGCCCTGGGTCGTGGCGGCCTGGCCGGTGGCGCGTTTGGCGTGGGACGAGGCCTCCTCGCGAGGGACGATGTCGATGAGGAAGTCGAACATGTCCGACTTGGCCAGGGCCGACGCGATGTCGGAGCGCTGCAGGGTGCGGCGCTTGTTCTCCTCGGCGTGTATCCATGCGCGCATTGTGAGCTCGGTGATGAAGATGTCGCATCCCTTAGCAAAGAGGATGGGGGCCTCCGCCGAGATCATTTTGACCTCTGGGTCGGCTTTCATGACCTTCTTGATGCGGGCCAGGGGAAGCTGGTGCAGCTTATAGTCGTGGGCATCACTCTCAAGGTGCTGAATCGTTTGCTGCCAGTATGTGGTCAAGATGTCCTTGTACTGGCCCGACAGTCCCTGGTGAACCTGTTGAGGGGCGACGAGTCCCGACGTTAGCAAGCTCCGCGCTAACCCGTCCGCGGAGGGGGGCCTTTATGGGTTCCCGGGACGTACGTTTGCCCAGGGACCGGTGAACAGATCAGAAGATATGTAGCCCGACGCGGAGAGCTGCAGAGGAACGTCGTGTCAGCGGGGTGGCATTGGCTCGCGGCGGGTCTGGGACCTCGGCCGAGTCGGGGTCTTCCTGGGACGAACCGCTGCGCTGGCGCCTGTATGCAATCGGTGGGTCAGTCGAGGGTCGCATAACGCAGGCGGTACGCAGGTACGCGGGGGCGCGCAGCCTGGGTG
>Ga0247777_1000655_pt1 | contig 10255 bp, 11 predicted proteins | sample UWRJL154409C5_FD_179937 | JGI IMG/M metagenome (GOLD analysis project Ga0247777, IMG submission 179937) | Plant litter microbial communities from Arlington Agricultural Research Station in Wisconsin, United States - UWRJ-L154-409C-5 | ecosystem: Environmental > Terrestrial > Plant litter >...
ACGCAGTACGAGTCGTCGGGGCAGCAGAGACCGGCCGCGTTGATGTCGTTGCCTGCGCCCCGGTGGGTGTCAGTCGGGTCGGGCCGGAGGGGCCTCGTCGGGGCCGGCTCCGGGTGCCGGGAGGCCGGAGGACGGACGGGGGGTAGGGCGGGGGGGAGGGCGGGGAGGAGACTTACACGGATGCGTCCCCGTCTTGCATAGAGACTGGCGCCTCGCGAGGGCCGGCGCGGCCGCCTGGTAGGATCGCGGGAGCAGGTCAAGGCCGGCGGCGGCAACGGCGCCGTAGTGCTGGGCCATGGCCGTCCGGAGGAGCAGGGCCGACAGGGCCGGCAGGGCCGCAAGCACGGCGGTTGCTTTCATCTTGCGGTGTGGGAGCAGCAAGGAGCAGCAGCGTCACCCGCGTCGGGGATCCCAGATGGCGGTCATCTTGTGAACAGGCTGGTGAGAGGTCGGGTCGGGGTGGCACAGCCTTGGACAAGCCCTCGTAGACTCGCCGCACCACCCAAGGCAGGGGGAAGATAGAGCGACCTTCGTGAAAGTGAGAACAGGAGAAGAAAAAGGAGCACCAATGCGAGAGACAGCCGAGCGTGAGCCTGTCACAGCATAGAGCCAGGTCGAAAGCGGATAAGCCTCGGCTGCGATGCGGCTGGCGGAGGCGGCAGGAGTCGAGACGGACCTGGCTTACTCTACAGTACACACCGCGAGGAGCGGGAACCAACGCAGCAGAGCAGCTGAGTGATCATCCCCTTGTGCCCCTCTGCAGACGAGCCCAGATGCGTGCAGTAAGTTTCCTACAGTACTCGTACTTCGCGGCCATGTTGACCCCCTGGTCCCCTGGGCGCGGCCTGCGGCTTCTCCTCGACGCAGCGCCGTGAATGGCGCCGTCGTTCAAATTGCTCCGCCGTCTCTTCCGGCCGTCGCCTCGGCCGATTGGATCTGCTCGGCGCGGTCGGTTTCAGTGCCTCCCGCCCCACCGCGGCCCCCTCGGCCCCTCCCAGGATAACGATCTGCGCCCTGCATGTCGTGGCGCCCCCCCTCGACCGGGCTCTGGACCTCTTTTCTGCACCTGGCTCGCGTGCCGAGAGCCTCGCCGTCCTCGCCGGCGCCATCGCGACGCCGCCGTATAAAAGGCTCCGCGAGCAGTCAGACGACCGCAGTTCGTAGTTGCTTGGAAAGGGAGGGCAGCTGGGAGAAGGTGGGGGAAGGTGGGGGAAGGAAGGTGGAGTGCCTCGGCAATCAACGCTACTCCGTATGTACCTCCGCAACGGGAAGGTTATATCGCTCTCCCATGGATGTCAGCGCAGAGACCCTGGATCCAACGGTCCGAACTCCGGGGCCAACTCCGTCAAGAAACTTGGTAGCAGGTAAGCTCGCTCGGCTCGGTAGGTACATCAGGTACTGTACCTACCTGCTTAACTATGAGTACCGTAGTTAGCACGCCGAACCGGCCTGGACATGGAGACGTGGACCATGAGGATTCACTACATTTCCAGAAACCAAAAACAGCCTTGGTACGACTTAACGTGCTGCTCTCTCACATCTCCCCGACGCTTCGCTCCGCGCAGTACTTGTGCACTTCCTTGGCCAACGTCGCCCTCTGCCGGTACACCACGTCCATCACGTCCTGGCACTCCCGGCCCAGACGCTCGGGTTCGGGTCTCGGTCCCCCAGTGATGTCCTCGTAGATCGCCGCCATCTCCTCCAGCACCGCGCCCAGTTGGTTCGGCAGCCATGTGACGATGGGGCTCCCGCCCGTCGCCGTCGGGTGCCCCGTGTTCTTGAGAATGTACTCCTTGGCAAAGCACCAGTGCCGCCAGCGGAAGTCGCGGACTTGGTTCAGTACCAACAGCCACAGCTGCCTCGACTCTGTAACCGACCCATCTCCCTTCCCGTCTCCGTCTCCGTCCCCGTCCCCGTCTCCATGCCCGCGGTCCAGCGCAAACGCCTTGACCCCTGCCTCCAGCGACCGACTGCGGACCCATGCCAGGAACTGCCGGTGGTTGCTCGGCCGGTAGTCGCGGAAGTCTTTCAAGATGTCCGTCAGTGGCGTGTCGGGCATCGGGATCTGCAAGAGGTTATCCACGAGCGGCACCATGGAATCGTTCGCTCCGGACTCGCCCCGGAAACGCAGCGGCTGGTCGCTGACCCCCTCGTACACGACCCCGTCCGGGAACATGCTCTGCGCCGTAATGCCGAAGATAAAGGTGCGGAAGCTGGTGTACGCGCGGGGCTTGGACCGATGCCACATCGTGTCCATGACGGCGTTGACCTGGGTAAGCGCGGCGAGGACGGCACGAAGCCCGCGGTTGAGCGCGGCACGGTCTCGCGCCGCCGAGGCGTCCAGACACGCGCAGGTCCCCGAGACCAGATCGCCCGAGTGCCGCACCATGTCGATATGCACGAGGACGAAGCCGGCTTCCGACGACGCCGGGTCCAGGCCGTGCTCGAAGGCCCGGATCAACCGCACGTTGGACGGCTCCAGGCCACGTCCCGGGTCCGCCAGGCGGTAGTTGAAGAGAGCGTAACTCCCCGCGTACTCCATGAAGGGCTTGAAACCGCAGCTGTACACAGATCAGCGAGGGTGGCCCGAGTCGGCCCGGCGACAACCCCTCCTTACATTTCTGCGCATCGGGCGATGGGCACCGCGATGTTCGCCGGAAGTGTCTGCCGCCCCAGCCCGTACGGCTCACCACGAAGGAAGCGCGTGTGACAAGGCTCCAATAGGTAGGCGGAGGCGAGGAAGGAGTAGTCCCGATAGAGAGCGTTCATCAGGGGCAGGTTGTGGGCAAAGCCTACCACAGCGTTCGTGAGATCCGGAAGCTCAGCCAGTACGGCGTCCCCGAGCTTGCCCTCGGCGAGAAGACCAGCCTCGCCGGAGAGGGTGCTCACCGGCATGCGGCTCAGGAGAGATTCGAGCGCGGCGAACTCGGGTGGAAGCTGGACGACGGGGTCCATTCGCGGGAGGAAGCCTCGCGCCTTGGAGACCATGAAGGCCGGGAGGGAGAAGTCGTCGGCCCGTGGATCATTCAACACACAAAAGTCATCGCTGGTACCCTCGGGATAGCCCATCCTGTCGGTATTGAATGCCACGTCTTGAACAGAAGCAGGTCAGGCCACTCGCAGGGACGGACACGTGATATCGCGACGGTTCGACATCGCGCAAGAGGGCGGACGCCAGCGTTGGTAATGTAGACCGTGGCCGGAATCGATTCCGGCCTCACCCCCCATGATGGATTCCTCGCTGGCTCCCCTCGGGCGTTTCTCTTTGTCATGACAAAAGGGGCATCAGCACCTTGGTCCGCCGGAAAGCCCGCCGGAGCCAAAGACAACGGTAGAAGCGTCGCCTCTCGAAAAACGCACGTCTTCGTTGCTGGGGTAGGCCATGCTTGCGAGCGTCTCCAAAGACAAGACTGGTTTAGAACAGCGAAAGTCCTAGACACAGGCGAGGATGGATGAGAATAGCATTCAGATCCAAGCCTTATCCATGCCGTCGCAACGGTCACCACCGGCAACAGCGTGGGTTCTCGCGGTGGTAGGCGAGGCATCGAAGAGTTGAAGCCCGAGCCCCGCCTCGAGAGGCCGTCGCGATGGTCTCGGTGGTTGCCATTGAGTAATAGTTTCGGCTTCTCCGCCTGTGGAAACGGTGCCGGCCATACCCGCGCGGTCTGAATTCCGGCCACTGGAGGGGGAATCGATTGCTCCATCTTGGCGAGCCACGAGCAAGGTCTCGTGGCAGTACCGAGAGTTGCGAACTCTGGGCGTCTGCCTTCACTGGAAGGAAGCGAGAGGTCGGGGCGGTGGGATCGCAAGAAGACGCACCTCCACAGCATGCACTTGGAGCAGCACCGAGTACGGCGTCCTGCAAACACTTGCTTGCGTATTGCCTGTGGCTGACTCTGTGAATATTTCGACCTTTTGGGTCACGCCCATCCAGGATTGGCAATAAGAAATGAACGGTCCAGAAGAAATCGAGGCTATTACCTGGTGGGCAGCTCGAAATAACCGAAACGAGGGGAATCTTGCTGGACCTCAGGTGGAAGCTGTCAACGACGGGCATGGCGCCCGGGCCAAAGACTCAGGTGACTGCGGCCGGCAAGGGATAAAGTGGCTGACGATGGGGAGCATGTGGTTTTTAGCGGTCTGGGGTAGCGGCGCGACGATATTAATGTGCTGTATGGCGTTGGTGTTGGTGGCTCAATGCAGGGTTAATCTGTACTCGTAGAGGAGGAAGGCTGTTTGGAAAGAGGCCAAGGGCCCAACGAGCCCAGCCTTTCCTCGCGCTCCGGACCGAAGTGCCATTCCATCCACGGCGTTGCTGCACCAGCGTTGATTTGGAGGAGGGGCTCGTCATCGATTAGGAGGGCACAGGGCCGCACGGGAGCCAAGCAGGCGGAGACGCTGACGAGAGAGAGGGTCGTACCACACACGACACAAAAGGGAGGCAAGACCCTCGCGCCCCCTTCGAAAGGGCCTCGTCTCCGGGACGCGTGCTCGCCGCGAACAAGCCACTGCGTCGTGTCGCATCTTTCGTGAGCGGCGAGCTAACCAAGGATCTGCGAGGTGCGTCCGTCGTTGCCTTTTTGTTGGTGCCAAGACTGGGTTCAGCCGTCAGCACCATGGGCGCATCGCTCAGCGCGTTTCCGTCAAACCGCCCAGCAAGGGATCGAGGGTGCGAGTGAAACTCCAAAAGTCGGTGGATAATTCGTCGCCGCCGCCATGAGGAGCCTGCAGTACACCCGGATAGCGCGGAGAGACGGATGGGACGGCGAAGGCCCAGGCGGCAGGGAAACAGTCAAGCACCTGCCTCCATCCGTGGGCGGCCGGTTGCTCCCTGGACGGCGAATGTGGCCTCTCTTTCCGGCTCGGGGAGGGAGGCGTGGGAGGCAAGGGCCACGGAGCCTTCGGGTACCTTCCAGGTTGTTGGTGAGGATCGAGATGGCTGGATGAGGCCAGGCGGGCTGAGCACTGGCCACGGGCTGCATGAAGAGGGCGCGAATGATTTGCTGTCCGGGGCTAGCGCGCTTAGCCTATTGGGGAAGCGGTACCCCTGGCCCCTAACTGGGTACATCTGTGATGCCTCAGGCTCCCACGGAGCCTGTCTCCCACAACACCCAGCGGCTTCCGATCCGGCTCGCTTGGGCCAAAGGAGTGTGAGAAGACATTTCCAGCATTGAGTCTGGCCAAAATGCTCGCGCTGTCACGCCGCCCTCGATGGCGCTGCGAGACCATGGCCCCAAACTTTCCCCCAGACCGGCTCCCACGCAACAATAAAACCAATGCCTCCCCTTCCAACCCATCCTCCCCATCCCCGTGCACCACATCGTCTCGTCTTCATTTTTCTGCATCGTCAACATCGCCGACTTGAACGCCTCTCCAAAACGCCGCCTCCACCGCAGCAAACCCAAAAAACTGGGACGCCCGCCCCTTGACCTGGACCCGCCGCCCGTCCGTCTCCGCCACGACCCCCAGCACCAGCTGATCTACCTGCTGCTGCAACAGCACGCCGACAGAAATTTCAACAAAAGGACCAACCCGCCCACCTTTGACTTTTCCCCCCCAAACTGTCAACTCCGTACTTTCCCACCCGCACTTTTCTCCTCGTCCCCATCCCTACACCTCACTTCAGATCATCACTGCGATGCCGCCCACGAGCAAGACGGCTGCCGCCGCCAAAGACCGACGCAAGTCGGACAAGATGGACAAGTCGCTCGACAAGGCCGCGGCCAAGTCGTCGTCGCCGGGCCTCATTACCATGACCGTCTCCCCCGAGCGACTTCGAAATCTCCTGGAGCCGGAAAAGGCCGTCGCCGCCGTCGTCGAAGAAGAGTCCCCGGTCAAAGAGGCCAAGGAGTCGCCCGCCACCTCGACCACCCTCCCTGCCGCGCCCGCCTCCAACACGGATAACGCGTCCGACTCGGCACCCAACACCCCGGCGGCCAGCGGGACGCCCGCACCCCAGCCCGCGATGGGCCCACCCGCCGAGGGTCCCAAGAAGAAGGGGGTCAAGCGGAACGCGGCGGCCATGAACGGAAACGGCGACGGTGCGCCCAAACCCCGGGGCAAGCCGGGTCCCAAGAAGAAGCAGAGACTGTAGGTTCTCCCCCACCCCCCCTTCCTGCTGCGATGCCACCGCTAGGCCGCGGCTCCGAGCCCGACTGACATCCTCTTTCTAGCGAGGACGGTACCATCGACCCCAGACCTGGCGCCGCCGCCGCACACAAACTCGGCCCCAAGGCAAACCAGGGCGCCATCAACGCCGGCCTCCGTGCCCTGGATCGATCCGGCAAACCCTGTCGCAAGTGGAGCAAGGGCGGCTTCCGGCTCAAGAGCTTCACCGGCGTCGTCTGGGAGATCCCCCGGTGGACGGCGCCCCCCAAGGCCACGCCCGAGTCCACTCAAGAGTCGTCGACGACGGTGTCGGCCGAGGGCAGTAACAAGGAGAACAAGGAGAACGGGCAGGCCAAGAGCGACAACAGCAACAGTGGCGGCGACGTCGAGATGCGCAGCGTGCCCAGCATCGACGCTAGCTCTCCGGCGCCCGTTCCCGTCGCCGCCGCATAGAACTCCTGCGCTCCGGCGGCAGTCCACTCTCATTTCCTTACTCTTCCCATTCGCAGACATGTATCATGATAGAGGGCTTTGGGCTTCGGAGTCGATGGTGCACAAAACGGCCGGCGGGCCTCGGTCCTATCCAGGCAGGGACGGCTTGTCATGCCCGGTTGATACTCGGATGATATTTCAGGTGCAGCAAGCATCGCGGCGTTTGGGGTTGGGCGGCATGGGCATGGACGGCATGGCTGGGCATCACGCCAAGTGCCCGGATGCGCCCACAGGCGGATGTTCACCTCGTTCTGGCTGTACAGTACGATATTCTAGAATGGGCGAGATGCCCCCAGAGGAGGTGTCCGGACGGTGCTTTCGTCCAAGGGGTTACGGTGAAGGGGGACCTAGCAGATACCCATCGTCAAGACATTCGCTTCACACCTTCGGCGCCCCATCCTCCTGAGTGCTTTGGTGTTTGTCTCTCCCTCAGTTGACTGACCTTTTGGGCTATGTACCTCCGTACTATCCTCCTACCCAGGCCTGAGCTGCCTTGGAAATCATAAAAGTCCCCTGACGTCTGATGCACATTCGGCGTATCAGGCCGCGGAACGGTAACCATTGAGCGTCACGTTGACTGTCCCAGGGTTCCTCGAGGCGGATGGTGGAGATGGATACTACCCGACTATAGCACTGTGTACTACGGAGTAGTATGGCGACTTTCATCCTTGGGGTGGTGCAAAGACCCTGTCGGCGGTGGCTGGGGTGGTGGATGCGACTGATAAATGCCGGCTCACAGGGGGGCTTTTAGCGATCGCTCCAGGTACCTCTCCCCCGCACCCTGGCTTTCGCCTCGCTGGAACTCGGGGCAGACGCCCCCATTTTCCCCGTTATCGGTTCGTTGCAGGCTTGTAGCGTATCACCTCTATCGAACTCCAGGAACACCGCCGTCACTCCCTGTCAAGTTCCCATCCTGAAGCTACAGTAACTCCATGCCGCGATAACCATGTCTCCCGCATGTCCTTGATGCAAAGACGGAGTAGAGCAGGAAATCCCGGCGCCTCGTCGATACCAGCGATTAACGATTAACGAGCACTCGGCTCCCTTTTCGTTCCTGGCCTGAGGATCCGACCGAGACGATTGCCGCAAGTTGGGTGCCGTCACTGTCATGGGCCCGTGACCCTGCAGCTCTCACAACGTACCTAATCTCGACCAAGCTTGCCGCCACCGCGCAACCGCCGATTGACCTTCCGTCTCCCCGCTCCCTCGACCCTCCGACGCACCTCAGCTACGGGGAAACTCGAGACTACGTTTCTCTCCCCTGACGGGTATCCCTAGTTTCATGTCCCGGGCGGTCCTGGTCCTGTCCTGCCCCGGGACCTGAGAACAGACGGAGCCTCCAGTCTCGGCGGTTCGGGCTTGACGCCCACGCCGAAGGGTCGACCATCTTTGCCCCAGCTCCGACCAAACGCTCGCGACCATGACCAACCCGTACCAGCATGCCTCGGGCGCTTTCCGCGGTGATCATCCGAGCATGCCGACCGGCCTCCCCGGCTTCAGCCAGCGACGAACCCCGTACGCGTCGGTGGCCTCCGGGGCGACAGCATTCCCGCGTGTCGGCTCCTTTGCCCACCTGTTGAACCCCACCAACGACGGCGCAGACGGCCATAGCTACTCGGCGCGGAACCGCAACGGAGAAGGCGCTCGAAACGGCGCCGAAGAGAATGGGACGACGGGCAGGCCCCCGGGGCAGCGGAACCCGCCTCTTCCCCCGTCATCCAGGGCGTGGGAGCCGTTCCTAGGGAACGGAAGCATCAACTTCGAGACCCTCGGTCCTCAGGGCAGCAACGGAGGCTTCTTCACGCCCTCGTACCTACGGGACTCGACCTATGCCCAACGGCTCGAATCACAACACAAAGCGAGGCTGCTGGTGCAACGAGAGGGCCACGGGATAGTGTCTCAGGGAGGCGGGCTCCGGACCAGCGGAAGCAGCCTGAGCCTGCACGGGAGCAAGATGACGACTCCTTCACACCGCTCGGTGACATTCGAGCGGACCGAGAAGGCTCCGGCGTGCGACGGCGACGATACCATCACGCCCTTGCCGTCGAGGTGGAACAGGGGTGACAAGTCGAGCAGTCTCGATGTGCTGTTCGGCGGTCTGGAAGTTAGGTATACCACATCCCGGGGCTCGACGGAACGCGACCACGAGGCGTGGGCCGTACGGGCCGACCACTTCATTCCGCCTCAGTGCGGCATATACTATTACGAGGTGACGATACTGGCTAGGAAGCGAGACGAGTACGTTGCCCCGTCGATGCAGCCGCCCCACGCGTGCTTTCTAACGCGGAACGCAGCACCACAATAGGCATTGGCTTTTGCGACAGGTCGGTGATGTTGTCAAGGCCGCTGGGGTGGGAACCAAACTCGTTTGGGTATCACGGAGACGACGGCCACGTCTATCACTCCCACAACGTGGGCCGGCCGTACGGGCCGGTCTTCACGGCAGGCGACGTGGTCGGCTGTGGCGTCAACTTCCGCACCGGCTGTGCCTTCTTCACGAAGAACGGGTATTACCTGGGTGAGTCGTCCGTGGCTACGTGGTAGGGACCCCTACCTCCCCGATGCTGACGAGCGCGCCCGACAAGACACCGCCTTCCGCGAGATAAAAGGGCCGAATCTGGAGCTCTTTCCCACCGTGGGCTTGAAGAAGACGGGCGAACACATCCGGGTCAATTTTGGCCAGGCCCCCTTCGTCTTTGACATCGACGGCCTCATGAAGGCAAGTTAAAAGCATCTTTTCCTCGCATCTCTTTGGTAGCCGTCATGCCGAGCCGCAGAAGAAGACGTCTCGTTCCCGTGCCGGCCAAGTTTGTTCGTTGGGTCCACACTCCATACGACTCCTTCCGCATGGCGGCAATCCGGGCGGCGTTGCGCCGCCTTGCTGTTCGTCAGCTCGGTTTGTGCGGGCCGCGTTTCTTTGCGCGAGAGACTGACACCCGGTCCAGGAGGAGAGAGCCATCGTTGGACGGCAAATCAGTGCAACGAGGTATGCCGTGCCCAGCCCCGGGGACGAGCGCCTCGGACAGGTTCTAACGAGCGTAGCACCGCCCACCTCGAACCGCCGCTGGAGGAAACCGAGCTGATTCAGAGACTGGTACGTACTAGTTGGAAGTCATCAGGGCAGGGGGGGGGCTGCGCTGACAGTGTACAAAAGGTTCTACAATTCCTCCAACATGACGGCTACGTCGAGACGGCACGTGCTTTTGCAGAAGAGATACAGGGTCAGAAGAAAGCACTGAACCTCACCCCAGCGGGCAAGGTCGAGGGCAGCAACATCACCGAGGACGACGACGCTTCGAATAGGCAACGTTTCGCCGAAGACAAAGACGCGAACAATAGGCAGCGTTCGTACAACCCCCACTCCTCCCTGGTAGCGTTCACCCCCTAAATATCGCGCAGAGATACGACGAGCGGTACTGGAAGGCGATATAGACCTGGCGCTCGAGCTTACCGACCAGTACTACCCGGATGTGCTGGACGAAAACGAGCAAGTGCAATTTAAACTGCGGTGCCGCAAGTTCGTCGAGATGGTCCGACGCGAGGCCGAGCTCAACATGACGGGCGGCGACCGCCGCAGCAACGGCCAGCAGGATATGGAGATCGACGACATGGACGTGGAGGATGGCGACGGCGCCGAGAACCACGGCAGGGCCAA
>Ga0247777_1000656_pt1 | contig 10253 bp, 13 predicted proteins | sample UWRJL154409C5_FD_179937 | JGI IMG/M metagenome (GOLD analysis project Ga0247777, IMG submission 179937) | Plant litter microbial communities from Arlington Agricultural Research Station in Wisconsin, United States - UWRJ-L154-409C-5 | ecosystem: Environmental > Terrestrial > Plant litter >...
CCACTGGGCGCTGGGCACTTCAGATTGTTATTGCAGCGGAATCATGAGGAAGGGAAGGCTGCTCGGAGGAAAAGGGACTCGCATTCTGCAAAGAAAATAAGGAAAGACTACGGACGAAAGGAGCAGTTGGGCGACTGGTCATATATCCCCCTCTGCCCCTCCGGTCTACTGCAAGCCCTTGTCGCAGACTACAAAAGATGGTCTGGATCACCCAAGATTTCCCTGATCGCGACCGCCCCTGTTTGCGCCATTACGTCAATGCCAGCGGCCTCCCTCCCCTGCCTTTTCACACCTGTGGCTGAAGCTGGCGGGAAGCTTGGACCAACTCACATGTTGCCACGCCTACCCGGACACAGCCACATTTCACCCGCTGAATTGAACCCGATTGACATCGGGGGAGTCAGCGACCACGAGCCACTCGCTGGCCAGTGACCAGCGAGCGGCATTCTGCAGGTGCTTGTTTAGCGGTCCCCGGCCTCCACGTCGGCGTCGGGTTCCCGCGGCGGGCCTGAGCCGCATCGCCGAGCAATGAGTTGTCCCCACGTTTCCATCCACCATCCCCGACCCCCGACTCTGCGGCCCTCCGGTCATCGCCCCGGTCGCTGCCCCGTACCTATCCGCTGTCGCTTGCCTGTGCCTTACGAGCGTGACAGAGTGGGACCTCTCCTGGCCCGACCCTCTTTAAATTGTCCCAGACCGCAGCTCGAAGCAGCAGCTTCGACCGTGCTCCACCTCTTCCCAGCCCAACCTCAGGTCCTGTCGCTAGACCTGTCTCACGGTCCGGATCCATCTGCTCCTTTCACATTCATGGAAAGGCTGGCCATGCGCGGCTTACCGAACCAAAATGGCACAAACAAACATGACTCTAGAAGATTGTACGTCTCCTGGTGATGCTGCCGATCCGTCGCCGTCGGTCAACCGCGTCGCGACGCTCGGGGCCACGGTGAAGAAGCGTTGCTGACTCGGGCGCTTTACAGGGCTGGACGACCTCTGCGTCCGTTTCATCATTAACCTCCCCCAGGAGGATCTCTCCTCGGTCGCGCGGATATGCTTTCAAGTCGAAGAAGCCCAGTGGTTCTACGAGGACTTCATCCGTCCTCTGGATCCTGCCCTGCCGTCCATGACACTCCGCACCTTCTGCCTGCGCATATTCCAACACTGCCCTCTCCTCGCCTCCTTCTCAGTCGAAAACCATATGAAGGCTTTCGAAGAGTTTCTACAGTACAAGACGCGGGTCCCCGTGCGCGGTGCCATCATGCTCAACGTCGATATGGATTCCGCCGTGCTCGTCAAGGGCTGGAAGAAAAGCGCCAACTGGAGCTTTCCCAGGGGCAAGATCAACAAAGACGAGGACGATCTGGACTGCGCCATTCGTGAAGTCTACGAGGAAACCGGCTTCGATATACGGGAGGCCGGGCTCGTGCCCCCGAAGGAGGACGTCAAGTACATCGAAGTGACGATGCGCGAGCAGCAGATGCGCCTCTACGTCTTCCGCAACGTCCCTATGGATACCCAATTTGAACCCAAGACGCGCAAGGAGATTAGCAAGATTGCCTGGTATAGGCTGTCGGAGCTTCCGGCCTTTCGAAAGAAGGGCAACTTACACACCACGGACGCTGCCGCCGCCGCTAACGCCAACAAGTTCTACATGGTAGCCCCTTTTTTGGTGCCGTTGAAGAAATGGGTTGTCCAGCAGAAGAAGCGGGATGCCAACCGTGCAGCGAAATATGCCCACATCCCGTCACATCTCCAAGAGGAGGTGCTCACCGAGGAAGAGGTTGCGATCCAAACCGAGGATTCTAGTGATCCTATATCGAGGGCGCCGCCGCCCGGCGATGTCTCGAGCGCACCGCCTCCGGCTATCGATACTATCGAAGGGGCCACCATGGAACTCCACCGTCTTCTCAAGGTTCAGCCACGCACGCAGGGCCTACAACCGGCCGCTCCGCCGTCCAACTCGCCGTCCGCTCCTAGACAAGACAAAGGGGGGGCTCTTTTGGCCATGCTCCAGAGGAGTGCGGCGTCATCGCAGCCACCACCGCCTGATGTACCGCGCCATGACCAGCACACACCCCTGGACAGCGTCTACGCCTATGCTCCGCAGCCTGACACGCCGCAGCACCACCAACCCAGAGGACTTCCGCAGGTAGTTGATCACCAACCGCCTCCACCATTCCCGGGGCTCTATCCCACGCAGCCTCAAGCTCCCCCTCCCCCTAATTACTACTATCACCCGGCGGCCACGGTCCCCCAGCACATGGGAACAACTGTCCCTCCGCATCCATCCTCATTGCAGCATCCTCTTCATCCCGCCGTGCCTCTGATGCACCCTCAGCCGCTCCCCCCTCAAGTGCAGAAGACCCTGTTGGACCGTGGCATGTTCCCTACGCCCGGAGTGCCGGAAACCACCACCACCGTCATCCACCAGGCCCATATACGCCAGGGTTCGATAGAGGGCCTCATCTACCAGCACGCCCAGGGCGGCAAGCCGGCGCGGCCGCAACCCAACAGCCACGCGATGTCACTGCTCAGCGCTTTCAAAGGGGACACTCCTCGTCATGACAGACCCTCACACGCGCAGGCGGGTCCTATGCCGCATCACGCTGCAGCGGCACCTTCACAGCAACATCCACGTGCCACTGCCGGGCCCGATAATCGCCAGAATCTACTGGCCTCGTTCTTCGGCCCTAGCCCGGCCGGCAACACTTCATCCCACCATCAACAGGCAACGACTGGACCTGCCCATCCCGCAGCAATTTCCAGCCTTCCGAAGCCGCAAGCGCCCACCGACCAACACCGCAGTTCGCTACTGGAGATGTTCAAGCGAGAGATCCCCGAATCCCAAAGGAATAACGCAGTGGAGCTGGATGGTGGGGACAGCGTCTCGCCGGCTCTCCGGCAAGAGTATCAGCGTCCAACACCGAAGAAGCCTAGCCAGCAAGGACTTTCCAACGGCCAGGCGATTGAGGCGGCAGCGCGGCTGAACGGAGGGCCAATACGGATGAATCCCGACCTCAATCTCCCCTTTGGTGCCTTTGCGATCCTGCCACGGCCCAAGGGTGGTGCAAACCTGGGGGCTCAAGCAGAGACAAGCCTGCCGCCGCAGGAGAGCGCCGCGAGCATTCCGATGGCAGCGCCGTATTCGCCGGGGGCCGAGTCCACGGTCACGGTCAAGCAGTCGATACCATTCCATAGGGCACCACCTCGGGTTCCTCCAGTCAGCAGCCGTGATCAGCCGAGCTTCGAGTCCCGCGTATCACAGTCTCACTACAGCCAGTCGCAGCACGACCACGCGCAGCACGGCAACGGCGGCGGGTACCAAAGTTTCCAAGCCCCTCACCCCTCAGCCTTCGGAGCACCTCCCTTCCAGCGACCGCAGGACGCTCATCCTGGACAACAGCAGAAGTTGCTGTCGCTGTTTGCGCCCCAGGCCGAGAACGCCACCCCCCTTCAGCAGCAAACGCTGCTCTCGCTGTTTGGAAAGACCCAACCCGAAGACATGGGCGGGGGCAAGATGGAGGAAACCCCAACGATGGCCCGCCAACCCAGCGGGCAGATCCAAGTGCAGGCATCCCGGTCACGGCTAGCCTCCTTGGGCTCGGCGGCCGGCGACGTCGCACAGGCGGCCGGCAGCGGCGGCCGGCGCGACAGCCAGACCCCCATCTCGCCCGCGGATAAGAACTTCCTGCTAGGGTATCTGGGTTCGGCGTTTGGGGGCGGCGCTGCGGCGGCGCCTCGTTGAAGGTTTCTGTTCTTGCTTTGGTTGGTGGCTCCTCGCGTTTACGTCGGGTGGGGCCCTTAGTCCCGGGACTGGAAAACACCTCCCTAGGTAGGCCCCTGTGACAAGGGTTCGTGGGTAGCATAACTATGTAGCGAAACTTGGGCTGCCATGTGTGTGCAAAGCCCAAAGTATGGCGCTTCGCGCAGTTTATCGCTTTCGTAGCTTCCCAAGGTGGCTCTGCAATGACAGCGACAGAAGACAGCGCCCGGTTTTGGTGGCTAGATTATTAGAAGATGGGGTTTCGTATCCACGAGGGTCGACACCAAAGCTGCCGCTCGCCGAACTCTGGATGAAGCCTCACTGAGACTACCTACTTTGCGTCGGTGAGTACTCGGTACGGGAGTACACTTGAAGCTTGGACTCGTGGCGGCATTACCCGAAGATGCGGCTCAACAGCTCCGGAAAAGGGTAAGTTACTCCGTACCTAGGTACTCTTCTTGTACGGGCACGCAGCGGAGAATTTCCATCCGTCCATGGGGTGCAGCAGCGCGAGCGGGACGTCGAGGCACCCGGGAAACACGGCTGCCCGGGCGGGACGGCAGAACCAACCGCCACTCCAGCTATAGGTCGGTGCCCTTACCAGCAGCCTCGTTGATCAATGATCACGGGCGTACGTCACGAGAGAGACCCAAAGACTCGAAAGGCGGCGCCGCGAAAATATGTTCGTCTTGTCTCCTATGCCGCCGCACGATCCCTCCCAAAGGGAATAGTAATGCCGACTCTCAACGTCCTGGCCTTTCGTCTGGGAAAACCACCGCGCACTACCTCCGACGAGCTTGCCAGCGCGGTCCCTCCGAGACTTATGGCCAGCATAGGCAGGAGACTGGAAGTCACGTCAAGGAAAGGGAGAGAACAACAATACAAATGGGGTATCCTCAACTCCTCCCAATCGTCGAGAATCTGTCGGTCCCGGGCCTCCTCGCCAATGCTCTTCCCGGGGAAACATGATGAGGGACAGCCCCTAAACGATTTGCGACAAGACCAACGAAACCCTAGAAGAAATCAATAAGGTGGAATATGTTACGGTGGTCTTCCCACAACGCCGGCAGGGGCCAGCTACGCCGCGATGCCGACCGGGTTCTCTCGGTGGAAGCCGGGCGATATCTCATGCTCGTCGTCGTCGTCCTGGTCCCCGCCCAACGGATCTGCCAGAAGGTCATACATGTTGGTGAACTTTTTGTCGACCTTCTTGACCGCCGGATTTGACTCCTTTCTCGGTTGCCGGGGCGCGGGGTAGGGTTGTGCGCATTCGTCCACGTCCCATTCGATCTTGGAACCTTTGTAGACCCTAGCCCGAATTGTCAGCAACACTAGAGTTTATGGGGACCTGTAGTAAAAAAAACTACCCTCTGCTCATCAGGCAAGTCCGCGCGAACATGGCGTTATGGATCGAGTTGGTGCTGATGTAGCACGACGAGTTGGAGAACTGCACCTTGATGACGACGAGATTGTGGATGTGCTCGAGGTCATCCCGTATCATCTTCTCTGTTAGTCGCGAATCGCAGCGCCGGATGATCAGGTTCCTCGAAGCGCCAATGCCAATCTTGCTCGCGACGTGCCCGGAAAGGGTGAACTTGCGTTCCGGCCACCTGACGTCGACCTGTGGGGGGTGGTAAGCTACCATCCGTCTTTCGGCACCGGAGTGGAACGCACGCGCTTGTTCTTGACGTAAATGTCGTGCTTCTTGGCATGATCAAAGAAGTACTGTGCTTCTGCTGCTCGCAAGAACGACACGGTGGCCGTCCGCTCGTGTGTTCGAAGGAAGACTTCGAGCAACAATCCACCCCGCACGGCGGCCGTGATGTCGCGGTGCAGTACGCCGTCCGGCAGGTTCACCAGCTGAACCGTTCGGCTGCACTGACGCTCAAACTGTTCCCGCTGGCGCGGCTGTTCGTTCTGGGTCCGGTCGTCATATGCGCCTGGGGGGCCGTCGACCTCGCCGGAGCACGACTCGTCGTCGGGGATGCCATCCGCTTCCGCCCAGTCCTGAGACTCGCGCCGGGAGACTCCGTGGTTATGAAGGCCCGAGGAGCCATTTCCATACCCTTTCACGTTCGTTGGCCGGCGGGATGTCCCATGGCGAGCAGTCGAAACTTGGGACCCGATGTTCAGACGGACCCCACCATCGAGCTTATCGGACGGCGCAACCGTGGATGCTAGAGTCTCTCCAGTCTGTTCTCCATGGGTTTGTTGGTTCGCATCGTCCCGGCTAAGCAGCTGCGTGCGGGTCAGTTCCGTTCATGGAGGGGGATCTGGAGCTCGCTGCGGTGCTGTATGGGACCTCCTGGGGAGAAGGCTTACCGCAATGACGTCCTCGTCGACGCCCCCGCGCATGAGATTTTCTCTCAGATTGGCTATGACAGATGTTTCAATCAAAGCAGAGACGGCAAACCAAGGGGGCCGACGAACCGTATTGCCGAGCGATCTGCCGTAAGGTATCATACTCCTTCTGCGATACGTTGACGTTGACGACGCTCGCTTCGGGCCGTGCTGGCGTATCGGAGTTCTGGAAGAGTGAGCTATCTCTGACACGAGCCCGGTGAAATAGCCTTGACGTACAAACTGGGCCCTGAACGTCGGGGAGAGTCAGCTTTGTCCCGGGGTCATCGGGCGTCGGAGGACGAAGGAGCTGTAACGGTGGTTGGGGGTAGCTCGTTCAGAACGGGATGCTCACCTTCGGACCAGGGTCTCGAAATAACCGCGATCGATGGTAATGGGCTCTTCGGGGGAATCCATCGCAGCTGAAGACATGCGGTGGCCAACTCATCAGATGAAGAGCAGGCCTAGAGGGTGTTCAGGTGGGAAGTCGAAACGAGGCAAACGACCTTGTGCAAGTAAGTGCAGGCCGAGGGGGCAGTTTTGGGAGTGGTTGCAGCAGGCGCAGGCGCCGACGGCGGGCAGTGCGGGATTGGTGGGGCTCTGCAGCTCGCTGGTTTTTAAATTTAGCGGGCCCTCGGGCAGTGACGTTGTGCATGAGGCACTTGCTGCCGACCACTTGGAGCTGCCTAACCTGTGGGTGCGAGAGCGTCTCCATTCAGGTTGTCTTGGGTTCTCGGATCTGATATCTCACTTCTCAAACCCCGGTTCTACCAGGCACGCCAAGTATGGCAGTCGGACTCGGAATCCGATTTCTGAGATGCGAGAACCCGATTTCTGGAAATAGGTAATCCGCAAGGAAGAAGGACTTGGTTTCTGGGACATACGACGTAAAGTCAACCTGGCTCCGCACGCAGCCTTGCCGCCGGGGTACTTTGGGAACGCTCTCGCAGGTGGGCAGCAACGCGATTCCAGGTCGCCGGGACCAATAAGACGGCGCAGCCTGTGCCGCGTCCGCAAGTCTCCCGCAATGCAACCCGGGGCATGCTCGACCTGTTGGTTTCAGTGTAAACGATCATTGCCTCCTACCTACCGGATGTCGGTCATCTTGACCGCAGCCGCCAATGTGCCCAAGGGCAGAATTCCCACCCTGCAGTGACAAAGCTACCACCTACTGGGAGCCTAGCTCCTAGGTACTAAAGTACTTGGGGACTGCGAGCCTTGCCACAGGCCTGTACCAGGAGCTACGTAGCGTGGCACGCGAGGCTGCCTGTACGTACCTACCTAGTAGGTACCAATAGGCAGATGCATCTTCAACCCAAGCCACCAGGTACACAGGACGTTAGACGAGTGGTCGTTGCCATGATCGTCCAACAACAGCATGACCAAAAAACAAGGCATGGCATATATACCACTTCAGTCTGCTTCGACCGCCTGGATCCGAGGAAGAGTTGACTGACGTACTTGGCTGGCATTCTCTCTGAGGTTTGGGCCTACCCAGCGCTAGCGGGGAGCAGTTCCTCAGCCGCCCGGTTGGATAGGATGGTGTCAACCATACGCGGTCTGCGATGTGTCACGACTCCGTGGACAGAATGAGGGCGTTATAGTCCGCATCATCAATGCCAGGCTGTTGAGGATTGGAAATTGAGCAGATGTTCTCATACCGTCGCGGTTGTTTTTGTGGACACCCTGAGATGTTACCCGAGCGAGGCTCGGGAGGGACGCTTCCATGGATGCAAGAGGGCGAGCTACTATCGCCAGGGAACACTCGTGCCCTGCTTGGCTGCCCTGTCCGCTGCAACTCGGTGACATCAATCTGGTAAAGGTAACCTTGGAAGAGTCTCGCGGGTGGCCGCCACTGACCGTGAAGAACGCGCGAGTCGTGCAGAGCAGAGTTACTACCTACCTACCTCCCTACCTACCCAAGTAGGCAAGGGGCCGAGGGTCCGTCTCGAAATACTATCACCAAATAGTAGGTAGGTAGAAGGTGGTATTGCACTTGCACTCGAGACAGCCTCGAACAAAACATCAAATGTAACACCCGATTTGGCCGCCATTTTTGGTTACCCCGATAGCCACGGCCGTGATGCCGTCGATGCCCGCCGTAGCCGGTGCATCCTTAGACACGGACGCGAGCGATGGCTTGGGTCTCCGTCACCGCAACGTCATAACCGGTCCGTACGTCGGTCCGAAGGCTCACAGGCTCACCGGTTTGTAGCATCCGAAAGTTCGCACTCGGAGGATAGACGAGGCACCCGAACGTTGTACCGCTTCGTTGGGTCCAGCCGTTGCGGAGCGTGAGCGTTTGTGTGGTTGACAGTATTCCTGCGCCGACCGTGGCACAAAAGTAGGAAGCCCTGCAGGCCAGATGGTCATACGGAGGACGGGGCGAGACGGTCCCGAATTGGGTCGGCTCGCGGAGGCTCCTCTGCCGGTCACGCGCGGATCGGAAGGTCTCGGCGCCATCCGTCGGTGTTTATGATCCCCTGGCCACTTGACCGGACCACACGGCACCTTTGCGGCCGTTGTGTTCGAACTCTCACGGGCCGTCTCGACTTCCAGGCACTCAGCAGCTGATGGGTTCGTCGGGGGTCGACATGTGGGATTCGGATAGCCGTCTGATTTTCTCCTCTGCGCGGCGTGGGAGCGAGCCTATGAGTACTGTACACAGTAGGCTCGTAGGGGTCGTGGGAGCGTGGCTGGACGGCTCGGACGGGAATGGAATGCCCGGGGCGTGGCTCGGTGGGAGGCGAGACTTGGAGGGCCGCAGTCGCTTTTATGTGTGACCCCGGCCGGGGAAGGGAATGCTGTGTGTCCAGCGTCCCGTCAATCGAACGACGGCGGGTCGGACGGGCGACCCGAAGTCGCGTCCCAACACGGGTGGGGACTGATCGTATTTTTGGGGTGCTCGAAGGGAGGGGCGGTGGGGAGGCACAGCACGCATCTCCCCAGCTGCCAGCACTGTACAGTCGTTGGACTCGGTCTCACTGCCTCCTTAGGGGTCATCACCAGTGAACCTGTATCGCTGTCCCGCTGTCGGCTGGCTCAGCTTGCTTCCTTCCTGCTGGCTGCTGGATTCTCGTGTCCTCAGCCCGCGTGTGGGGCAATACGGAGATCGGCAGGGGCGGGCGCCGTCGCTGAGTGGCCATCCGGCTCCTCAACGCCACCACCAAGCATCGCGGGCCTAATCCCTTTCCGGCCTCGCCCCCTGTCGCAGCATCTCGAAATGAGAACGTGAAAATTACGTGAATGCCCTCCCGCTTGACGCCTGTCTTCCCCCCCTCTCCGCTTCCTCGTGCCATTTCGACGCTCGCACGTCCATCACCGTTCGCTACCGACAGCATCTCCGTATTCCTCTTCTGTGCTTGCATCGCTCGCTCTTCCGACCTTCGTTTGACGCCAACGCAGGCCGATCCTCCGTCGCCGATTAGCGTGGTCCAATTAATCCGTTGCGTCCGTTGCCGTGTTGTCGCTGGGCTCCGCCGCGCCGACTTTTTCAGCCGCGGGCGTCGATTCGACACGACGGCCCAAAAGGGGGCGGTCGGATCCGAGTCTCATCCAAACGACGGGCCACGACCCACGGCATTGCGTCGTCGTTCCATTCCACAACAGATACGCAAGAAGCACCCGACACCCGCCGTCTCGTGGGAAAATCCGGGGTTGGAATCGCGTCGTTAAATCCTCTCTTGGCCGCCCGCCGCCGGCTTTCGCCCCGTTTCAATCCCCTCGCTTTGCGCTGCGTATCTCGAAATGAGGACGTCGTCACTCGGCCAGTTGGCCACCCTCCTCCTCTCGCTGACGCCTTTGACCTCGGCATGGCCGGAATGGCTTCCACACAAGGACTCTTTGGTAGTACGGCAGGGCGGCGGCGACACCAGACGTAAGTTTCTCGGCCACTCCTTGCCGGCCGACAGAGGGAGATGGACAGAAATAGGCTGACCTGGCACAGCATCACCGACGACGCCGGCGAAACCGGCGGGCACGGGTGCCAACACCTTCAACCTCAACACGGGCGGCGTCTCCACCGAAGCGCCCAAGGGGACGGGCGCCGTCACCTGGCCCGGGGACAGCACCGCCACCGACAAGGGCGGCAGCGGCGGCGGGAACGCGACCAAGACGGACGGCGGCAAGCCGCAGCCGACCGAGTTTGACGCGC
>Ga0247777_1000657_pt1:0-7500 | contig 10250 bp, 8 predicted proteins | sample UWRJL154409C5_FD_179937 | JGI IMG/M metagenome (GOLD analysis project Ga0247777, IMG submission 179937) | Plant litter microbial communities from Arlington Agricultural Research Station in Wisconsin, United States - UWRJ-L154-409C-5 | ecosystem: Environmental > Terrestrial > Plant litter >...
TTCGATGTCGGCTCTTCCTATCATACCGAAGCAGAATTCGGTAAGCGTTGGATTGTTCACCCACTAATAGGGAACGTGAGCTGGGTTTAGACCGTCGTGAGACAGGTTAGTTTTACCCTACTGATGATTGTTGCCCCAACGGTAATTCCGCTTAGTACGAGAGGAACCGCGGATTCAGATAATTGGTTTTTGCGGCTGTCTGACCAGGCATTGCCGCGACGCTACCATCTGCTGGATTATGGCTGAACGCCTCTAAGTCAGAATCCATGCCGGAACGGGGTACGTCCTTCCTACACGTCGTAGTCGGATACGAATAGGCCTTTGGCCCCGAACCCCACCCGGCCCGCAACGGCCGCGTCCTCGAAACGGGCGCGGCTCGCGGGCGTATTGCAATTTCACCACGCGTAGGATTGAATCCTTTGCAGACGACTTAGTTGTCCAGCCGGGTCGTGTACGCAGTCGAGTAGCCTTGTCGTTACGAGCTGCTGAGCGTCAGCCCGCCGCTGGCTTGATTGAAAGCGAGATCTTCTCTCTCCCATTTGCATTCCTCGGGACTGGTTTCCCGAGGCAGAGGGGAGCTTTGGTTGCGCAGCCTGGCTGGGCTTGCCGGGTAAGTCTATCTGATTGCGGATTAGGAATCCGGCGATGTGGGTGTTGGGTCCGCTTGCCGGGTAAAAAATAATCGAATGGTTTGCATTGGTTTTGCGGAGGCGGACATGCCGGGTAAAAAAACTATATTTTTGGGTCTCTCTCAATGGGGAGGACACGTGCCGGGTAAGTGATTGTGGCAAGTGAAGATGCTTTATTCTTTTTTGTTCTTGTTATTTTCTGCCGGGTAAGTGGCTTGCTCTGGCTTTGTTCCAAAGTAGGCTTGCCGGGTAACTTTGATATGCAGTTTGCACAACCGGAATATAGGCAGGGGAATGGTTGCCGGGTAAGTGGACTTGCACTCGCAGAAAACCATCGTCCACCGATTTTAGTCGACTTACCCGGCACGTCCCACTGGGTGATTTTTCACGCCCCGAATGGCTGCCGCGAAAAATTGGGAAACGGTGTTCCGGGCGCCCAGGGACCCGAACGCATGCCCCAACGCAGTGGCGGCCTAAGGGGAGGAGGGTTCAAATTGGGTCGACTTACCCGGCAACGTTTGTCAACCTACCCGGCAAGTCGGACTTGGTGATTTTTCAGGCGCGAACGGCTGCCGCTAAAAATCGGGGGAGTGCATTCGGGGTGGCCAGGGACCCCAATGCATGCCCTACCGCAGTGGTAGCCCGATCGAAGAAGGTTTGTATTTTAGTCAACTTACCCGGCGAGGGCAGTCAACTTACCCGGCAAGCCGCACTTGGTGAGTTTTCATGGCCGCACGACTGCCCTTAAAAATCGAGGGAGTGTATTCGGGGTGCCTAGGGACCCGAATGCATGCCCTCGCCAGGTGGCAGCCCGATTGGGCAAGGTTTGACTTTTAGTCAACTTACCCGGCGAGGGTTAGTCAATTTACCCGGCAAGCTGCATTTGGTGATTTTTCACGCTCCAACCACTTGCTTTAAAAATCGGGGGGATGCATTCTGGGTGTCCGGGGACCCCAATGCATGCCCCAGCGCAGCGGTGGCCCGATTGCAGAAGGTTCGACTTCGCCGTACTATGTCCTTGATTTCTTTAGTCAACTTACCTGGCAAGGCACATTTTAGGATTTTTCACGCCCCAACCACTTGCTTTAAAAATCGACAAAGTGTATTCTGGGTGCCTAGGAACCCCAATGCATGCCCCAGCCAGGTGCCAGCCCGATTGGGCCAGGTTTGAATTTAAGTCAACTTACCCGGCGCGTAGCCCTCTATTTACTCCTAATGGCGCAACGGGTACTCTTAAAAATCAGAAGAGTGCTTTCTAGCACTGCTACGGGCCAGTTCGACCTACCGTAGGAGTTTGCCCCTGGTCCGGCCCCTCGTCGTCGCAAACAACTTGGTTTTTGTCCTTCACCGCTTGCTGAGTCAGCCGCCCGAAAAGCGGTTTGCCTACGTTGGCGATGCTAGCGTGGTCCAATCTGGATAAAAAGTAGCTCATTCTGCTCGCCGGACCGCGGCGGACTTATTGGGCCTTTGTGGAAGTGCTCTAGTCGCTGCGCTTGGCTTCCTTTATTTTTTTTCTGATTTCCACCACCGAGTCTAAAGATGATCTACGACTTTCGTACTCGACCAAGAGGACTTCCGTACCGTACGGTGATCTACTCACCCATAATCGCTTTAATGTGCTATAAGTAGTAGCTTACGTAATTAACAAAGGTCCGTGTGTATCGCTATACACCTATATTTTCAATATTCTAACACTTCTATTCCGTTCACACCTTGATGACGTAATCAATGTGGTCCGTGCTTACTACTATTTAAACTATATTTTTGATATTCTAGGATTCCTCTTCCATTCACTGATTGATTACATAATTAGGTGGTCCGTGCGCTCTCCTATTATGTCCTATCCCCTAGCACTTCTCGTACTCGATAAGTTGATTACATAAGCATTACGGTCCGTGCGCTATCCTATTATTTTCTACTTCTTGTCTTCCATGTACGCACATGACTTGATTACATAATCCAGATGGTCTATGCGCACTCCCTTCATCCATTCACTCCACCTTCTACAGCACCTGTACACGCATCGCGATATTTTCACCAAGTTCCTCTCGCGACGACTATTCGAAAGACGTTTGTATGGCGTCTGCGAGCATTTTCAACATTTCTCATACAAATCGTGTCAAAAAAAAAGATTTTCCGCGCACCCATTGCAGAAATGGTGCAAATCGACCCAAAAGCAGCTCCAGGGTATGTAAGAGGGAAAAAGCTGGGAGCGCGCGCAGCCAAAGCAGCCAGTGGCAGCAGCGGCGGCGCGGGCACCCAGCGGGCAGCTGCGGGCAATCTTTGGGCGACCTGGTCGCCAATCGACCGCCCGCAGCCGCCTATGGTGGTGGTGCTGACAGCCAGCCTTCGGGCAGACTGCAGCACGGGCGTCTGGCGGGGGCGGTTACGGCGATCGGGCAGCATCTGCTGCCGCGGTCCCTGCCGCCGCCGCTGGGCGAGGGCAGCTACGGTAATTGACAGCTACGGCGATCAGGCAGCATCTGCTGCCGCGGTCCCTGCTGTCGCGGTTCCTGCTGTCCGTCCCCATCGCCTTTTTCTCCTCGGTGCGCGGTCTCGTACCAGCACGCGACTGCAACGGACCAGCGGCAGGCGACGAAAGTCGCTCTGCGCGGCTGGACCCCGGGGCAGTGCCAATTTCTCTTTTGCTTGCTTCGGGCAGGCGACCGCCCGCGCGCCGGGCTCGCAAGGGGGAGCAGAAGCCCCGTTGGCTGCGGCCAGTGGGCACATTTGGGGTCTGTGGGTGCGTGGCCGATGGCCAACCTCCCAGCTAGATCTTTGGGGGCAAGCCCCAACCGGTAACCGCCTCCGGGCGTGACTGGGGACGGGTTTCCTCCACCTGAAGGGTGCATGCAGCAGCCTGCAGCGGCCTCGCGGCCCACGCAGTGCTGCGGCGGACCGCCTTTTGGGAAACTCAGTGGGGGCAATTGGATGGCCAGCGGTGGCCGCGCAAGCCTGGCTTGTTCGGCGCCGTCGGCTGGGAGCCTTTGGGCATCCCCTTCCTCGTAACACACTCCGCCCGCCTCTTTGCAGGCGGGCTCGCCCGCGCGGTGGTGGTCTTCGGACGCACGCCCGCGGCGCACAGGACAGTTACCTGGTTGATTCTGCCAGTAGTCATATGCTTGTCTCAAAGATTAAGCCATGCATGTCTAAGTATAAGCAATTATACCGTGAAACTGCGAATGGCTCATTAAATCAGTTATCGTTTATTTGATAGTACCTTACTACTTGGATAACCGTGGTAATTCTAGAGCTAATACATGCTGAAAACCCCGACTTCGGAAGGGGTGTATTTATTAGATAAAAAACCAATGCCCTTCGGGGCTCTTTGGTGATTCATGATAACTTAACGGATCGCATGGCCTTGCGCCGGCGACGGTTCATTCAAATTTCTGCCCTATCAACTTTCGATGGTAAGGTATTGGCTTACCATGGTTTCAACGGGTAACGGGGAATTAGGGTTCGACTCCGGAGAGGGAGCCTGAGAAACGGCTACCACATCCAAGGAAGGCAGCAGGCGCGCAAATTACCCAATCCCGACACGGGGAGGTAGTGACAATAAATACTGATACAGGGCTCTTTTGGGTCTTGTAATTGGAATGAGTACAATTTAAACCCCTTAACGAGGAACAATTGGAGGGCAAGTCTGGTGCCAGCAGCCGCGGTAATTCCAGCTCCAATAGCGTATATTAAAGTTGTTGCAGTTAAAAAGCTCGTAGTTGAACCTTGGGCCTGGCTGGCCGGTCCGCCTCACCGCGTGTACTGGTCCGGCCGGGCCTTTCCTTCTGGAGAGCCGCATGCCCTTCACTGGGTGTGTCGGGGAACCAGGACTTTTACTTTGAAAAAATTAGAGTGTTCAAAGCAGGCCTTTGCTCGAATACGTTAGCATGGAATAATAGAATAGGACGTGCGGTCCTATTTTGTTGGTTTCTAGGACCGCCGTAATGATTAATAGGGATAGTCGGGGGCATCAGTATTCAATTGTCAGAGGTGAAATTCTTGGATTTATTGAAGACTAACTACTGCGAAAGCATTTGCCAAGGATGTTTTCATTAATCAGTGAACGAAAGTTAGGGGATCGAAGACGATCAGATACCGTCGTAGTCTTAACCGTAAACTATGCCGACTAGGGATCGGGCGATGTTATTATTTTGACTCGCTCGGCACCTTACGAGAAATCAAAGTTTTTGGGTTCTGGGGGGAGTATGGTCGCAAGGCTGAAACTTAAAGAAATTGACGGAAGGGCACCACCAGGCGTTAACCGCAGTTCACTCTGCGCCTGAAAGCAGCCCTCACGGGTATGTGGTGTCTTGTAAAATGCTAGTCTGCCCCCTGCGGCAGGCAACACGCTTAAATTGCGGGAACATCTTGGAGCGCTGCATCACCAAGCTGCGTCCGAAAGGGCACAGTGGCCAGGCCAATCCCCTGGGTATGGTAAGAGCATGCAGCGTAGGAGACAATCCGCAGCCAACCCCTACGGCGCTCGCGCGCTATGGGAGAGGTTCAGAGACTAAATAGGCGTGGGTCGGGCGATGCACCGGCTTAAGAGATAGTCCAGCCCCGGTCTGAAAGGACGGGATGCCAGCAAACGGGAGCCTGCGGCTTAATTTGACTCAACACGGGGAAACTCACCAGGTCCAGATGAAATAAGGATTGACAGATTGAGAGCTCTTTCTTGATTTTTCAGGTGGTGGTGCATGGCCGTTCTTAGTTGGTGGAGTGATTTGTCTGCTTAATTGCGATAACGAACGAGACCTTAACCTGCTAAATAGCCAGGCTAGCTTTGGCTGGTCGCCGGCTTCTTAGAGGGACTATCGGCTCAAGCCGATGGAAGTTTGAGGCAATAACAGGTTGACGAAAAGTCACATTTTCACAGGCCTGTCAAAGTAGGGTTTCTCCCTGCTAGTCCAGTGCAGCACTCTCTTTGGGGAAGTCCCCAGCAGTCGGGAGAGAGGCAAGGCAGACGCCTTGTATGCACGGGCAACATCACCTTCTACAGGGAACGCCTCCTCGCAAGAGAGGCCGATCCTGTGGCGAGCCTTGGTCACGCAAGGCCGTCGCAACGCGCAGAGAGGGATGGGCTGGCCGCAAGGCCGGCTTAAGGTATGTGCTAATCCCCTGGGAAACCAGGCTCCAATGACTAGGCCCGACCAGTCGAAGCATTGGAGGACCGCTGTCCGCAGCGGTTGGCCGGGATTGCTGCGCTGCAGCGACGCCCAAATGCTGTGATGCCCTTAGATGTTCTGGGCCGCACGCGCGCTACACTGACAGAGCCAACGAGTTCATCACCTTGGCCGGAAGGTCTGGGTAATCTTGTTAAACTCTGTCGTGCTGGGGATAGAGCATTGCAATTATTGCTCTTCAACGAGGAATGCCTAGTAAGCGCGTGTCATCAGCACGCGTTGATTACGTCCCTGCCCTTTGTACACACCGCCCGTCGCTACTACCGATTGAATGGCTCAGTGAGGCCTTCGGACTGGCTCCAGGAGGTCGGCAACGACCACCAGGAGCCGGAAAGTTCGTCAAACTCGGTCATTTAGAGGAAGTAAAAGTCGTAACAAGGTCTCCGTAGGTGAACCTGCGGAGGGATCATTACAAGTATCAGTGCTTAAAGAGAGACTGCGTCTGCGTCAGCGGACGAGCGCGCGTTATTTGCACCGCGGACCACTTCGTGGCGCGGCTCCCGGGCGTCTTGCTCACTGGCGAACGGGAGCCGCAACTCCGCGGGTTGTGCGAACCGAATCGAATCGAACCGTGTACTCCGACTGGCACCGGTATCGCGTGTGCCAGTCCCGATGGAGTATTTGAAGCATTTAGGAATGGGAAAACGGTGAGTGGGGCGTTTGCATCCCCCAGAATCATGGCACCGCCCTCGCATTTAGAAAAAAAAATTGTTAGAAGGGGGAGGAATCCCCCTCGACAATGGCAGAATGGCTGGGAAAGAAATAACACCAGCGGGGGGGAGGGAACCAAGCACGCCTGGTTCGTGTGGAAACCCCCCGTCGATGGTATCAGAAAAAACAACATAAAGGGGGGGGAACCCCCCTTCCCAAAAAAAGCCTTCTGCGCGAGCGCGACCATTGGATATCTGGGGGGACAATGCCCGGTTACGTCACAAGCGCCCTGGCCCAGCAATGCGATTGCGTTGCTGGCGCATACGGTGAGGTCGCGTAATACCAGCCCTTTACTTGGGTGTAATAGGTGCGATACCCGCCGCCCGTCTGCCGGGCGGCGGGGAATGCCTCCAGACGTTAACCGTGGGGCAAATGCCCCACTCGCCTTCTTCCCCTCCTGCTCGTTCTCGACATACTGGATCAAATCATATACACAACCCGTAGGACCACAGCGGTCGGGAGAACCGAGAAACGGCGGATCCGGCACCTCTCCCTTCGCGCGGTGCTTCTCGCGCGGCTTTCCTGCGGATCGGCTGCAGGTGTTTCGAGTCGTGTGCGCAAGTCTCCGGCCTTCCTATGGTGCTTTTGCGCCGGGGGGCCGCATGAAACCCGTGTTTATACGTACCTTTTTGTTGCCTTGGCGGCTTCGGCCGTCAGAGGACCCCATCTCAAACGCTTTTTGTAGTCAACGTTGCAGTCTGAGCGAAACACGCAATTGAATTAAAACTTTCAACAACGGATCTCTTGGTTCTGGCATCGATGAAGAACGCAGCGAAATGCGATAAGTAGTGTGAATTGCAGAATTCAGTGAATCATCGAATCTTTGAACGCACATTGCGCCCTTTGGCATTCCGAAGGGCATGCCTGTTCGAGCGTCATTTCAACCGTCCAGCCATGCTGGGTGTTGGGCGTCTTGTCCCGCCTCGTGCGCGGACTCGCCTCAAAACAATCGGCGTCTGTATGTGGCCCTGATGCGT
>Ga0247777_1000658_pt1 | contig 10249 bp, 13 predicted proteins | sample UWRJL154409C5_FD_179937 | JGI IMG/M metagenome (GOLD analysis project Ga0247777, IMG submission 179937) | Plant litter microbial communities from Arlington Agricultural Research Station in Wisconsin, United States - UWRJ-L154-409C-5 | ecosystem: Environmental > Terrestrial > Plant litter >...
CGCGCGCCCCCGCCGGGGGGGGGGGGGGAGGGGTTGGGGGAAATGGGGCTCGCCTGGCCGTCCGCCCCTTTCCCACAACCCCACGAGCGCATCAGTCACCAGCCCAACAGAGGCACCTTGTACCCTGCCCGGGTGCTCTGGTAGGCAATCGTAATCGAACCCGTGTTGCTCGCGCTGTCAAAGTTCCTGCTCCTGCTCTGCCTGTTTCGAGACCCGCCTTCGACGTTGAGGTCACCCCTGCTCCTCTGGATGGCGACATGATGGATCACTAATACGACGATTGTGCACGTCGACTTTGCCCTCGGTACTATATATACCAGGCCCCCTTTCCAACCTTGGGTAAGGCGACTAGGAACCCAAAACTGCAGTGTTCTCTATTTCGAACTCAATACCCCAGCCCAGCGCCAAGCGCAACTGCCCTCACCTCGCGAGAGCCCGGGGAGTCGGAGCGGGAGCAGAGACGAACAACATGCCGAACGAAAAGGACGTCGAGAAGGGCGTGGGGACGGTCGATGCCAGCGACGGCCGGGCAACGAAAGGCATGGAGACGGCCTCCACCCCCGACACCAAAGCCAGGGAATCGCCGCCTACATCCGAGGACGAGGCGGCCACGGCGCCAGCGGCATGGGATTGGAAGACAGACCCCCATAACCCCCACAACTGGAGCGCGCGGCGGAAGTGGGCACAAGTTGCCATGATGGCCCCTATCGCCTTTGTATCGTAAGGATGTTCCTGTCGTCTTCCTGCCGCCTTCCCGGCCACCTCCACCTCCCCCCCTCGGGGGTCCGCGGGCCATGAAGGCATCTGAGACTGACACGACGTACCCACAGCTCGTTCGGATCGTCCGTCATCGGGCCGGCCACAGGTCAGCTGATGGAGGAGTTTGGTGTTACCCTAACCCAGGCCCTGTTGCCTCTCTCCCTCTGTGAGTTGACACTCGGCGTTCCTTAAACCCCTTTTTCTGGCCGTCTCCCGAGAGCCAGGGGATGTTGACTTGGGACACAACGGCCTCGGTCGGGCGGCTACTGGCTCTTTTTCGAGAACTCTGGCCAGGCAGGCCCAGCAGCCACGTTGCTCATCCTCCTGCCCCAAATTAGGCACACCGCTGACTCCCGAGTGACGCAGATATCTTCGCCCTGGCTCTAGGTCCGGTCGTGGGCGGGCCCCTCTCCGAGACGGTCGGGCGGTACCCCGTCTTCGCCATCTTCACCCCTGTCGGTCTCCTCTTCACCCTAGGGACGGGCTTCTCCCACTCCTTCGTCGGAATCTGCATCCTGCGGTTCCTCGCCGGCTTCGCCCTCGCGCCGTCGCTGGCCATCTCGCCCGGCGTCATCAACGAGACCTTCCTGCCCGCCCAGAGAGCTCTACCGGCAGCCCTCTTCGTCTTGACCCCGTTTCTGGGGCCGGGCATGGGGTAAGCCGCGTAGCCATCCCCGCCTCCGCTTGTCCCCTGCTGATCCGTGACCACCCGTCTAGCCCTGTGATCGGTGCTTTCGCCACCCAAGGCGCGGGCTGGCGGTGGACCCAGTGGACCACCATCTTCTTCGGGATCCTGGGAATGGTCCTCACCTTCACCGTGGGCCGCGAGACGTATCATCCCGTCCTGATGCGGCGCCGGGCCAAGGCGTTGGGACACCCCCTGCCCCCGCCCCAGCCGGCCCGCGACGTCTTGCGAGCCTTCCTCGTCGTCGCCCTCCTCCGGCCGCTCCACATGCTCTTCACCGAGCCCATCGTCTCCTTTACCTGCCTCTACGTGGCCTGTGAGTTTGGCACGCTCTACTCGTTCTTCGCGGCCGTGCCGTACGTATTTCAGACCCAGTACGCCTTCGGCGTCGAGCAGAGCGGCCTCGTCTTCCTCAGCATCGTCGTGGGCTGCCTGCTGAGCCTGGTGGCCGTCATGGCCTGCGATGTCCTCCTCTACCGGCCCCAGGTCGCCAAGCACCCCCCCAACGCCGTCCCGCCCGAGTACCGCCTCTTTCCCGCCATGATGGGCGGCGTGGGTCTCGTCGCCTCGCTTTTCTGGTTCGGATGGACGGCGCGGTCGTCGATACACTGGGCGAGCCCCGCCGTGGCCATCATGCCCTTTGCCTGGGGAAACCTCTGCATCTTCATCAGCCTCATATCCTACACTGTCGACACGTACCATGGGACCACCGTCGCCAGCGCCGCAAGTGCCAACAGCTTCGCTCGCTACCTCTTCTCCGCCGCCTTCCCTCTCTTCACCGTCCAGATGTTCCAGAAGCTCGGCATCCCCTGGGCCAGCAGTCTCCTCGGCTTCGTCGCCTTGGTCCAGCTCCCCGTTCCCTTTCTTCTCTTCAAGTATGGCAAGCGGATCCGTGCCAGGAGCAGGTACGAGACGGCATCGTATTAGTCAAGAGGAACGGGCGAATAAACGAGAGCTTGGCCTGAACACGCGTGGGGGCCTGGGGAGGAGGGCGTGGTTGGGTCGGATTACTGTCTCTCCAGGTCGGGGAGGGCCGACCGCTTCTGACCTGGCCGGTCTATTGCGCATGGCTACGTAGTAGTTACGCGGCCACGCCTTTGTAATATAATGCATCTTATAATCGACACAGTACTTTGCAATAGAGGAGGAAGCTACCGCGGAGACGGTCATGAGCTGGATCAATCCTATCCGCGACGACCCGCAAAACCGACCCAGGCTAGCCAAGGACTCTGACACATCAGCGAGGCCCGTCTCGATCCGGGCGTCAAAGACTACAAGTGTTCCCCGTCGCGGCAGGGAAGAGTATTAGGACTCAAGACTGGCTCAGGGGCTCGCCGTCCTTGATCTTCTGGAGGCCAAACTTCTCAAGGCGGATGGCCTGGATGGCGATGAAGCCCGTGGTGTCCATGGGCGAGAATCCCTCGAGGCTGTCCATGGAGGCATCCTGCTGCGAGTAAAGGTTGCTGGCGTCGCTGGACCGGCCGAGGACGTAGGCATTGCCCTTGTAGACACGCATGCGAACCTGGCCGGTGACGCTTCGCTGAGAGAAGACGATTGAGTTTTCGAGGAACTCGCGCTCGGGGCTGAAGTACATGCCGTTGTAGAGACAATGAGACCATTCCACGGTGCAGAACTGGTCGCGCATCTTCCGCACCTTGGAGTCCATGACGAGGCCCTCGAGGTCGACGTGGCCGAGTCGGGCGATAGTCAGACCGGGGGTGTCATAACAGCCTCGGCTTTTCAGGCCGATGAACCGGTTCTCCACGCTAAAAGCCATACTGTCAGCGGCCTACCCGTTTACTAGTCCCCCAAACCCTGGCCAAGATGGCGCGGATGGGTCGTCGACTCACATGTCGATACGGCCCACGCCGTGGTCGTGCCCAATCTTGTTCAAGAACTTGAACAGATCTACCGAGCCAGTCACGGTTGCGTTGGGGGCGACGACCTGGACGGGAATGCCCTTCTCGAAATGAATGGTAAAGTCGAGCGGTTCGTTGGGCGCCTTGAGCGGGTCGACGGTTTGGGTCCAAAGATCATCAGGGGGCGTGTGGTCGGGATCCTCGAGGATGCCCGCCTCGTACGAGCAGTGGACGAGGTTCTCGTCTTGGCTCCAGGGAGCCTTGGGGGTGGAGGAGACGGGGATGTTGTTTTCGGCGGCGAACTTCAGAAGTGCCTGACGACCTTCGAAACGGGCGCAAAACTCGGGCAGCCTCCAGGGGGCGATGACCTTGAGCGAGGGGTTGCATGCCTTGAAGGCGAGCTCGAATCGAACCTGGCTACATGCGGGCATCAGTGGGACGGCTCGACCGGCGCGCGCGACAAGACGTACTCGTTCTGGCGAAGCAGTTAGCAGTGCCTCTCCCACGATGCACATCTCGACCAAGTAAGTCACTTACTCCTTTGCCAGTGCAGCCGTGGCTGACAAAATCGCAGCGATGCTGCTCGGCGGCGCGGACCTGGGCACGGGCAATAACGGGACGGGCTAGGGCTGTGCCGAGCAGGTAGCGGTCCTCGTAGATGGCGTTGCACTGGATGGCACGGAAGACGATCTGCTCGACGAACTCCTGCTGCAAGTCCTCGATAATCATCTTCTCGGCGCCGAGAGCGAGGGCCTTCTTCTCAACGGCCGGGAAGTCCTCCTTCTGACCCACGTCGGCTAGAAAGCACTACTGTCTTGTCAGGGCAAAGTGGCGCGGCGCACGGGGAGTGATAGCTGGGCGTACCACAACCGTGTAGCCCTCGAGGACAAGCCATTTTAGGATTGTCGACGTGTCCAAGCCTGCCCAAGTCGCCATTAGCTCGAACGCGACCCCGAGAAGCCGGGAACTCGGCTTAGGCCTGTTGGGCGGGTTGTACCTCCAGAGTAGGCCCTGGGAACCGGAGAATGGGATAGTCAGCACCTTGTTCAACAGTGAAGGCGGGGAGACGGCCCCGCCTGAACCACGGCCTAGAGTCATACTTACAAGCAAACGCGGCCCTTGGACATGATTGCAGTGTGGATCTGGTGAAGGGGCTGTTTTTGCGAGTCGATTGGGTCAATTGAGTGCGATCTGGCAGAGCAAACAAGCCAGAAGCTGGATCAAGACGATGACTTTTATGAGCTCGAAGCTGCAGCGTTTTGGCATGTGAGTCAACAAAAAAAAAATCTGACCGTCTGCTGTGAAAGGGAGCTTTGCCCAGGGGAAAGACGTCTGCGGGGTATGGTGGCTGCGGGGGTCTGTTGGGGCGCCGTTGCGGCTCGGGGCCAGGAGCGACTCCTCGGATGTTACTCCGCAGCCGGAGTGCGAAAGTGTAGGCCGATAACCCAACGCATCAGAGTGTCAGCCCCAGTGTGGCGCTTTATGCGTCCTGCAAAGTCCGCAGCCGATATGTCCTCCGCCGGGAACCGAGGGATAGTTCTCGACCCGTTTTCATCACGCGTGATCGCGGCCTGCACCGCATTCGATCGGCTCTTTGGTCCGTTTCGAATGCCGATGGCGCGCGGTCCTCTCGGGGTCGACAAGCCGACGTGATGTTGGCAGGCATCCGAGGTCCGCGGGGTGTCGTGCTTGCCCTCACTGCCTTCTCCCTCTGCTCGACGCTCGTACTCTTCGTGTTTCTTCCCTATGACAGCGCAGTGCTCTCCTTCTTCCGCTTCAGTACGCAGAAGACGATATCCTTCCTTGGACAGCCCTTCCGAGACGAACAGTGGGTCTTTCGCCACGCCGACTTCCCCGTCCATCTCGAAACCGATGTGGCCCTTATCCTCAAGACGGGCTATGGCACGCAGGAGCGTATCGGGGCGCAGCTGGACGCTCTCGGCCCGGAATACGAAGGCAGCTTGCTCGTCATTGCTGATTTCTCCGGTGACTACAACCACTCGGGGCGAGCGATCCCTGTTCACAACATGGTCGCCGCCGCCGTAGCCGCGTTACCTGACGGAGCGGGAGCCTCGACCGACCGGGTCGAGAAATATACCCAACTCACGGCGGCCATCCAGGCCGGCCACACAAGCGAGGCTAGACAGCTAGCCACAGCCGCAGGATGGGAGCTGGACGCCCTGAAGGTTGGTGTTCTCCTCTCGCCTCTCCGCAACGACCGTGAGACTGACGCCGGGCAGTTCATCCCCGGCCTGGAAATCTCGTATCGAAAGCTCCCGCGCCGAAAGTGGTATATGATGATTGACGACGACACGTATCTCATCAAGCCGTCGATGCGCGCCCTTCTCGGACACTTGGACCCTTCGGAAATCATGTACGTGGGAAACGCCATAGGAGACTTCAAAGGTCGCTTTGCCCACGGCGGGTCCGCCATCCTTCTCTCTCGCGCCGCCATGGAGCAGCTGTTCGAGCGCAGCCGACCAGTCGTGGAGCAGGCCTACGTCCAGTCATGGACGGAGACGTGGGGAGATAGGCTCGTGGCCACAACCCTCATGAAGATAGGGATATACCTAGACGAACGATTCAGCCACTTCTTCAACGGAGAGCAGCCTCGGATTACGCGGGTTCTGCCCGATCGCTTCTGCTCGCCGCTTGTCTCCTTTCATGGACTGGCAGAGCCGGGCCAGATGGCCGACACAACTGCTACGTTCCGGGGACGGGACCGACCCGTTCTCTGGGGCGAGCTCTGGAGCATCTACGGCCAGCCGGCTCTTGACGTCTTCGTCAAAAACCCGATAAGACGCGGCCGTGATCACGTTGGCGCGGGAGACGAGGCCCCGGACGGCTTTGGGTCCGTGGAGCGATGCATAGCAGCCTGCGAGGGCCAGCCCGAGTGTCTTGCGTGGACATGGGACAAGGCGTCCACCGTCTGCCGCACCAGCCGCTGGTTCATAATCGGGGACGAGCCAGAGGACAAGTATTCGGGGTTGCACGTGGCCCGCGTTCGACAGCTCGGCGACTGCTCTGGGGTCTCGACAGGGCGCACGGCGGCACATGGGAGCTAGAGGGACCACTTGACAGCACTCGGAGACATCTATCTGGGTGGAAGGAAGGGGGGTTTGGGGGGTTGGGGGATTGTCGCGACATTTAATTTGCCATCTGCCATCGGTCACATCGACGAGAGCCGTGAGACGGTGATGCCGGGGAGCCGGGGTAGATTTGTGCTGGGCCTAACCCGACGACGTACGGAGTACCATGAGTATGTACGAAGTAGCTACTGTAGGCTCGCTAGGTTCCTAGTACGGAGTACAGTAGAGCAAGGTAGCCCTGCGAGCCCGCCCGGCTGCTGAGGTTCAGATTAGGAGGAGTGTGGGCGACGCGGAGACGAGGGGAGCTAAACTGGACACGGCCCGTTGGATGACGTCCACAATGACCCGCGGCTTGACGTCAAAATTCGCCCGTAACAAGCCACAAAGCCAAGTCTACCCACCCGAGCCACGCTCCCACGCCCCATCCGCCAGGTGTGAACGGCTCGTGCTACTCGTGCAGACTTGGAGTGGAAACACCTGCTAACACTGCTCCCGAGCTCTTGGAGAAGACTCGACGGCGACTTGATCGTGCTCATCGGCATCCTTGCACTGCAACCAGACCCTGACAAGTGGCGTTTCTCACCAAATCAATCCCCTGCCCGAAGCGACATCGCCCGTTCCAAGCCGCGAGCGCGGGTCCTCGGTATACGCCTCCCGACGCCAACCCCTCCACAAGCTGGTGATCCCCTCTCCACCCGGTTGAAGCGAGTGCAGGGCAGCCGGCGCGAACAGACAATGGAATCGGGATCTGCTACGCCATCCCAGGCCAGCGGCAGCAGCTGGGCCGCCTTTCTCAAGGTGCGCCCGACGCGGGGACCCGAGTCCGCCATTCGTCTACTGACCGGCCAACCGCTTTGCAGAGCATCGCCTCTTTCAACGGCGACTTATCCAGCCTGACGGCCCCGCCCTTCATCCTGTCCGCGACCAGCTTGACCGAGTTTAGCTCGTACTGGTGTGAACACCCAGCCATCTTCGCCGCCCCCGCCGGCGAGGCGGATCCCCCAAAGAGGGCGCTCCTGGTCCTGAAATGGTTCCTTTCCACGCTCAAGCAGCAGTACGCCAGCCGCAGCGAGCAGTATGGCAACGAGAAAAAGCCCCTGAATCCATTCCTCGGCGAGCTCTTCCTCGGCAAGTGGGAGGACGAGGCCGGCACGACGGAGTTGATCAGCGAGCAAGTCAGGTAAGCCGACGCCCATCTCCCTTCGGGCCGCCATATGCTGTTCGTTGGCTTGGCACCACCGCTGATCTGGGGCGCCGAAAAGCCATCACCCGCCCGCTACCGCCTACAATATCACCAATATCCAAACCGGCATCCGCCTCGAGGGCTACAACGCGCAAAAGGCTACCTTCAGTCGCACCATCAACATCAAGCAGATCGGCCACGCCGTCCTCACCGTGCCCGTCAAGGGTTCGTCCGAGGCCGATACGTACCTCATCACCCTCCCGTCGCTGCACATAGAAGGCCTCATCTTCGGTTCGCCCTTCATCGAGCTCGACGGCGCCTCGTACATCACCTCGTCCACGGGCTACACGGCCAAGATTGACTACAGCGGCAAGGGCTGGCTTAGCGGCAAGAAAAACAGCTTTACGGCCGCGCTGTACCCCACCGGCAAGGAGAAGGAGATCCTCTTCAATGTCACGGGTCAGTGGACCAAGTCCTTCGATATCCACCTCGGCCCGCCCAAGGGCAACAAGTCGTCCACCCTGGTTGAGTCGTACGATGCCGCCACCGTGCCGGCCGCTCAGCTGACAGTCGCCCCTGTCGAGGCTCAGCACCCGCTCGAAAGCCGGCGGGCGTGGGCTCGCGTGGCTGCCGCCATCGCCAAGGGCGACCTCGATGCCGTGAGCACCGAGAAGGGCAAGATCGAGAACGCCCAGCGAGAGATGCGTGCCAAGGAGAAGACCGAAGGCCGCATGTGGCAGCGGCGGTACTTTACCGTGCGCTCCGACCCGGACCCCGTGCTGGGCGATCTTGCCACGCATGTCGGCCTCTCGGACCACGGCGACAGCGATAAGACCGGTGGCCTCTGGCGCTTCGACCCTTCCAAGGCCAACAAGGCCCGCAGTCAGGGGCTTCCGAGCGGTGACGAAGCCGCAAAGATCGCCAAGCAGCTGCTCGGTCAACAATGAGGGACCAGCTGGAAGCCGGCTGATTGCCACGCAGCGAAAAGCCGGCAACCATGGGAGCACCGGCGCCGTGAAAGTACAGGGACGGTTTTGACGTACCCCTCCTCTCTGGACGTGTAGTGTCATGAGAAGCGGTTCCGGCCTGAAGGCGGCCACGGCGGCTGTTGATGATTCTGTAATCCCGCCACATAGGGAGCTTCGCGAGTTGTAAACAAGCCAAGATGGGTAGAGAGCATATGGGGAGGCAGTTGAATATTTCATCGGGACTGGCAGTGCCTTGGGGCAAAGGGGATCATGGGCAGCTCATAACTAGGCGAAGAGTGGAGATGAACAGTCTGGATCTATCCTCGAAGAGGCTGTAGGTCGCAACAATTCACGCGCGATGGCTCGGTTTCTCGCCCTCGTTGCAACGTCGCTGGGGAAAACGCACAAACCCCTGACCCTCGTCCTGCGCCATAGCCGCAGGCCCACCAGGCCGTGCAATGCTGCCGCGGCCTACTCAAAGGGCATTGGCCGTGTTGAAGTCCTTCAACGCCTCAGCTACTCGAGTCGTCATGGTTTTCTCTCCTTCTCGGACCCAAACACGCGGCTGCGGCCGTGTCAGCGCTGAGCCGGTCAAATCACGGAGTCTGTCTCTGCCGCAATTGCGACAGGCACTTACGTCGAAGAACTTCTTGTTGGGCTTGTCGTCGCCATCGGGGTTGCCAACGGCGGTCATGAGGTAGTCCTTGTTCTTGACCATGCTAGCAGCCGAATCAGCACGAAGCGCGCGCTGAGTCAGAGCAAATGAGCAACTCACTAATCGCGGATGCCGCTGCAGTAGGCGAACTGCAGGTCCGTCTAGTATCGGGAATGTGAGCATAAGGCGCAATCGGACCACCTGACGACACGGGGGCGGTTCCTTTAACTCACGTCGAGGTTGACCTTGACCACGCCGTGGCCGATGGCGTCCAGGTACTCTTGCTTGGAAGAGCCTGAGCCGCCGTGAAAGACGAAGAAGACGGGCTTGGACTCCTCGGCGCCGATGGCTTCCTTGACATGGGCTTGGTGCTTGCCGAGCAATTCGGGGTGCAACTTGACGTTGCCAGGCTGATCACTCGTTAGCCTACCGCCCGGGGAAGCTACAACCAGCGAGCCATTTCCGGCACGCGTACCTTGTAGACCCCGTGGACATTGCCAAATCCTGGCCCTGGTTATCAGCACTGATCTCACCACACATAAACCTTCACATAACCTCTCGTACCTGCGGCGATGGAGAAGTACGGCGAGATGGGCTGAAGGGCCTTGTAGATGGCCAGGATGTCCTCTGGTTGCGTGTAGAGGCTGTTGTTGTCTACGTCCTCGTTGTTGACGCCGTCTTCCTCGCCGCCGGTGATGCCGATCTCCTGAAGACATTGGGTGAGCCAATGGCCTGTCTCTGAGTGGGGATGGGGTCAAGATGGACGAACCATCTCGAGCCACTGCTTCAGCGGCGCCGCGCGCTTCAGATACTTGGCGGTCGTTTCGATGTTCCACTCAACGGGCTCCTCGCTGAGGTCGATCATGTGGGAGCTGCCGCCGATGCGTCAGCGATCCGGGTCGTGCAGGGAGTTACATGCAGAGGCGGCAGAGGCAGACCTGAAGAGGGGCTCTCCGTGCTCCTCAAAGTACTTTTCGTCGGCATCAAGCATTCCTACGGGACGTTGAGTGCCACAGGAACTTCTAGGGAGCGAGGGTTGCACCGACCGTCC
>Ga0247777_1000659_pt1 | contig 10222 bp, 6 predicted proteins | sample UWRJL154409C5_FD_179937 | JGI IMG/M metagenome (GOLD analysis project Ga0247777, IMG submission 179937) | Plant litter microbial communities from Arlington Agricultural Research Station in Wisconsin, United States - UWRJ-L154-409C-5 | ecosystem: Environmental > Terrestrial > Plant litter >...
TTCGTCTTGGGAACGCCGGCAAGGAGCTCATCGTCGAGCGTGTCGTGGAGGCGGGAGCGAAGCGGATCCTCCTCGTCAACCAACCGCTCCGCAATGTCGCCCGTGTCCAGCCAAGAGTCGCTGTCGGACTCGGAGGACCGGGAACTACCGGCGGCGCCCACCAATGGAGCCGGTTGCTGGCTTGGGCCTGACCTTGAAGACTGTCCCGCCAGTGTCCGCAGAGGGATATTGGAGGGAAGACGGTTGCTGTTTGAGAAGCGAATGGTGGGCGAGTATGGCGCTGTTGAGCAGCGCCGCCTCTCTGCGGTGAGTAGAGGATGGGGAGGAGGTCGGGATAGCGCGAGCTCTCGGCTTGGGCATCGATCGGGGTACTTTCGGCGTCCGACTCGTGTGTGGTGTTGCGCACGAGGCTCAAGTGCCGCTGTGGGTCGGGCTGCTGCAGGTCCCACTTGCCGAGGCCATGCACTCCTGGCAGCTGAGGCCCCCTGTAACCCTAGGGCAACCCTCTGCGATCCTTTGATCCTCACAGGTGATGATCTGAGGGAACTCTATTACAGCAACCATCTGGTCACTGCTTTTTACGGGTACATTGCATAAGACTTTAGAAGGGCATTCCTGCCGTCTCGGGCACAGTTGGCCATCCCTCGAGTGTACCTAGGTAGCCCTGACGGACGGCCCTGAAACCATCCCAGTTGGGGCTTGTGCCGTACTGGAAGGGTTTCCTGTGGCAAGTGTGGCTGTGGACCAAGAAGCTAGAGCCTCGACGAGGCTCTCACGCGGGGACTAGAGTTCACGAGTGAAGCCTCGTGACCTTGTCTCGGTCCCCTTATGAGACTACCTAATATTTCAATCTTTACGGCAAACACCGACGGCGATTGCTCGCGACGCCTGCAAACCCAGCTGTGGCAAAGGCATAGGGTCCCATACGATCGGGTGAATCTTGGCTCGCTTGGCAGCTTAATGCTGCTGCTAATCACTTACCTGCGACAGATCCATATTGTTGGCACCGAGGCGCTCATTCAACCCGGTCGGTCCTCGGAACGAGACGATGGAAGAAGCAGACCCCACGGATCTTGATCCGCTGAACCCGGGTTACAGGTCACCACGCAGCTCCGGAGGCTCGGAGGGTGTTGAAAACGAAACAGGTGGAGCCTTAGCTTCATTGTTCATCTTCCCCATCCGGCCAAGGCGTCGGGCGGAGCTTGGTACCGGCCCCTTCGACACACACCCAGCTCTTGCTTTTGGCTCTCGAATCCAGACCGCGAGTGTGGAATCCGGGCTCGCCAACCTCATCCCAAGCAAGCAGAACCCAGACAATGTGGCCATGGTCTGGGCTCATGGTTGCGGAGGCTCTGCATGCTCAGACACTATAAAAAGCATCGGCCGTCAAGACATCTCAGCCGCTCTCTGCAACTCCGTCCAATCCGACCTTGGCAGCTGGAGTTTCCCAGACCGCCGTCTGTTGATCGTCGGGCCTGCGGACCAGTCAGGACCGCCGCCACGAGCTAAGCCTCAGTGGACGTCGCGAGGAAACGTCAGCACTCTGGGAAGTCTGGCTTGTCTGACTGTTCCTGTCCGCCGAGCCCAGGGATACTTTAGAATTCGGGATTGCTTCCGGCGCAGTGGTGATCGACCCCATGGGGCTCTGGATCTGAGATCCAACCCAGAACGGCAATTCCGTTTTAGGTTTACGAGAGCACGCTTTCGCATTGGGGAACAGAAAAACCAAGCTCCGGTGAACTATCGGAGCGCGGCTGGAACAAAATGCACCGAAACTCCAAAGACGGGCGTCCAATAGGTACCGCCAAGGAGCCGAACGGTGGCTGAAACAACAAGGGACCCTCGGCCTGCTGAGATGACGACGGCTCTTGCTGCTCCTCCCGCCGCGGGGGGGCCGTGACAGTCGCGCCGCGCCAATCATGGGAGAAAAGCTGGAGAAGACAGCAGCGGGCGACGCCATGGCGTCTTCGCTCGCAGCTCTAGTGCCCTTCAACCATGGCACGACGGCACTTCGAGACGAGGTGCGCGGCGGGGTTGAGGGAAGGGCCTTTTCGGCATGGCCAGCTCTTCGCGATGCATGCATGAAAACGGCGCGTTGGCCGCGCCAAGGGCGGTCGTGTGCTGGACAGACCAGACACGCTCTCGTGTCGCAAACACGGGCCCCGTCCAATACGCTCCTCGAACCGGGAGGCCAGAGGCGGTCGCGGTGGCAGGCCGGGGCCGTGTTGGGCGGGCAGCGACGACGGCCTCAGGGCTCCGTACCAGCAGACCCTGGCGGGCGAGGGCCCGGACCGGTCCATGAGACGTCGACTCGTTCTTCTCATTCAACCGGGAATCGCCTCGGAGCCTCGAGGAGGGGGGGGTCACCGGTTTCCCGCCTGCCCTTCTGGTGGGTGCCCCTCCTCGCGGTGCGGACCACGGGAACACCAAACGCAATAGCATGATTAGCATGGCGTGCATGGATCAAGGGGAGATGCCGAAATAAGATCATGGATGTCGCGGGGGACGAGTAAAATGAAAGGCGACGAAAGCTCCGAGCCGATCCGCGGGCGGCCGGCCTCTCCCAAGGGCTCGCCTGGCCCACCCGTCGGGACGAGAGAGGCGCGCCGTCTGGCTCCGCGGAGCCTTCACGAGCAAACTGGCAAACGGGCGTCGGGCGCGAACACGAGCTGCGACGCGGTGAGGGGAAACACAAGCGCTGGCTGACGCGGTCCGGCGTCGGGTGGCGATGCGGTTTCCAAGGTTCCGGGACTCGTCGTCCGCCGGCGTGGCTGGCCGTCGCTTGCTCCGGCGAAGCTTCGATGCATGTGGGTTCCCGGTTTCCTTGCATGCCGCCACTGTTCCGGGGGGGACTACTGTACCGACTAGGGAGCCCAGAGCAGGGAGTCGTCCGTTCGGAGCCTCGCGACTGGAAGCGGTGCTCGGGCGGCAGCGAAGGGGCTGACCAGCTGCGAGGTGTGTCCAGCGCACCTTGCATGAAGACCACCAGATTGCCCAGATATTGCTTCGTACAGTACCTGAACCCTCCACCCGCCGGTCCAGGGAGTGCTCCCGAGGCCAATTAACAGGTGATGCCGCTCCCTCGCGCACCATTTTCGCAGGTCCCGCCGGCTTGCGCCATATAAGGGGACTCCCATCGGAAATCTCGCACCTCGTCCGCCCTCGTGAGACCCGACCTCAGAACGCCCGCTCCGCATCCGTACCCAGCCCCCAGCCATCGCGACGCCATCGCGACGCCACGCCTCAGGCCTCTTCCGTCATCCGCGTCGGCGTCGACGCCCGAACCCGGCCTCCAGCTCTCGGACGGCCCCATCTGACATTCGATCCAGGGGCCGAGGCCAATCAGCTTACGCCTCCGGCCGCGGGCTGGGGAGACCGGCCCAGCGCCCGAATCGAGTTTGGGGGACCCTTGGCTCGCCTGGCTCCCTGCCACAGGTCGACCTGACCGCCCGCTCTCCCACGGGCGGTGTTAAATTTGGCAGAGCTCGCGCACCCGCTTTTCCCGCCTTCTTTTTCCTCTCCACCTGCACCGCAGCTCCGCCGCAACAGCGACTTTCCGTCTACCGAGCAACAACAACACAACAAGCGCCCTGTTCCGCTGGCGACCGTCGCGGCAACTCAATCGCCCGGATTCGCGCGTATTCCCCGACGACGTCGATCGAGGCCGCGTTTGAGGAGGAGATCGAAAGAGACCGCGGGAGAGAGGTCCAATTGTTGTGCTGGGACGTCGGGCAGCCGGAGCTCGCCAAACACGACGCCGTCGGTCGCTCCACGCCGCTCCTCGGACGTCTCCACCGTTCCCCTTCACATGTCGCGGCGGAAACCGGCAGCTCTATAAGCCCAGCCACCGCACCTCGGACCGCCCGTCCTCGTCTGCCTCCGCTTCGAGCACCAAGCCGACGCCGCGCCGCGCGGCAACCTTCGCTGCGATGGGTTCAACACAGTTTGGGAATTTCAACGTGAGAGGGCTCTCCGCGTTGCACGCTGTGCAGTCTGGATGCTAACGGGATTGTGCGGGCAGAATTTCTGTCGGGACTCGACCCTCCCCGTATGCAATGTACGTCATGGAACGCGACCGGCCGTCCGGCTGTCTCTACGACCCCGACAGGTGCTGACGGTGAAGCGGTAGCTCCTCACAGACACACACAACCAGAACGGGCCATGGGGGGGCTGCCAGCTCGTGGGGATACCACTCTCGGACGGGAGGCATCTGGGCAATCTCGGTATGTTTGAGCCCGGCCGAATACTGACGTAGGTCGGACGGCCGGACGCTAACGGGACCACAGGATCGATACTCGTCGCGGCGCTTGCGATATTAGTAACCGTCGTCTTGCTGCTGCGCTCTGAGCGCAAGAGGGCGGCCGTGGGCCGGAGGTAAGATGCGCTGAGCTCCTGAAACGCGTTGCGTCACTAAGCCTCCCGCCCCACAGGGAAATGCAATTGTTCCTGGCCGGCTATATCGTCATCGAGATATGCGAAATCTTCACCGTCGGCGAGATTCCCCTCACGAACGAGGTTCGCATCGTACGTGCCCCAATCCCTGGGTCTGCCGGGACGTGTTCGCTGACCCGTGGCAGGCCTTCACCGCCATACACCTCGGCTTCATCATCGCGACGATATGGATTCTCCTGCTGAACGCCCTGGTCGGCTACCAGATCCTGGACGACGGAACGCCGCTCTCGCTAGGCTTGATAGCCGTCTCGGCGGGGGTCCTGCTCATCGGAACGGGCTACATCGCGCTCGACACGGGCTTCAAGTGGACGGGCTACTTCAACTCGGCGTACGCCGACCCGAACCGCCACATCTGGCTCTACGTCCTGTACCAGCTGCTGCCCCTGATCTTCCTGGTCGCCTTCTTCGTCCTGGAGACCATCCTGGTCCTGAGAGTCCTCGGCGAGACGCAACCCATGATCTACCTTGCGGGGGCGGCTGTTCTCTTCGCCCTGGGCCAGATCTTCAACTACGTCGTCAGCCCTTACATCTGCAACGGCACCGCGGGCAAGATCGACGGCGCCATGTTCGAAACCATCTTCACCCTCCTGTCTGTCGTCACCATCTGGATCTTCTGGTCGAGCATCACCGAGGACGACTGGCCGATAGCCAACACCGGATATCCCTAGCGCGGGAACGCCCGTCCCGCCACGCGCTATCACGGTTTACGGAGTTATGGGGAATATCTTGCACACTCGTTTAACGACCGGCTCACCACGAAGTGCTACGGCATCGCATCGCAACTGCATCGCTTACCTTCTAATTTATATTCTTGAAGCGCTGTTGGAATATTGGGAAAAGTCCCACCTTGGATTAAACCGGCCACCGAGGTGCGAGGCGGCGGAGAGGCGAGGGCGGAGAGCGCTTTATGTTTTGGAAGGCCTGCTGGGGCAAGCGGCGAGTACTCGGAGTGCTTCGAGTGCTCGGGAGGGATTTTGAGCGCGTTCTGCTGCTGGGAGCAGAGCTGCCGGGAGGGGGACTGTATAGGGACGTAAGAGCCACGAACTGAGTATACCCACGAGACGGCCGGCGCGAGCTGGGCCCGGCCGTCGCACGATAGAGAAACGACAGCCTTTCGGCATATATACGAGACTTCAGAGAGCCTCCCCGGCGAGTCCCGAGCAGTGTGGCCAAGTCATTGCGAAGATGATATGTACAAGATGTGACGAGCTGGGGCAGGTGTGTTGCGATGCCCCGGCGCCGTAAGCTGCAACGCTTACGGCTAAATGGCTTGGCAACGCAGGTATCTTCGAATGCTTCTCAATGCTGGTTCTGGTGCTCTGTCTTCTGTGTCTGAAGTCTGCCCCCAAACCTTCCTCCGAAATGCAGTGTCTTGTTCAATTAGGGTGCATGGGCCATCTGAGTCTGCTGTGAGTCCCACACGTGACAGGGTGCCTCTTGCGGAACGGCCGCACCTGATTGGCAGGAGCCGGGGTCGGGGGCGAGGCTGCATCTTTGTAAACTTTGGACGGCAGCCTCGCAACGTGAATTCGAACCTCCTCGGAACCCGGCACAAGTCGGCGGACCCAACATCTACGTCACAAATCCGGCGCGACCGGGCGAAACGGCAGGCTCTTCTCGAGCTCCCTCTGCTACGCCGCACAACTACCTGACGGTTTTCCCGCTCGCCACGGTCCGACCGATCCGCCCGCGATGGCGGACTCGGACGACGACTTCATCGACGATGCCTCGTCGGACGACCTCGCCGACCACCGCGTCACGCGCGGCCGGCGGCCCGGCGGGGACGACTCCTCGGACGACGACGGCGGCGCCGGGCCGTCGGGGGCGGCGGCGCGGCACTCGCGGCAGGCGGCGCGGCGGCGCCGGAAGGCGCGCGACGAGCACGCCGAGTGGGAGAAGGTCAAGCGGTCGTGGGACGCGGTCGACGAGGGCGCCGACGGGCGGCTGGTGGGGCTCGAGTTCCTCGAGGCCGAGAAGCGGCGGCGGCTGCTGCGCGACACGACGCCGCTGCAGCGCGGCATCATCCGCCACGTGGTGCTCGTCGTGGACATGAGCGAGGCCATGGCCCAGCGCGACTACCTGCCGACGTACCTGCGCGCCGCCCTCAAGCTGGCCGCCGAGTTCGTGCGCGAGTTCTTCGAGCAGAACCCCATCTCCCAGCTGGCCGTCATGGCCATGCGCGACGGCGTCGCCATGAGGGTCAGCGACATGGGCGGCAACCCGGCCGAGCACATCGAGCGCCTGCGCGACCTGGAGAACACGGAGCCCCTGGGCGCCCCCAGCTTGCAGAACGCCCTGGAGATGTGCCGCGGCGCGCTGTAGTACGTTGTTTTCCCTCCTACCCTCCCCGGGCCGTGGTGCTGACCGCGCTCCTCCCTCCCGACAGCCACACGCCGTCCCACGGCACGCGCGAGGTGCTGATCGTCTACGGCGCCCTGTTCTCGTCGGACCCGGGCGATATCCACGACACCATCGCCTCGCTGGTGGCCGACCACGTCCGCGTGTCCATCATCGGCCTCGCGGCGCAGGTGGCCATCTGCGCCGAGATCTGCCAACGCACCAACGGCGGCGACGACTCGGCCTACGTCGTGGCCCTGGACGAGCCCCACTGCCGCGAGCTCGTGCTGGCCGCCACCACGCCGCCCGTCAAGCGCGACGCCGCGGCCGCCCAGGCCAGCCTGCTGATGATGGGCTTCCCCAGCCGCGTCTCGGCCTCGGCCGCCGCGCCGGCGCCGCCCGCCGACGCCCGGGGCTCCGCGGCGAGGGCCGCCGTGCTGCCCGTCGGCGCCGTCGCCGTCTGCGCCTGCCACAGCCGGCCGCTGCGCGACGCCGGCTACGGCTGCACGCGGTGCGGCGCGCTGGTCTGCCGCCTGCCCTGCGAGTGCCCGGCCTGCGGGCTGGTGCTGATCCTGTCGACGCACCTGGCGCGCAGCTACCACCACCTGTTCCCGCTGCGCAACTGGGTCGAGGTGCCGTGGGCCGACGCCGCGCGGTCGCGCGCCTGCCACGCCTGCCAGGCCCTCTTCCCCGAGGCGCCGCCGGCGTCGGACCCGGCGCGCGCTGCCCCGCCGCCGCAGCCCCGGCCCGGCGTCAGCGAGAGCGCCCGCTACGCCTGCGAGGTTTGCGGCAACCACTTCTGCATCGACTGCGACGTCTACGCCCACGACGTCGTGCACAACTGCCCCGGCTGCCAGAGCGACACGCGCGCCGCCGCCGCCGCCCGCCGCGCCGACGCCAACGGTGCCATGGTGATAGACTCGTGACGGCGCGTCCCGGGGGCGGGCATAGACATCTGGTCGGGGTCAGGGTTTCGGCGTCTGGGACGGCGTTTGGTGTGGCCGATGGTCACATACACAGGGAGGACTGGTGTAGAAAAGGGCACGATATGGCTTCTCCATGCTGAATAGGCACAAAGCTGCTGCTGCATTATATGGCATAAATAGTACCACCAAGACTGGGTGGTGCGGCTCCTGGGCCGGGACCTCAGGGGTCGAAAGGTCATGACCATGATATCCGTTGTTTCCACTCTCCGTGCCGTGCTGGAGCGAACGGGATGGCTGTTCCCGGAGATGCGTCCATCGCGCCTCCAAACTGCTACTTTCACACAAGCAACGTACAATGTGTTCGTTTTGCCTTCCAAACACGCATCCCGCTCTCAGCCAGCAGCGGGTGCGCATCTCGCGCCGGGCCGCAGCGTCCTCGCCCGCCTACAGGTTTCCCCTCTCGGCCTGCTCGCGCTCGATGGCCTCGAAGAGGCTCTTGAAGTTGCCGGCGCCGAAGCCGTCGAAGTCGTGGCGCTGGATGATCTCGACGAAGACGGTGGGGCGGTCGACGAGGGGCTTGGTGAAGAGCTGCAGCAGGTAGCCGGCGTCGTCGTAGTCGACGAGGATGTTGAGGCGCTCGACGGCGTCGAGGTCCTCGCGCAGGCGCCAGGCGCGGCGGCCCTCGCCGGCGCGCAGGCGGTCGCGCAGGGCGGCGTAGTAGGACGGGGGCACGTCGATGAAGTCGACGCCGCGGGCGCGTAGGGCGGCGACAGCGCCCAGAATGTCGTGCGTCAGCAGGGCGATGTGCTGCACGCCGGGGCCGGCATTGAAGACGACGTACTCCTCGATCTGCGAGCGGCGGCGGCCGGGGGCGGGTTCGTTGATGGGCATCTTGACGGCGTCGTCGGCCGAGGCCATGACGACGGAGCGCAGCGCGCTGAAGTCGGTGCAGATCTGCCCGTCGTCGACGGACCAGAAGCGGTGGAAGCCTAGGCAGCGCTCGTAGAAGGCGCAGGCCGCCGCCATCTCGTCCCAGTCCTGGTTGCCGACGCAGTGGTCGATGCGCTCGAGGGCGACGGCGGAGAGGGACGCGGCGGCGGCGGCGGCCGGGGCGGCGGCGGCGCGGAAGCCCGGCAGGAAGGGCCCGCGGTAGTCGGCGCGGCGGAGCAGCGTGTGCGTCGTGTCGCCGTAGGTGCGGATCACGGCCGTGGTGACGCTGCCGTGCTGCTTGTCGCGGACGACGCGCGGCGGCTGGACGGGGACGGCGCCCTGCTCGACGGCGCGGGCGTAGACGCCCTCGACCGAGTCGACCTCGAAGCAGACGTCCTTGACGGCGTCGCCGTGCTTCTCGAGGTGGTCGTGCATCTCGCCCAGCAGGGCGCGGTCCTCGGCCGAGATGGGCTCGTCGGCCGGCAGGTGGCGCAGGGACCGCAGCGGCGACGTGAAGACGAAGCGGACGTCGCCGCTGGCCACGACGTGCGAGGCGAAGTAGCGGCTGCCCGTCTCGAGGCCGCGGTACGCCTGCGGCTTCATGCCGAAGAGCGTCGTATAGTACGACGCCGCCTGCTTGGCATTGCCCACCCACCACGTGACGTGGTCGTAGCCGCGGAACTTGGACACCGGCCCCTGGGGGGGCCCCTGGACCGCGAACTCATCCTCGTGGGCGGCGGGCGAGTAGGAGGCGGAGTTTCTCGGCGAGTCTGTGATGGCGGACGGGGGCATGCTCACACGGCGGGAGGCGGTAAGGGGTACAGATGTCCTGGAGGCTTGGGAGGCGTGACGAAGGCCGACGATGACGGAACAATGGATTGATATTCACCTCAGAGTACCAGAGCACCATGACAGCCCGGCCATGCTCACGGCCCCGGCGGCGAGCCCGCCTATATAAAGAAAGGGGGCGACGGGTCAAGCCAAACACATGATCGTGGGTCGGCTGCTGTATCCGGGTGGGACCGTGGGCACAACTCTTACGTCGCCCTCCCCATCCCGCGGCCACTGACTGGCCCCTCGAAAGGTTCTTCTCCGTAAAAGGCAACGGCGATAAGAAAGTAGACGTCGGATAGAGGGGAAGTTGCCCCAGGAGTCGCGGACGGGCGAGGCGGAACGGGACCGTTCCAGGGGTTGATCCTCGGCCAACCGAGTATAGCCGAGGGTGGCCGTAAGCCGAGCATCAGCACCCCCAACGTCACCAGACTCCATATGTCATCGTAACCGAATCAAAGGCCCTTGTGCCGTGGACTCGACGAGTAAGACAAGGCCGAGTCTTTCTTGTAGGGAAGCTGCGAGGCTGTGCCGTCCGGTGAGCCGTGGCTCTCGCTGTGGCGGGGGTCGTAGAAAATGGCCAAGCCGCCCGGCCGAGATCACCCTATCGAGAGTCGCGAGCATCCCTAGACGAAACGACGTCGTCCCAATACGCTGTCTTGCCTTTCCCTCTCACCGTTGCCCAGTCCGTAGTGCGTCGGGTCTCGCCAACATCCAGTTCTGGACGGACTTTCCACCACCAACCT
>Ga0247777_1000660_pt1 | contig 10218 bp, 6 predicted proteins | sample UWRJL154409C5_FD_179937 | JGI IMG/M metagenome (GOLD analysis project Ga0247777, IMG submission 179937) | Plant litter microbial communities from Arlington Agricultural Research Station in Wisconsin, United States - UWRJ-L154-409C-5 | ecosystem: Environmental > Terrestrial > Plant litter >...
CGTACTGATCCTTGAACTCGCCGTTCACCCACCAATTCGCGGGCACGATGATCGCCGCATCGGGATGCGTGCCCGCAGCTGCGGGCTGAATGCGTGTCAGCGATCCATCGAGCGCGTCGGGCTTCACGCTGTAGACGGCACCTTCGTAACCCGACGACGACAACACCAACAGATTGTCCGAACGATCAACCGCAAGGTTGACGGCATCGAGCGGGTGACTGCTCACGATCCGCAGTCCCTGCTTCTGCGACCACGCGTAAATACGCTGCGCGATGCGATCGACAAAATAGAGCGTGCCCTGCGAGTCGATCGCTCCGCCACCGATCGCCTCGAAACCGCCAGCAAGGCGCGTCACGGCGGTACCCTTCGCAACGGTCGCCGGAACGACTCGCGCCGCCGCGCCGGATACATCGAGCCGCGCGAACTCCCGCTCGCGCACGAGCAGCCCATGCGTCACGTCTTCGATCGCATTCTCGAACGGATACTTGGTCAATCGGAGGAAGGTGGTGCAGTCGTCGCCATCGCAGGTCGCGAAGCCGCTCTCTGCGTTCACATGCACGTTGCGGAAGCGCACGTCGTTCACGCCGTAGAGCCGCACCGCCGCCGGTGCCGGACCCAGCGTGCGAGTCACCCGATAGCCGTGATAGTTCGCGATCAGAATGTCCGACGAATCACGGATCTCGAGGGAGACGGTGTTCCGACCCTCGCCGTATTCCTCCTCGGTCTGCGGCGCGAGCAGCTCCCAGTGGCTGACACGGTTCAGCACGATCTCGTTGCGGGAATGGTGCTCGACCGACATCTCGTAGACGTGACCCGGCGTGCTCGTGTCGGAAACGTAAAGGCCCGCGCTTGAATAGGTATTCGGCGTCCAGATGCCGTTGAACGTGCCGCCACCGCCCTGCGTGACCCACAGGCTCGGATACTGGCCGTCCCAGCGTCGTGCCGGATCCGGATCGCCGCTGTGATTTGGGTTGTATGCGCTGACCCGCGCCCCGTTCACGACCTGCCCACCGTGGCCGCCCTCGAACCTCACATCGTCGACCAGCGAGCTCTCGCCCGCACGCCACAGCAGCGCGGTCGCGCGCGGGTTGATGCCACCCGTGAACAACCCAACGCCAAAGACGATCGCATCTCCGCCCCGCGCGGACTCCACAAGCGCCTTTGGCTCGCCGACTCCCTCATACGCCGGCGTACTGTCGGCCAGCGCGATCTGCGTGAGGCTCGGATGCAGGCCGATCAGCACGGAGTCCGGTCGCAGCCGAATCGTATCGGTGACCTTGTAAACGCCGAGCGGTAGATACACCACTCGGTGCGCATCGATCGCACGCTGAAGGGCCGCGGTGTCATCGGCCTGCCCATCACCGACCACGCCGAGATCGCGCGCGCTCACCCACTGCTTGACGGGCGGCAGAGAGCGGATGGCCGCGGACCTCGCTGCTGGCAGCGCGCGCATCGCCACCACATCGACGCTCGTTTCAATGCGGCCGAGCTGCCCTAACGCCGGCACGGCCACACCATGACTGAAGGCGCCGACACGATAGCTCGACCCCTTCCCCGCAATCGTGCGCCCGCTGTCGCGGAATCGTGCAAACACAGGCGTGTCGGTCGCGAGCGCGTTGTCGAATCCGACCTGCGTGTAGACACTCGTCTCGTTCGAAATCAGGACGGCCGCCTGCCGCACGTGTTCGAAGCGAACGTCCTTGCCCCAGAGCCGATCGCCGTAACCGCGATCGATCTCGATGCCCACGGGCACATTACGCATCGTCACGTTGACCAGCGTCAGTTGCGCCTCGTGCTCGCGGATCGCTGCGCTCTTCTGCCCGTCGAACGTGGCATCGATCACCGTGAACTGCCACGCCGGCGAGGTCTTCTCTGTAACGATGCCGTAGCGACCGCCCTGGAAGCGCAGGTTGTGGACGACATTGCCGGCCTGGTAGATGCCCGCGAATGCGGAACCCAGCTTGAAATCCATGTTGCTGAGGAAGCAGTGCTGCGCGCACCGGAGGCGGACCGCCGTCGCTGCGGGGTTTCCGTCACCAATCTCGACGTCGACATTGCTCATTGCCGAATAGAACGTGCTCGGGTTGGCATCCCAGATCGTGGGATCGAACGGCACGACGCTCGGCGGCGGGAACGGTACGCGCTGCAGGTCGATGCGGCCGAGGTCGCCGCGCGCGTTATCGCCCCGATTGGCGCCGGTGAAGACCACCATGCTGCCGATGCCCTTCTGGAAGCCGGGCGTGCTCTTGCCGAGGAAGAGAACCGGGCGGGTCGGGCCAACACCGAAGAGGCGCACGCCGGGCCAGACGAAGAGCGTGCGACTGATGCGATAACGACCCGATGGAAGGAAGACGACCCCTCCTCCGCCGCGGTCCGTCGCTTGATCCAGCGCGCGCTGAATCGTGTCAGTGTCGTCTGTCCGGCCGTCGGCCTGGCCTTTGACGATGACGGCGCGGGGCTCGGCCGGTGCGCTCTCGAAGGCGGAAGTGGACGCGAATGCAGCGAGGGGTAGCGCGGCTAGCGCGAGGAGAAAAACAGCTGTGCGCATCGGGCTCTGATTCCGGGGGTCGCCTGCAACGGCCCGAGGTTGCACCACATCAGCGCGCCACGCTATTCACCTATTGGCTGCATCCCTCACGCCACCCGGGACCGGCCCGAAGTCCGGCGGCGGGCGGCGATGCTTCGTCGCCGTCTCGTAGAGGGACGCCACCCGCAGCAGCGTGGGCTCATCCCCCGGCCCGCCCCAGAACGAAATGCCAAACGGCAGCGGCGCAGTAAGCGTCGTCTGCTCCTTGTCGTTTGCGGTATTCGTGTAGTTGTCCTTGGCGGCGTTCAACGTGAACTCGGGCTCGTAGACGACATCGTTGAACCCCGCCGGCACCGTGAGCTCAGGGATGCCCACGTTCGCGCTCGTCGGGAAACGGCCGTTCGGCCGGTCGTGGATCTCGGGCTGGCTCGCGAAGCCGTTGCGCGCGGGCGGCAGCGTGATCGTCGGATTCACGAACACGTCGATGCGGTTCTCGTACTTCACCTTCAGAACCACCATGCGCATGACGTCCCGCATTTTCATATGCGCCGTGCCGCCCTCGGAAAGCAGGCTCGCGGTGTTGCCCCAGTTGAGCAGCGCGATGCGCCGCTGGTCGTCATACTCCTTCGAGTTGGCGTTCAGCGTCTTCCAGTCGAACACCTTCGCGTCGCCACGCCGCTTCAGGTACCGCGCCATATCGAAGCTGAAAGCGTAGGTCGCAGGAAAGCGATTCACGCTCCGCAGGTTCAGCTCCTCCGACAGCGGCGCCTCGCCTTCCGAAGCCAGTATGAGGTAATCGCGGCTGCGAATGTCGAAGCCCGGCACGTCGAATTTCGGCGCACCGTCGGCACCGGTGCTCAGCAGGTACTCCGGCATGTGGAGCGGCAGGATCTCCGCCAGCGCGCTCTGGAACGGATACGCCATGTTGGGAATGGCGGGATCGTCCGGATACTTCGGGTCGATCGACTCCACCAGCTCCGCGCCGAGCTCATCCCGCAGCACGCGGCGGATCTCGTCGTTGACCCGATCGCTGATCGCACGGTCGTTGGCCGTGTGCTTCACCATGTATTCGCGCACGATCCCGACGCGCACGCCGGCGAGCGGTTTGCTGCCCTTCCTGATCTTCTCCGCAGGCACGGTGAACGAAGCGTAAGGCGCCTTCGGAACGAGGCCCGCCGGCAAGGCGGTGTACATGTCGCGCGGGTCGAAGAAGTTGCCGTGCTCGGGACTGCGAAGCGCGTCGAGCACGCGCGCCGCATCGTTGACCGTGCGGCACTGGATACCTGCGCGATCGTCGTAGGGATCCGCGCCAATTGCCCCGCCGTACGGCGTCATGCCCTTCGTCACCACGAATCCGACGACGCCGTTGCGCCACGCGGGCTGCCGGCACGAGCCGCCCGTCTCCTCGCAGAGCGAGCACTGGACCAGGTTGGCGCCGACAGACGCCGCCGATCCGGAGCTCGAACCTCCGGTCTCGCGTGCCGTGTCGTAAGGATTGCAGGCGGTGCCGCCCCAGGAGCTGCGGGACCCCGCGCCGAACACGCGCTGGGTTCCTTTGGTTCCACCCGGATTGCCGGCGCCGCCGTTGTACTCGGCGAGGTTGGCCTTGGCGTAGATGATCGCGCCCTTCGCACGCAACCGTTCCACTACAGTGGCATCCCGTGGCGGCGCATCGGTCGCATAGCTCACGTCGGCACCGCCCGTCGTGCGCATGTCACGCGTATCGAAGACGTCCTTGAATGAGAGCGCCACGCAGTACATCGGCATCTTCTCGAGGTCCGGATGTCGGCCGAACTGCGCATCGAGCTCAGCGGCGCGCTCGAGCGCGTCGGGCTGCTTGCGAAACTCATCGCAGGCCGCGGGGCAGGACTTCGGCAACGACCCTTTCGACGGATGCAAATCGCAGTCGGCCTTGCATGACATCGAGCGCTCGCCGCGCACGTTGAACGTGCTGAGCGCATTGACCTGCCCGGCCTTGGGCATGCCGGTCACCATGCCGTACTGCTGCTGAACGGCGGGGTCGGATTGGGTGGGCTCCATCCTGCCGTAGTCGATGGGCAGGCCTTTGTACTCGTCGAACCGGGGAAGGATCGCGGAGATGGCCACGGTCTCCGTCGGGAATTTCAGCGGCGCGCCGGCGCGCACGGTGCCTGTCGCGGCGGGGATGGGGGCGCCGTCCTTTGTCACGAGCCGCGTGCACATGCCGTTGTACGCGCGGGCCCGGTCGAGATAGGCCTGGACGACCTGCTGGCAGGTGGTTTTCCCCTGCTTGATCGCAGAGTGCAGGCTCGCGATGGTCGCCTCTTCCACATGGAAGTCTTCGCTCGCGGCCCAGGAGGGGGCGAGCCCGATCAGCAGGGCAATGATAAATGCGCGCATCGCCGACAGTGACGTCGGCGACGGTATCGCACCCTACCTTGGCCAACGGCGCAGCTTGCGTCCAACGGCTCCTCAGATGCGCCGCGGTGAGGTAATTTCCCGTTGTTGTCGCGTGTGAATCCCTTACGATCGCGACCATTATGAAATCCACACCCGTGAAATCCATACTCGGCGTGGCCGTGCTGGCCGCACTGCCCATCGTCGCTTCAGCGCCCGCTGCCGCGGCCGCCTCTCAATCCGACGCCTCCAGGACTCCCGCGATGACTGAAAACCCCTTCCAGCTTCCGAGCCCGCTCCCGTACCAGCTGCCGCCGTTCGACAAGATCAAAGACTCGGACTATCGGCCGGCGTTCGAGGCCGGCATGCGGGATGAGCTGGCCGACGTCGCTGCCATCGCGAAGAACACCGAGGCGCCGAGCTTCGACAACACGATCGTCGCGCTCGAACGCAGCGGTCGGCTGCTCAATCGCGTGGACACCGTGTTCTCGAGCCTGAACCAGTGCAATACCGACGACGAGATGCAGAAGATCGACACGGAAATGTCGACGAAGCTGTCCGCGCATGAGGACGCGATCCTGCTGGATCCCGCGCTGTTCGCGCGCGTGGATGCGCTCTACAAGAAGCGCGCGAGCCTGAAGCTCGATCCCGAATCCCTGCAACTGCTCGAGCGCTATCACACGCAGTTCGTCCGCGCGGGCGCTGGCCTGTCGGATCCTGCGAAAGTGCAGCTCCGCAAGTTGAACGAACAGATCGCTGCGCTGACGACGCGGTTCAAGCAGAACGTGCTGAAAGCAACCAAAGACCAGGCCCTCGTTGTCGATAGCGCCGACGAGCTGAAGGGCCTGTCGACGGAGCAGATCGGAGCGGCCGCGAGCGCGGCGACCGCGCGTGGGCTCACTGGCAAGTGGGTGCTCAGCCTGCAGAACACGACGAGCCAGCCCGTGCTGGAACGCCTGCAGAATCGCTCGCTTCGCGAGCGTGTGTATCGCGCTTCGATCGAACGTGGAACGGGCGGCGCGACGGATAACACGACCGTCATCGCGCAGATCGTGAAGCTCCGCGCGGAGCGCGCTGCGCTCCTCGGCTATCCCAACCATGCCTCGTACCGGCTCGCCGACGAGGCCGCAGGCAATCCGGCGAACGTTACGAAGATGCTCAGTCAGGTCGCTCCTGCTGCCCTCGCACGCGCGAAGGCGGACGCCGCCGATCTGCAGAAGCTGATCGATGCCGAGGCGGCCGCCAATCACACCGCGAAATTCACGCTGCAAGCGTGGGACTGGCCGTACTACGCGGAAGCCCTTCGCAAGCAACGCTACGACTTCGATCAGGCGCAGGTCGCCCCGTACTTCGAGCTGAATCGCGTGATCACAGACGGCGTGTTCTACGCCGCGCACGAGCTCTACGGGCTCACGTTCAAGGAGCGCACCGACCTGCCGGTCTATCAGGCTGACGTTCGGGTGTTCGAAGTGTTCGATCAGGACGGCAAGCCGCTCGCCCTGTTCCTGGGCGACTACTACGCGCGCGACAACAAGGTCGGCGGCGCGTGGATGAACAGCTACATCAAACAGTCAAAGCTGTTCGACCTGAAGCCGGTCGTCGCGAATCACCTGAACATCCCCAAGCCCGCCGCCGGGCAGCCGACACTGCTGACGTTCGACGAGGTGCGCACGCTGTTCCACGAGTTCGGGCATGCGATCCACGGCATGCTGTCGAACGTGCACTACCCGCTGCTCTCGGGCACGAGCGTGCCGCGCGACTTCGTCGAGTACCCGTCGCAGTACAACGAGATGTGGGCACATGAGCCGAAGGTGCTCGCGCACTACGCGCGGCACTACCAGACCGGCGCGCCGATGCCGCAGGAGTTGCTGAACAAAGTGCTTGCCGCGCAGACGTTCGGTCAGGGCTACGGCACGACGGAGTACCTTGCGGCCGCGCTGCTCGACCAGGCCTGGCACACGATCGGCGTTGCGCAGGCGCCTGCGGCGAAGGATGTCGCGTCGTTTGAAGCGGCTGCGCTGAAGAATGCCGGCATCGACTACGCGCCGGTGCCCACGCGTTATCACTCAACTTACTTCTCGCACGTTTTCTCGGGCGGGTACTCGGGGAGCTACTACGCGTATCTGTGGAGCGAAGTGCTTGCCCGTGACACGGGAGCGTGGCTGCTCGCGCACGGCGGGCTCACGCGCGCGAACGGGGATCGTCTGCGCGCGAAAGTGCTGTCGCGGGGGCGGACGGAAGATCCGGAGAAACTGTTCGAAGACTTCTATGGGCGTGGGCCGGACATCGGGCCGCTGCTCGAGTATCGCGGTCTGGCGGAGGCGAAGCACTGAGGCGTCACGGCCTGCTGCCGACTATGCGCGAACGCCTGATTTTTCTGGCGCTGATGCTGATCGCATCAGCCGCCAGCGCACAGACGCCGGTCTTCGACCTTCATGTCCATCTCTGGAAGTCGGAGGATTCGCTTCGGGAGTACGAAGCGCAGCTGAAGACTTCGGGACGGGAAGTCGCCGGCTTCGGTGCGATGTGGTTCGGCGGGCCCAATCAGGCGCTGCAAGGTCAGCCGGAGTCGGTGCGGACCCACAATGACGGTCTCATGGCACTCGCGGCCAGACACCCGCAGGTCATGCCCATCGCGACCGTTCACCCCTATGACGGCGCAGCGGCCGTCGCCGAGCTCGAACGGGTGGCGGCGCGCGGCATCAAGGTGCTCAAGCTGCACCCTCATACCCAGCAATTCGACGCCGCAGACCCACGCGTGCTCCGGCTCGTGCGACGGGCGGGGGAACTGGGCGTCATCGTGCTGTTCGACAACGCGAGCATCCTGCCCGGCGACTGCGAGAAGCTGTTCAACCTGGCGCTCAACGCCCCGAAGACGACGTTCATCTTTGCCCACCTGGGTGGGATGAACTTCCGGTTCTGGAACATTCTGAAGGCGGCCCGAACTGCGCAGGGCCTGTTTGGCGACAACATCTATTTCGACATTTCGGCGATCGTCGTGATCGTCGCCGGGTCGCCGATCGAGGACGAGTTCGTCTGGACGATCCGCAATGTCGGCGTGGATCACGTGCTGTTCGGCTCGGACTATCCGCAGTATTCACTCGAGCAGAATGCCAATGCGCTGGAGCGGTTGCGCTTGGACGAGAGTGAGAAGGCGAAGATTCGGTTCGGGAACGCGCAGCGGCTGTTTCATCTGACTTCCGCCGGCGACGCAAGCGCCAGGCGAACACCGCAGACGGGCGCCACGGCATTTCCTGCTTCGCTCGAACCAATGGCTTGCTCTTCACGAGTCGAAGCTATGCGGGTTGTGGTCCGAAGGACAAACCGATGAGCCAACCCCCCGACAATGTCGCTCCCGGCACACAGCTTGACCCGCAAATCTTGCGCAAGGCCATGCCGCTCGCAGATTTCCGATATGACGAAGCGTACCCGGACCTGGTGCGGCTCGCCGAGACAGGCGACTCAATGGCTGCATACAAGCTTTGGTTGGGGTTGCAAACCTGCGCACACGTGCCGCGGGATCGAGAGGCACTGGAGCAGCAGAAGAATCGAGTGCTCGAGACTCGAGTGATCGACGGCATGGCCGCAAATGACGAGTGGATCGCAAACCACATTCGTGACCTCGAGCAGCGCTTCCCCTTTTGCAGCACGGTCCCCGCCGAAGTCGATGCGCGTGCAGCTGCTTATATGTGGCTGACGAAGGCCGCCGAAGCGGGCTTCGTCACTGCACTGCTTGATTTCGTTTCTGCTATCTACATGACACAAGCCGCTCCACCGGAGGTGATCCCGAGGCATCGGGAGATGCTCGAAAGGCTTGAAGCCGCAGCCGTTGACGGAAATCCAGTTGCGCTGAGCCGGCTCTCGATCATCTATTCCAAAGACCACCCTGATCTGCCGCGCGATTACGTCAAGGCGCAGGCGTACATCATCGCTTCTCGTGAAATCCTGAGCGCCCCCATATCTCTGGGCGCCGATGGAAATATGGTCGGGGCCGCGTGGAAACTCAGCACAGGCGAGCTCGTACAGGCCGAAGCATTGAGGGCGCAGATTGTTCGCGCCGCGCAGACGCAATTTCCTCGGGCAGGGATCGCAAACTAGCGAAGGAAGCCGCTCGCGCCAAGCGCCATGTCCGGCGTCGGCCACGATCCAGAGCCGAAGAGCCCCGCGCACGAGCGATAGCATTGCCTATTGCGATAACCACGCGGCCTGACGGCACGGATGGCATGACGACTCCGACGGATGACACACCCGCACGTGGGCGGGGGGGCCGATGAGCGCCGGCCGTGAATCCGTTCAACCCTCCAGTCCGTAGCAAAAAGTGAAGTCTCGGACCGACCGCGCTCTACGGTCTATTGGAGGACCTCATGACCTCGGACTCCCTCTCCTTCCTGATCATGCTCAGCTCCGCTGGCATGCTCGGCGTCAGCCTGGCCCTGCGCGGCATCCGCCGCCCCAGAACACGCGTGCGACTACTGAAATTCTAGCCAGTACACGAACGACCTACTCCTCGGAGCGCCCCGTGCCGTCACGATCTCGCTCGTATCGTCTCGCGAGCGGGAACGGCGGCAGCCAGGCCTCGCGACGAACGGTCCACAGTTCGTAGGTTGGCGTCAGTTGGTCCGGAGCATCGAGGGCTCCCAGGTTCACCTCGATTTCGTCCGCGCTGCGTCCGAACACCGACGAGCCGCAGCGGGGACAGAAAAATCGCCCGCCGTAGTCGCGCGTCTCACCCTCGATCGCCACCGCATCCTGAGGAAACACCGCGGACGCGTGAAAAAGCGTCCCATGATGCTTGCGGCAGTCGAGGCAGTGACAAAGCCCGACGCGGTAGGGACGTCCCGACGCCACAATTCGAACATCGCCGCAAAGGCAACCGCCTGTGAACCGGTCCATGCTGCGTCTCCCCTAAGATTGATCGAGTTCCTGCGTATACACGATGAACCCCGAGTGCCTGGCGACCTTGTCATACAGCGCCCGCCCCGCCTCATTGGTCACCTGCGTCTGCCAATAAACGCGACTGCTGCCGGCAGCGCGGGCCGCATCGTACACCGCCAGAATCAGCTGCCGCCCCACCCCCCGCCCCCGCTGATCCTCCGCGGTAAACAGGTCCTGCAGGTAACAGACATCGTTCAGGCGCGTGGTGCTCCGATGAAACAAGTAGTGCGTAAGCCCCACGACGCGAGCGCCGTCTACGGCAACCAGAGCATGCACGGGTTCAGCAGGATCGAAAAAACGCTCCCACGTCGTTTCAGTGATCGACTCCGGCAACGCCGTCGAGCCGCTGCGGCCATAGAAAGCGTTGTAGCCATCCCATA
>Ga0247777_1000661_pt1 | contig 10213 bp, 8 predicted proteins | sample UWRJL154409C5_FD_179937 | JGI IMG/M metagenome (GOLD analysis project Ga0247777, IMG submission 179937) | Plant litter microbial communities from Arlington Agricultural Research Station in Wisconsin, United States - UWRJ-L154-409C-5 | ecosystem: Environmental > Terrestrial > Plant litter >...
CTCCAGGTCGCGAACGTCCTTCTTCACTCGAGCGTCGGACAGGGAGAGGAAGGCACCGCCCCCGGTCTTCGCCGCGGTACCGACAACCTGCAGGTCCGCAGTGATGTGCACGCCCCCGGAGACCTGCAACGGCGCATTGGCCTGCGCCCCCGCAAGCTCGGTTTCGCCGCCCACGATGACATTGCCGGCCGCGGACACGGCCATGCGCACCGTCGTGCCGTTCTGGCGAAAGCTGATCACCTGACCCGCGGAAGCATTGATATGCGTCACGCCGTTGGGCGAGGCCCGCAAGGTGTAGTTCGCATTGCCGACGCCAGCGGCACCCGTGGAGACCATGGTCTGATGGCCCAGCATGCCGAAGCCGCTGAACGCCGCCGTGCCGTTGCAACACACGAGATTGCCGAACCGCGCCTGGTCGGCGGGTGTGGCTCCGGCGCCTGTATTCACTTCGAGACGAAACGTCGGCGCGTTCGTCGCGCCGGTGCCGATGCCGACGTTGCCGCCGGAATACTGCACGGCGCCGGCGCCGCCGATGGTCCCGAAGGCGCCACCTCCCCCGCCACCGCCCATGACGTTGGTCCAGGCGCCGCCGGTAAAGAGCTGCAGCTGGCCGCCGTTGAAGCGCAATCCGCCGGCCGCGGTCGCGGCGCTGTCGCCCACGCGCAGGCCGCGCGTGAGGGTGAGGTTGCCGTCCGTATCGACGTTGAGGCCGTCGGAGGATTTGTTGAGACAGCTGTCGATCAGGTCGGCAAAGTCATTGCCCGACGGTCGTTCGCCGTCCCGGAACTCGGGTTTGAGGACATCTCGGGTACGTTCGCTCATAAGATCACGCGCCGCTGTTAGGGAGGGTTGTCGATGCCGCCGTCACGAGGACAGCTCCACGTTGAAATCGAGCCCGACCGTCATGTAGCCGATGCCGAGGCGGGTGACGCCCGGGCACATTTCCATTCCGGCTGCGACCGGGGTGATGAGATGACTCGGGTGGGACACGAGAATGGCGTGCGCCTGCGTCGTCTCGGCCAGCTCCACGCCGCGCCCGACGACGAAGTCCTCGCCGATCTGCATCTCCACGATGCCGGGCCGCGGATTCGGGCGGATGATGAAATCCACACCGATCGTCATGTAGCCGATGCCTTCGCGCGCCGGGCCGTCGAAGCTGTGATACAGCTTGAGCCCGGTGAGGTGATCGACGTACTCGCGGCCCTCGATGAAGGCGAGAATCTCGGAGCGGTAGATGCGCGCGCCGAACAGGATGTCTTCGCCGTCCGCATAGGCCCACGGCGACAGGAACCGTCGCAGGTCCTCGTTCAGCACGGTGGCGTAGAAGCCGGGATCGCGCCCCGTGGTGAAGACCACCTGCGCCTCGACGCGAATGCGCTCGAACACGGGATGAATGACGTGCAGCGTGGCGAAGGGGGAGGCGAGGCTCGCCAGATAATCCCGGACCTGCACCATCAGCACTTCGCCGGCGCGAGGTTCCAGCACGTTGGTTCCACCCGTGCGACGCAGGTTCGGCACGATCACGATCGCGGTGCTGCCCGGCTGGTACGCTCCCGTTTCATCGGTATGCGGCAGGCACTTCGCCTTGAAGACTTCCGGAAAGTGCTGCAGGACCAGCCGCTCGAAATCCCACATCGTCACGGCGCGGTTGCGGTGGCGAAGCCGTTCGCTGCATCGGCGCGAGTAGTCGACGGCGCCCTCTTCGTCCAGCCCGCCGAACGAGGGATCCGGTTGCTGAACGCCTTTGATGTTGGCGTTTCGCTGCACGAGCCGGGTGACCGTGCCCGCCGGTAATCCGGCCTGCAGGTGCTCGGCGTAACTTTCGAGCGGCAGTGTGCCAGGCTGGAATCGCGCCAGCGCGGCGTTGGTCTTCAGGGCGAGCGTTCGCGCGGCACTTTCCGGGGCCCGACGAATCAGCGCGCGCAGCCACACGAGCCCCGACGGCATGCTTTGATGTTCGATCGAAGCCTCGCCCGGCACACTCAGTGCGACCAGACCGGGTTTCTGGAACCCCTCGGTGCTGTCCGTGAGCACGGAGGCCGAAGGCAATCTCTGCCAGGCATCCTTCGCGGCGAGATAGCTCCACTCCGTATCACCGGTCTTCAACACCTCGGCAGCGGTTGCCGTGCCGACGTCGATCTGGAAAAACAGAGACAGGTTCGAAGGCGGTCGCAGGTTGGAAACGCCGAGGAACAACGCCGCCTGCCCGTCCACTGCCGGCACCACGCGTGCGTTCGTCACCTCCTCGACTGGCGTAGCGCCGAACGGACCCATCACGAAGAAGCTGCCGGTCGAAAAGCGATCCCCCGGGGTCAGCACCGCCGTCGCGGTGTAGTCGAGCGACAGCGAGCTGAGCACCGGGGTGTAAGGATCGTTGGGCAGTTTGAGATTCGGATCCGGCGCGGGCTTGCTGAGATCGATCGCCGTTTTGGCATAGCGACGCGGAAAAGCGGAATGACCGAACGCCTCGAACGGCACCGCGGTCGCATAACCTGCGAAGTCGCTGCGCGTCGGCTCGCGCAACACCAGCCGCGCGAAGCCGAAGCGGCTGCCCGGAGTAAATGCGTCGAGCGGCCCCAGATCCGGTTGCTCGACATAGGCCGTCGTTCCGAGCGCGGCGTCGAATGCGCTGTCGGTGACCGTGATGACGCTCGGATCCTTCATGACCGGCGCGAACAGCGTCTGGTTGACCGCCAGCGTCCGGAACGTGCGGTCGTACAGGAGGTCGAGCTCCGCGAGGAAGAAGGTATAGAAGCGGTCCGACAACTCGCTGTCGACGAAGTCGAAATACCCGCGGTAGTAATTGAACAGGTCTTCGGGAGGCGATTTCCATTCCAGGTGTAGCGCGAGCGCGCTCAGCTTTTTACCGAACACCTCGGTGCTGCCGATGTAGAAAGACGCTCCGATCTGCGGTTGCGAGCCGAACAGCGGCATGGGCTGGTTCGAATCGAGCAACGCCTCGGAGCTTTGCACGACGAGACTGTGCACCCCGGTCACGTTGACGGTGAGCTCGATCTTCTCGACGACGAAATCCTCGAGCAGGTCGTAGAGACCGGAATAGCCCCTGACGAGGCAGCGCACGACAGGCCGCCCGACGATCGGGCCGCTCCCGTGCAGCGCGCCGTCGAACGCAACGATGGCCGGCGCGCTCGCATCCAGCGTCGCAACCAGCGAGAGCGCGGGTTGGCCCAGACCGTCGTTGGCGAGCAACTGCGCCTGCAATGCGTTGGGCGTCACCCAGCCGTCGGCGCCGGTGAACGCGACATCGAGTGCGTCGTCGAGCCGCTGGGTAGTCAGTGGGAGCGGGGCCGGTGCACCGGTCTCTGCGGTGGACGCGCGCAGGTGCGCCAGCACGGTCACGGTGCGCCCGCCCTCCGCCATCGCGAGAATCGGCGCCGCCACGGCAAACCCGAGCGGCGCCTCGCTCATGAAACGCTGCGTGGGATCGAGATCGAGCTGGCGGCGACCGAACGTGAATCCCGAGGCCCCTTCCAGGGGCGTGAAGCCGTCGGCGACGAAGACGCGGCGGTGATGCTGCTTGTCCTGCTCCACTACCATCCGGCGCATATCGGCCACGGCCGCGGGCGAGACCACCAGGTCCGACTGCGTGGCGTAGGTGAGCGGCTGGCCGATGTCGTCCTTGCCCGCATCCAGCCGCGTGCCTGCAGGAAGCAGCGTGGCCGCCGCATTCTTCGCCAGCTCGAACAGCACGTGAACGTCGTCAGGCGCCGCGGGCCGACGCTGCAGGCCGAGCACCTGCTCGTAGTAATAGCGAAGATGCTTCGCCGTCAGCTGATTGAGATCGCCCTGCAGGTTCTGGAAGAGCTTGAGGAACACGACGAACAACACCAGATGCGGGGGCCAGTTCGAACGGGTGGCGAGCAGCGCATCCATCGCGCGTTGCATCTGTCCCGTCGAGGAATCCAGCAACTCTTCGAGAAAGGGACTCCAGTCTCCCGCCGCCTGGCCACTCAGGTCGTAGAAGCGGATTTCGGCGGCGACTCGATACGCGTAGTCGAGCAGGTCAGCCAGCGAGCGCTCGTCCGGAACGATGTAGTTGGCGTCCAGGCCGGGCAGCAAACGCTGCAACTGGTTCGTGCCGTCCGAACGCAGCAGGTTGCCGTACCGACGGAACGGATCCGCGCTCATGCGTTCGTGGCCTCGTTGGTATAGAACGGAAACACGAGGTTCGTGCGCGTGTTCGTCGTACGCACGGTGTAGTCGATCTGGATCAGGACCAGTCCCACCTGGTCCGGAGCGTTCTCGAAGCTCACCCGATTCAGGTCGATGCGCGATTCGAAGAACAGGATCGCGGTCTCGATCTCGTGGGCCAGGTACGCGCCGAACGAAGTCGACAGTGGCTCGAACACCAGTGCGTCGCGCTTCCAGCCGAACGTCGGGTTGAGCACGCGCTCGCCGATGCGCGTGGACAGCAGGATGGCGAGACTCTGGCGGATGTCTTCTTCCGCCTGGGCCATGGTGACGGTGCGGCCCTGATTGGCGAAGGTCACCGGGAACGCCCAGCCCCGACCGAGAAATTGCTGATCGTCCGCCATGTCAGCCTCCGATCAGCACAGTGAAACAGCCCACGACGAGCGTGCCGCCGTGAGCCGTGCTGTCGCCCAGCCGCGCCGCTGGCATGCTGCCGATGAGCACGGTGCCGCTGCCCGCAACCACGACATCCGGTGGCCCGGTGCAGGTGAGCCTGTCGCCCACGCGAAGCGCGGGCATTCCGCCGATGAGCACGGTCGGCTTGCCCGGCGGCAGGGCCGGCCCACCCACATGCGGCACGACGCCCGTCACCATGGGGCAAACATGCATGTCACTGACTCGCGCTGCCGGAGGCATTTCCCGCCACTCCCTAGTTGATCATGACCATCGCGCCCTTGACGGTGAGCGCGCCGCTCGAAGAGATCTCTGCCTGGCTCGTTCCCTTCACCTTCAGTCCGATGGAGGCCTTCATCTCGACATTGCCGGCTTCGGCTTTCAGGTCGGTCTTCGCCTTGACGCTCACGGCCTTGACGCTCGTGAGCGCGATGCCGTCCTTGTCCATGGCGAGCTTGTTGCCGTTCTTGTCTTCCAGCACGAGGCTTCCGTCCTTGTCGCTCAGCGTGATTCGATTTCCGCCCGGGGTTTCGAGCACGACGATCTTGTCCTTGTCGTCGAACCGCAGCGTGATGCCGCTGCGCGAGACGTAGCCCTTCTGGTCGTTGTCCGCTGTCGGATCGAACGGCGGCGCCTTGGCGCTGCTGTGGAGCATCCCGATCACGACGGGCTGGGAAGGGTCGGCGTGGAAATAGCCGAGCGCGACTTCGTCGCCTTTCTCGGGCCGGAAGAACATGCCGCGCTTGTCGCCCGCGTCCAGCGTTGCGACCCTGGCCCACACGCCCTGCTCGTCCATGCCCGCGAGCGGGACTTTCACGCGAACGCGGTGTTCCTTTCCCGGATCCTCCGCGAGCTCCGTGACCACGCCGACCTGCAAACCGTGCACCGCTGCGACCAGCCCCGCCGCCGGCAGATGACTGATCGGCGCGCGCTCCGCATGCGTCTCGCGCGGCATGCCGAACTCCGCGTCCGTGCTCCAGTTGCCGCCACTGAACTCGTGCCGCACGCCGGTCACATAGACGTTCCCGTTGAACCGATCGCTGATGTGCGAGAGCGTCAGCACAGTGCCGGGCTGAACAGCCGTCACCCCCTGAAAGCGCACGCGCCCGCGCGACGCCGCGAGGCGCGCTCTCAGCAATGCGCCATCCGCCAGCGCCTGAAGCTCGTCCGACGCGAGACTGCCTCCGTGCCAGAGCAGATCTTCCTTCCGTCCGGCGGCGCCGCTCAGCCGGGTGGCGCTGAGGTTGCCGTTGCCCTTCCAGCCCGGATCGGTTGCGCTCGCCTCGGCAAGCGCCTGGCCGGAGGGATCCCACGCGATCGCGCGAACCCCGCCGGTCTGCGTGCGCGCGTCCATCTCGGCATCGAGCTCGAGAAGGGTTGCGCCATAGGCGATCTCGACGGCGGGATCGGCGTCCAGCGAGGGCTTGAGGCTTTTCACCTTGCCGCCCGACACGCAGCAGATCTGCCCCGCCGATTCGAGCCGCGCGATCATGAAATCCCAGTCCGTCGCCTGGTACTGCAGCAGCTGCGGATGCTCGACGTCCGTCGCCCGGATGTCGGCCGTGACATCGTCACTCTTGTATTCCTGCAGCAGCGTCTCGGCGACCGCGCTGTCTTTCGTCTTCTCGAAATAGCGATTGCGCCGGACGAGCGTCATCCTGAACACCGGGTCGCGGCAATCCACTTCCAGCCACGACGAACCTCGCCGAACCACCAGCCGCTGGCTCAGCACCACGCCCGTGAACACGGCTTCCGTCTTGCCGTGGTAGCCGGCCTTGAGAACAATCTTGTTTCCCGGCACGAACAACGCGCTGCTGCTGTGTTCGAAGTCTCCCACCGCCGCATCTCCGTCCCCGATGCGAAGCCGTGCATACGGAACGCGATTCGCCTGGTTCACGACCTCCGCACCCAGCACCGGCACGGTTCCGGGCAATTCGTTGCCGGCGATTTCCACCGTCAACGTGACGACGTCCGTCGCTGCGCTGAACGGGAGCGCGCTCACGCCTTCACTCCCTTGTCCAGCGGCGGGAACGACAGCCGGCTCGCGGCTCTCAGCCGCCTGAAGTTGATCAGCTTGTTGGCACGCGCCACTTCGAGGTACAGCTGCGGCGTGCCGTAGATGTCGTTCGCGAGCAGCGGCAACGTATCGCCCTCGCGCACGTCGCGAAGGTGCGTGAGGTCGGGCGAGTTCGGGTTTTCCTTGCGCACGCGCTCCGCATCGGGAATCGACTCGCAGAAGCTGCACGCGGCGATCGCGCGTAGCGGCGTTCCGTCTGGCTTGAACAGCGTGAAGCGATAGTTCAGCGAAGTCAGCACGCAACTGAGCGCGAGGCTGCCCCACGTCAGCAGCAGCTGACGCGGTCGATGCATGCCGCCGTAGAAGGCGTAGACGAGGTTCTTGAAATCCTCGAGCTCTTTCATCACGTCGAACGGCTTGTCCGCGCCGCCCGACAGAGCCGATGCCAGCGCTCCCACGAGGGGAATGTCGCCGACCTCCGAAGGCTTCGGAACAATCCCGGTGCCGTCGAAAAGAAACTCGAACTGCAGGTTTACCGGCGGACTGCCGCTATAGACGGCCTGGCTCCCCGAGAAGCCCTGCCCGCGGTGACGGTTGTATTCCAGCAGGTGGCTGAGCGTGTAGCTGCTGGGGTTGACCTGCACCACATACATGTCTGCGGACGCGTTGGACACCTGCGGCGGCGCCTTCGGATCCTTCGCCGGCTTGTACGCGCGCAGTGTCATTTTCTCCAGCTTGCCCTGGTCGAACATCAGCGCTCCCGCTTTTCCTCGAGGATTCGCAGCACCTCACGCACGCAGGCCTGCACGACGCTTTCCTCCGGCCCGGACTCGTCGGCGGACGCTGCCGAATCCGGGCGCGGCGATGTCGCCTCGCCACACCCGCCGCCGCCGCCGGACTCGCCGGGGTCGACGGTGGCGCGAATCACGAGCTCCCTGATCTCGATGGGCATGGTGCTCACAGGCCGATGCCTGCGCCTCCCGTGAGCCCCGACAGCGCATCGAGCGCGAGACTGGCCGGGTCGTAGTACTTGAAGTACTGATAGTTCAGCGCCAGCGTCTCGACCAGGATCTCGTTGTTCATCGCATTGATGCCCGCGATCTCCAGCCGCTTCGGCACGGCATTGACTACGTACCAGTTGAAGACCGGCAGGTGCTCTTCGTTGAGCAGCGAGATCATCACGTTCGTCGGCTTGTACTCGAACCGCTCGACCGCCTTGCGCGCCCAGTGCAGCACGCCCGAGCCGAGAAACTTGCCGCGTTTCAGGATCAGCTCGTTGAACTGCAGGCTCTTCGGCAACTGGTGCGAGAAGCGGTTCTCGCCGCCTTCCGGCCACGCCTCGAACTCGGTGCTCACGGTGAGCCCCGACACTTCCTGGAATCGCACGTCGTTCGGGAACTGCGGCACCAGCTCGAACACGACGAGGAAGTGGAACCCCGGATGCGGGTAGTCGAGATCCATGGCGTCAGCCGTTCTCCATGGTGAGCCCCTCGTGCGCCAGCACCAGGGTCTCGATGGCCGTCTCGTTGCCCGACGCATTGAGGTCGGTGGACGTGACCTTGGTGGGCCAGGCTTTCTTGACCTTCCACACCACGACCGGCGCGTGACTCTCGTTGAGCAGGCTGATCGTGATGTCGCGCCGCTCGATCGTGTTGAGCGCCACCGTGTTCCACCAGTCGTAGAACTCGTTGTCGCCGGCAAAGATGCCGCGCTTGAGCGTGAGATCGCCGAAGGTCTGCATGCCGGGCATGCGGATCTTGTGATACTCCTTGCTCACCCCATCGCGGTACTCGATCTTCTCGGTGCTCACCTCGAGTCCGGTGACTTCGGTGAAGCCGATCTTGGTGCCGCCCCACTGCACTTCGAAATGGAATTTCGGCAACGGATACTCAGCCATGTCTCGTCTCCTGTCGCTCTCACGACGTCTGCATCTTGTGCGCGAACCTGAGGATGATGAACTCCGCCGGTCGCACCACGGCCATGCCCACTTCGACGATCATCCGGCCCTCCAGTATGTCCTGGGCCGTCATCGTCTCCCCGAGCCCGACTTTCACGAAAAAGGCCTGCTGTGTGACGGCGCCCGCAAGCGCCCCCTGGCGCCACTGCACGGTGAGGAAGTTTTCGATCATCGCGCGCACGCGCACCCAGGTGCCCGCATCGTTGGGCTCGAAGATGAAGGACTCGGTCGCTTTGCGGATCGACTCTTCCGCCATGTTGAAGAACCGGCGCACCGGCACGTAGCGCCACTCGTTGTCGTTGCCGGCAAGCGTGCGCGCGCCCCACACGAGCGAACCCATTCCGGTGAAAGCGCGGATCGCGTTGACGCTCTTGCCGGTGGTCGTGACGTTGAGGTCTTCCTGCATCTGGTCGTTGATCTTCACGGCGGGGCCGCTGATGTCGGCGAGCGACACGTTGGCCGGTGCCTTCCAGACACCGCGCGCCCGATCCACTGCCGCATACACACCTGCCACGCCGCCGGAGGGCGGCAGCAGCACCATCGCCTGCGAGATGCTGTTGAGCACGTTGCCGAACACCGGGTGCCTGGCGAACAGCTGCGTGTCGGCATCGTTGGCCAGGAAATCGGCGGCAGCGAATAGCGAGAGCATCGCTGCGGCCGGGCCGTCGAAGAATGGGCGCAGTGCCGCCGCGGCGTTCAACGCAGTCGCGCGCAGGTTGCCCGCTACTGTGAACGGCTCGGTGTTGGCGCCGATTGCCGTGACATCGGGGTTGGGCAGGATCCACGGAGAGCCGTTGAGGCTCGCGTAATCGGTAATCACATCGGCCACGGCCCGGGCTGCCGAAACGCCTTCCATGACTCCTGCATTCTTCTCATAGGCCACGAGGCCGGTGATCGCCTGCACGAGGTTGGCGTCCCCCGTGAGCGCGGTGATCGCGAGAGACAGGGATGCCGGCAAGGTCGCGGCGCTGAGTTCGAGCGTACGCAGACCCAGCGCGATCGCTCGAGGCAGGATCACGAGATTCGAGAACGCCTCGCGCACCTGCGCGTCCGTCGCCGCGGAATCGGTGGCGCGCAGCCGGCCGAGCAGCGACGCGAAGTGATCCGGCAGGCGCGCGAAATTCGCGCGGTTCAGGGTGATCGCATTCGGGCCGGCCATTCCCGTCACGTTCACCGCGCTCACGACGGTGCCGGCGAGCGCGTCTGCATTACGCACGGCGGGCACCAGGGCGTCGAGTGTCGTGTCGCCGGAAAGGATATCGATCGTGGTGGAGGCAAGCGGCGCAGAGGCCGTATCCACCAGGCTCAGTTGCCTGAAATGAACCGCAGGCTGATAGATCGTGCTGACGAACGGGTAGTACGCGGCGCCGTACTTGAGACTGTTCGTTCCGACGTTCTGGCGGAACTCCGCGACCGGATCGAGCGTGATCGAGGCAAGCTGATCCCCATTGCGCAGATCCATAATGACGAAGCGGTCCTGCAGCTTCTCGCATTGAGCGAGCGCCGCGACCTGCAGCGAGCCCAGCTCCGCCGCGGTGAGCGATACGCCATCTGGGAACAGAAGCAGCGTCGGCTCGTCGACCGGCTCCACGCGAGACAGTCCGCCGAGAAGGCCGGCCGGTGTCGTGATGTCA
>Ga0247777_1000662_pt1 | contig 10211 bp, 6 predicted proteins | sample UWRJL154409C5_FD_179937 | JGI IMG/M metagenome (GOLD analysis project Ga0247777, IMG submission 179937) | Plant litter microbial communities from Arlington Agricultural Research Station in Wisconsin, United States - UWRJ-L154-409C-5 | ecosystem: Environmental > Terrestrial > Plant litter >...
GCCGCCCGCCGAGAAGACGACGTATGCGCCTGGCGGCGCGGTCTCCCCCGGGGGCTCGGTTCCGCCGGACCCCCGCTATAGCTACCCAGCCAGCTACGCCTACAGCGACGGCCAGCAGCAGGCGGCTTATCAACAGACTGTCCCGCCGGTCCAGGGTCAACTGCAGCCGGGCTACAACGTCTATAGCCCCCATAACAGCATGTACGGGGCCCCGGCACCAGCGACTGGCAGCCCCCCGCCGGCCCAGGGCTATGTGCCTGGATACCCTGGGATATCGCCTTCGGACGGGATCCAGACCGTGCCAGTGGACAACGGGGTGGTGACTTATGGCCAGGGCCCTTATGCGCAAACGAACCCGGGGGTTGCCCCCCAGTCGGCCTCGTACCAAGCCCAACCACAAGGTATAACACTACCACATTTACAGAAACGTGACATGGTGAAAGGGCCATGCCGTGGAAACTAGGACTGACACACAACAGGGTACAACTATCCGAATTATCAGCAATGAAGGGGTTACAGAGTATCGTTCCAAGATTGGACTGGGATGTGATGTGGATGATATTGGATGGAGCGAAGGGATCGCGAATGATCTGCACCCTAAGATACCCACACGAGCTGCTACTCCGTAATAGTATCGGACTCTCTATAGTCGTTTGCCTGGAAACGTGTTCGTTACATATCAAGATGAGTGCTTTGTACCTGAATCTCTCGGCGTCCAACCGACGTTATTGCGCTCTTGCCTTACTTCATGTTTGAAATGAAATTTTTTTTAAGCGAATACCTTGTATTGGGGAATTCCAAGAAGACTATTACAACGACGGTTTTGTCTTGAAAACAAACCATGCCGACTCGTGGTCCGGAGGACTTTCAAGGGGGCGAGACTGGCGGGCGGCTTCGGTGTCTGCCCAACGACAACGGTTAGATCAGGTCCAATGTGGGTCAGGTCGGGTTCATCCGCGCAGTCCAAAGCTTGGGGCACGTCTCCGATTGGACCGTTTTGCTTCGCTCGACCGACCTTCCTCAAGCTTGGTCGTCGCACTGTCTCTTTCATGCTCACGCCCGCTGACTACGACGAAGACCGGCCATTGACGCGAACCGCAATGGCGACACCACTTTTGACGAGATCTCCGACGTGCCTGAGATGCCTACGTCGTAGCCTCGGCAGCGGCGGCGTCGGCAACCTGCCGGCCACGGCTATTGCTGTCTCACGGACCCAGGTCCGGGGCAAGAAGGGCGGACGGCCTCGCGACCACGGCGTCGTCGTGCGACTCCTCGAGGATATACCGGCGTTTGGCCGAAAAGGTAGGCCCCCGCAAGGACGTCGCGGGCGCATCGACGAGTCGACTAACGCCTCTGTCCCGTCCTCCAGATGCGGTCGTCCGCACTGACCGCGGTCGCATGCGCAACCTCTGGTATCCGAACAAGCGCGCCGAGTACATGACGGCCGCGCGCTTTGCCGAGATGGGCCTCCACCACAGCGGCACGTACGAGCGTGATCCCTTCTTCGGCGTCAGCATTGCCTCCGACGAGGGGGAGCAAGGAGAAGAGGCGGACGAGGCCGAGGAGGAGAGGCGGCGCGTCCAGGTGCAAACGGTTGCGGTACGTCCCCCCAACTTCCCTGTCCCTCCATCCGCAATCTCTTTTTCATGGTGCCGCTCCATATACCACCGGGGGAAATCGGCTGACCAGGCGGCGTTCGTCTAGCCCGAGCGTGCCGTCGCTCTCCTGGAGGCGCTGCTGCCCGAAGTGCTCGTCTTTTCCCGGAAGACCATAGTCGCCCAGGACGCCCCCGCGCCTCTGTCGCCCGTGTCCATGGGCGGCTCGGGCGGCTCGGCGGCCTTGTTCGGCTCCGTGTCTGCCGAGGACGTCGCGGCCGAGATACGAAGCCTGTTGTCGGGAGACGCCGAGGCGGGCCTGGTCCGTGTCGACGCGCGGGACATCAAGTGGGTGGGCGTGGCCGACGGTGCCGATCGCATCAAGACTCTGGGCCGGTGGGATATTGAGATTGCGGTTCGCGACGCTCCTGGAGATTCCGTCAGGAAAGCCGTCGTCGTTGTGGCCCAGGAGTAAACCTGCTCCTCTGACCGGAACAAATCAGGGTAACCCAGCTGTACTGTAGTAGGCTTGTCGTTGTAAAAATTCTAGAAAGCCCATCTGAAACCAAACCTGGCTTTAGGTGGCTACTGTACAACGATGATCCCAACGGCGCCGAAGCCCTCCCCCTCTGGCGCCCGTGGTATAGATGAGCCCGCCCTCGCGTCAAACTGTGGCGGCCAAAGGCCATGCTCGGTACAGTATGGAATACGAGTGACGCCGTGTGCAATGCCCCTAGTCTCCAAAAAGACACACGCCTGTAGCCGCAAACCGTGCACTGACTATTCCCGACCGAGTACGACTGCGCCCTCGCCGCGCGCACGCTCGCCGACGGATCACTTCCCCCTCCGCCCGCTCTCGTAGTTGTAATCCAAACTCCACAAGGAATCCCATACGACACTCTTCTTGGACGGGCTGTCTACCGAGGCGGCGCTCTGCTCACGCGCGAGCTGGGATTTGGAGCGGACACGGGCCTATGATAGCCAATCAGCCGAATGCGCTTCACGGTCCGAGGAGGCTGTCCATGGCATGGTCGATGCGTACCTCGGGCGTAGTTTGTTGTTGCTGTTGCTGTTGCTGTTGCTGTGACGTCGGCGGCTGGCCCGACGTGGGCTCCCTCGCGGGCGTGCTCGATGAGGATTCGGGTTCCGCCCGTGGGGACTGTGGGGTCTGTATATGGCTCTGCTGGAGGGTAGGGCTGGTTCCCACCGGCGTTTCGGGTGCAGGGGCTCTCATGCTGTTCGTCTCGCCCGCTTGTGCGTTGTTCCGGCTGGTGCCACCGACGGCGAAGGGCAGGGCCTTCCTCGAGCTGGTGCTGGACCGCCTGCTCTCGAGGCTTTTGGAGAGCGTTTTGCTGACACCGTCGATGCCGGTAGGGCGACCGCCGAGGCCGAGCCCTCGGCCCGACGTCGACCGGCCGTGCGTCATGTCGGCCATGGCCTCCACGTTGGTCGCCGCCACGGTGCTTTTGCCGAGTCCGGGCGTCGACGGAGCGCCGGGTTTGTCCTCGTGCGCCTCGACGAGGTACCAACGAAGGCCGTCGGAAAGGTCAAAGGGATTGTCGTTCTCGTCGCCCTTGACCGACCCGACCTCGGGCTCGCCGTGCTCGTGTAGGCTCTTGGACAGATCCACGACCTTCTCCTGAACCCGCGAGATGCGGGCGAGAAGCCACTCTCGGTTGCGCAGGCGGTGGCCCTCCTGCTCCCGGAGGAAATAGTGGGGGAAGCCGATGTTGAAAGCGGCCCAAGCGCCGGCGCTCTGGTTGCGGGTGGGCAAGAACAAGGCCAGGTCGCCGTCCTTGAAGTGTTTGTAGGCAATCTTCTCGTGCGCCTCCTTTTGCAACGCGTGAGCCTTCTCGCGATAGCTCCGCAGGTCCCGCTGCAACTTGCGAGCCACATGCTCGATATCCTTGACCCGTCGATAAACCGTGTCGGAGAAGGCGTCCGTGTCGAAGCTGCCCAGCGCGGCGAGGTAGGCGGCGAACTTCTCCGACTCGCTCTCCGCATCTGCCGCGTCCATCCAAAACAAGAGCTCGAGTTGGGCGCTGTCGCCCGTCCCGCGCGCACTGAGTTGGCCGGATCGACGGACGGCCGCCGAACCGTCGTTCTGGTCGCTCAGCAGTTGGGTCGACCGCTCCGTGCGCGGAACTTTCTGGATCACCATTGAGGTGCCCTCCCTCGTCACCGTGAACCCGAGGCGCTCTAAAAGCCGGCACAGACGGTCGTTTTGCGTGTACAGCCTTTGCGTGAGATCCTTGGTGCAAAGGGTGCGTACTTCGACGCGAGCTTTAAGGCGGGACAGCTCCGTCTGCGCATCATGGTACTTCTCCTGGAAGAGCCGTACCTCCTCCTCCACACTGCCCAGATGGGACTGCTTCGACGCAAGTTCCTCCGTCAAGGAGGTAATCTTCTGCTCGTCGCCCTCCAGTCTCTTGCGGAGAGACTCGGACCCCGTTTCGCCGTCGGCAATCCGCACGCGCAGTTGGCTGAGCTGATCGCGCCCTTCCGCCAGCTCAGCCTCGAGCGCCGCAATCCTGGCTTTGCCGTCGGCTAACTTCTCGTCGGTATGAAGAGACCTTATCTCTTCTGCAGAGAGCTTCTCCTTGACCTGGGCCGCTTCGTTCCTCAGCTCGCCGATGGTCAGGTTCGCCCGGTCCAGATCCGCCTTCAAGACCGAGACGTCGCCTTCCACGCTCCCAAGTCGGGAGAGCGCCTCGGCTGCTGTTCCGGAAAGGGCATCGACAAGGTCGGTGAGGTCTTCCGGTGGCGCATCGCCTGGCGAGAATTGGTCGTGGAGATCTCGTAGGGCCTTCAGCTGGGTTTCGGCTACGTCGTCGATGTCCTGCAATCGTCGCAATACCGACTGGCTCTCCTCCTGAGCAGCTTGAAGTTGCCTGGTAAGGGTCTCGTTGCGCTCTCTCTGCAGTTTGGACTCCTTCCTCAAGAACTCAACTTGCCCCTGGGCTTTCAGGGCGTCGTCTCTGTGCCCCTTGGTGGACAACTGGAGTTCCATCTCCAGTGACCGGACCTTCTCGTCGTACGTGGTCTTCTCGTTCTCTCGCGACTCGCCGAAGTGCTCGATTTCGTCCTCAGTGTCCTCCAGCCTCGTCTGCAGGCGCTTCATCTCGTCCTCGAGGGATTTACGTTCTTCCATAGACTCGCGCTTCAAGGCCTCCAAGTTCTCGAGGAGGTCCTTCTTGGTAGAGTTGGCCTCGTCCAGTTGGCCCTTCATCTTGTCGTGCTGCATCCCGCGAGCGTTTAGGTCCTTTTCGAACGCGGCCGACCGCTCCCTTTCGGCACCAAGCTCGCGTTCCAGCTGCTGAACACGCTGGACCAGCCGAATGTCGGCACCTTCCGACGACGCTCTGCGATCCTCAACCGGCCGCGGTGACTTCACCGAGACGGACGAGTCGTTCCTCTCCGAGCCTTGCTGGCTCGGCGCCTGGAAGAGGTGACCGAGGCTTGGGCGCGAAGCTTGGCTCTGACGATGGAGCAGATCTTCGAGTCGCCTCACGCGGCTTTCGGCCGTTTTGACCTTATTTTCTAGCTTGGTCTTGTCGTCCTGGAGAGCCCGCAGAACCTCGTCGTCCCCACGGATCAGAAGACCACTCCGGCCCAGAGCGGCTTCGTGCAAGCTGCCATTCTTGAAGGCCTTCAACCGCTTGGATTGTTGTTTTGTTGGGGTGTTCAGCTCGCCGACGAGTTTCTCAATGTCCCCAACCAGGTCGGTGTCTGCCTGTTGCTGTTGCAAGACTCCCAGGAAATCCTCCAGTTCTGCTTTGGTCATGTTGGGCCATTGTCCCTCCTCGCCGAGCAGGTTGAGCTCCAAGCCGGGGACTTGACTGTCTGCCTCCGGCGCCTTTGGGCCATACTCGAGATTGGCTAGCGATTTCTGCCATCTCTTCCGTCGCTTGGCCTCTTCGTCCTGAAACAGAGCCATTTCGTTCGCCAGAGTGGATGAATCGGCCTTGACCTTTTCCAACCATTCACGGCGTTTCACAGCCTCCGCAGCGAAGGAGGCGTACACGTAGGGTATCTGCTGTATCAAGCGCAAGTAGTCGAAATGGGCCGAGTCCTCCTCGTCGCTGAGCGCGTTCACCTGCTGCCTCACGAACGTGCTCGTGCTGGTGAGCTCCGTTATGCTGCGCATGAAGTCGGCCGAGTCGGCGGCGAGGGTGTTACGCGCCTTGATGGCGTAGCGCATCATGTCGTCCATTTCGACCGCGCGATGCTGAAGCGTGGGGAGGAGGCGTTCGGTGTGATTGGCGGCGGTCTTGGAAGCCTGGAGCACATCGCGCGTGGAATCGGAATACTCGAGCGTCGTCCGGTAGTCGGTGTCGATCTTCTTGGACACGGCCTCGATGTCCTGTAGGAGCTGGTCGGCCTCGGTCCCATGGGACAAGGACGAGCGAGCCATAGTATTTTCGAAGTCGCGCATGAGTTCTTCGCAGTTTTGGAAGAGACGCGGCGCGGTTCGGTCCAATTCTACCACTCTGGTGTTCAGTTTCCGTAGTGCGGCCGGCGCCAGCTTGCCCGTCTTGCGGGCCGTTTCCAGATCTACCAAGTCCTCCAGCGTGGCCTGCCGTGGGAGCCTACCCTTCCCCGGCGTGACCTCCCGGCCCGTCATGAAGCGGAGCATGGTGGCGGATATAGGCACGGCGCGAGCCAGGGATAGATACGCCTCCCATCCAGTGACCAGGGCCGTGTATTCGGTCTGGGTCGGGCCCAGCCACTTCTTCGTCTCGCTGTACTTTGCCTCGACGGCCCGCACAACACCCTCCAAGTTGGCCACCGCAGCGTCCAGACACCGTATCATGACGTCCATCTCGCCGTACCGCGCCTGAGTAGCCTCTGCCATGGCACGGCAATCGTCCGTAAGCTTGGATGCCCAGGATCGCCTCGCCTCGTACAGGCCCTGCCACGAGTCCAGTGATCGCCTGTCGCTGAGATCGTTCGGAGGGGTCGAGGGTTTGTAGCGATTGGGCACCGGGCTGTCGGTGCTTGGGGCGGAAGGGGCGCCGGACGAGACTGCCTGGGCCATACGCATGTCGTAGACGCAGACATCCTTCTCCGTCTGGATGGTCTGTAACTTGAGAGGCTTTCCCTGCGGCGTCAGGGCAATAACGCAGTTGGCGGGAATGGAGCTCTGACGGGCCACGGCGGCCTTGAAATCGTCTAGCGACGAGAGATGCGAGACATTCACGGTCAAGCGCTGGCCCGTATGGGCTATTAAGACCTGCGTAGCCATCGCGGCAACATGTCCTCCGGAACACGCGGAGATGGGATGGCCGTTAAACGTCCGTAGAGAAGCGACGTTCTCAGGCCATCCCACGAGAGCGCTTGATATCGGTTGTCGGTTGCCGGTCGTCGTCAGCGGGACTTGGAGGCATTCAAATCCGGGCCTGTGTCGGAACAGTGCGGTCAAGGCGTCAAAAAAGCCTCTCTCGATGTACCCAGTAGGATTGTTTCGCACAACCGCCTGTCAGTTTGGCATGCCGTGCGCCCGCAGAACAAGAAAGAGCAAGCAGTAAGGCAACATAGGTAGGATGCGAAGCTCGACCCACGAGACTGGCTCTGGAGCTGACCAACTAAGCTCAGCTGCGAGGTTGCCGCCCCGAAAGCGGCTTAGCAGTCCAAACCTGCGCACGCGGCCCGCTGCGCGTGACTCCGCTGAGGCACAATGGCTCGAGTGGCTCGAATAAATACGCCACTAACATCAACGCCACAGCGCCCACCAGGGACCGCCGCCTCGTTGGTTAGAGAGACACTGGCAGTGGCCTAGAAACCGTCTTGCTTCCAGTGGTTGAATGCAAGGTCCCCATCGACCCTGATTAACAACAGGGCATACCAGCATTGTTGGGTTCCCGAGGGATGCGTCTTGTCACATCTCAAGATTTAAACTACTTCGTCTATCTTCGATGATGGATACAGACCTTGGGATGCACAATGCGAGCGCTTCAACCGGGATCAGTCATCCGCCGCCTCTGTTACTCTCAGATGACGAGACGCGTATCCTCGAACTATATGACCGGCTCCAGGAGCTCTCTCTGGAGATTGCTCTGCTCAAGGCTCGACAGGAGCACATCCCAGGTACTGTAGTCACTGCTGCTCCCAGCTTGACGCTCCGGCTGACGCCGGCCACCAGATGCATCGACTGAGGTCGCCTCAGACGAGCTTAGCCTCGCCCAGGAGCAGCTTTTAGAGGCACGGGCTGCATTCGTCCTGCGAACCGACGTCGTGGATGCCGTCATCACCGTCAACCCCATCCTCCGAGCTGTTCACCATGCCACCTTCGGATCGCCCATCGAGCGGTGAGCAGGGCCAGGCCTCGCTTTCTCCCATTTGCACAATGCTGACCGTGACCCAGCGACTTGCTGAGCCATATCGAGCAGCGAGATACTGTGTCGATATCGGCGGCCCAGCTGGCTGAAGGCCTCAAGGACATGCGGAAAGAACTCACTAACACGCAAGCAGAATGCCTGGGCATCGGTCGAGAGAATGTGCAGCTTGCATCTGAAGTCCTCCAGCTCGCAAACGACGCGACCGAGCGGAACAAGGCCAGCTCGGTCCACTCCCACGCCACCAACGAGCTTCAACGCTTGGAGGGGGGGCTCAAGACAAGCCGACAAAGGTGGAAACTCATGAAGGGGACGGCGAGCGCTGTCGTCGCGGGAAGCGGCATCGACTGGGTCCGGAACCCACACCTGCGTAGCATAGTCCTCGACCCGGAGTAGATCCATCGCCGTTTACCAGTAAGTTTTGGCGGGCTTCATCCAACAACCGCTTTGCCGTCAAACCAGGGAGGCGCAGAAGGAAAGACACTGACGAGGTGAGGCATCTTGGAGCGACGCTGCTCTGGTTAGCAAAACACCGAATCATCCGGTTGGCCACAGGGATTTGACGGGTTCGAGCTTCAGTGTTTTGCAAACCAGAGCAGAGACGCACCAGGAACACATCCACTCGTGAGCCCGGCCGATACCAGGCGCGTCAATACAATATACTGTTGCCCGCCCGCACCACGAGTGAAGTATGTAACACAGCGACGAAAGCCGTGTCGAGAGTCTCGGGTATTCCATATTGTGAACCCCGTCCTCGTACGGGGGTTGCGCGGGTGTGGAGACAGCCCAATGAGGCTAGGAGGCTAGGAACCGTTGCGCTTGGATCTCAGGGCGATCTGGGGAGCCTAGTCCCGAGTCCCCCCGGGGACGGCGGGTGTTAAGGTGGGGCGGTGTCTTAGGTGGCTGGAGAGGGACCGCCGACGTTGCTACGGAGTATCTGTGGCTCATGGAGCTCGGGAGCAAGGCTTGGGAGGCTCGGGAAAGTCATCACTCGCCATCCCAACTGGCCACTGCTGGCTGGACATATACAAATAAACCCCCCCTGGCCGCGATGGCCAAGAAGGGACATAAATCCTGCTTTGCCGAGAACGGCGCGGTTTTGCCGTTGTCTTCACAGCCGAGCATGTTTTGGTGTGAGCAACCCGGCACACAGTATTACGTGGAAACAACTAGTACGGAGCAGATACGACACGGACACGGCGCTCCAGCTTCGCAGGTCAGCATCATGTTTTGACGGGTCCTCCCCATTTGACCGCTACGAGTAAGTGAGCGAGACTACCTACATACCTAGGCACACAACCGCGCCGAGGGCAGCCTTGACACTGTCTTGGTTTCTTGGCCTCTAGCCAACACAGTTTCTCTGTCTCGACCGGTATGTCGCGACCAGGCCAATGTTTCTATCGTAGAGCTGAGGCCCCGTGAGCCTTTGACCTGACGGGCAGTGACTGTAACCACTCGTAATATCGAGAGGCAAGCTCAGCGTGCGGGTACTTGCGTGGCTGGTACCAGCAGGGTGAGAGACACACGCGACACGGTGACGTGGGAGCGTGGGTACTGTACTGTGTACTCTACGGAGAATGGAGTACAGTAGGTACTCCGTACAGAGCTGGCTAGCGTGGGCAACGTAAATACTGTTTCGGAAGACTCGGCATGTTGCGCTCACCGCAATCTCTGCTCCACCGAGCTGTCCCTGACTATCTACTCCGTATGGACTCCTGTGCTGTAACGAACAAGACGGTCGGCGTGCGCAGGTACACGCCGGGCCTCCTCTCCGTAACCAGTAGGAGTCCAAGGGATGGGAGGGACTGCGCCAAAGGGCATCGACAAGACCCGGGGGCAACACAGTGGACTCGTACGGATTGGGAGGGGGGACGCGGCAAGTCGCCAGGTACTGCCTACTCCTTGGGTGGTGCAGCAAAGGGAGAAACTAGAAGTCTCATGTCCAAGGGGTGCCGCGCCGCGGGGGACAAGAAAACAATTCCCAGCACCCGCCAGGAAGGTCGCTAATAAATATGTGTTGACGGAGGGATGATGGGAGGATGGCTGGGAGGGGGACAATTGGCGAGGATGGTGAGAGGAGGCGGGCGTGCGCCGTAGGAAGGGGGCCACTGATTGACCGGAACCCCCATCCCCCTCATGCCTGTGGTCCACGGGTGGGTGATGGGTGTTGTGAGTGGTAAACTGGCGGGCGTCAAGCACGCGCCTTGCTCCGTTGCGTGTGCGGGAGCCCCCCTTCCTCCCCCTCGCCCCCCTCTCCCCCCCTCCTCCTGCTTTGAAGGGG
>Ga0247777_1000663_pt1 | contig 10210 bp, 8 predicted proteins | sample UWRJL154409C5_FD_179937 | JGI IMG/M metagenome (GOLD analysis project Ga0247777, IMG submission 179937) | Plant litter microbial communities from Arlington Agricultural Research Station in Wisconsin, United States - UWRJ-L154-409C-5 | ecosystem: Environmental > Terrestrial > Plant litter >...
TGGTACCAGGAGAAGCCCGCGGGGCGCTGGCCGGCACTGGCGGACCGGAACGCGCTCGAGATCATCTGATGACCGCCCGGGAACTCCACGAAGCGTTGCGCGCCCTGCATCCGGTGCCGGAACCGAGCGTGGATCGCGTCGTGATCGGCCCGGCCGAGGCCGGGGTGCGCGGCATCGGGGTGATGTGGATGCCCACGTGGGCGGCATTGCGCGCGGCCGCGGCGCAAGGGGCGAACGTCATGGTCGTGCACGAGCCGACCTTCTACACGCACTGGGACCGGGAAAGTTTCCCCGAGGAATTCAAGAACCTGAAACCGCGCGCGCGCGCGGCGCTGGACGCGACCCGGGAGGCGAAGGAAGCGTGGATCCGGGAGCAGGGCATCACGGTCATTCGCTGCCACGACGTGCTCGATGCCATGCCCGGCGGCGTGGTGGACAGCCTCGCGCGCGAACTCGGATTTGGCCCGGAGAATTTGGCCACGACGGCAGGAAACTATCGCGTGCTGCGGTTGCGGGAGCCGTGCCGGGCCGGCGAACTGGCGCAACGCATGGCGACGGCTTTCGCCCGGCTCGGCCAGCCCGGCGTGGGATTTTACGGCGACGAGAATCGCCGGGTCGGCAAGCTCGGCCTGGGCACGGGTTACGGGTGCGACCCGTGGCGGCAGATCGAACTCGGCGCGGAGATGGCGTTGGTGATCGACGACCGCATCAAGGTGTGGACGGAGCCCGTTTGGGCGGAGGATGCGGGTTTTCCCCTCGCGGTGATCAACCACGGCACGAGCGAGGAGTGGGGCGTGCGCACGCTGGCGGATATCTTGCGGCGGAAGTTCCCGGCCATCCCGGTCCACTTGGTCGCGCAAGGTTGTGGCTATCGTTGGATTACCGGCGACGCTGCTTCTCGCGAATGACGGCCACGCCGTAGGGTGGCAGCGTCAACGCGCCGCCTGTCGGAGAATCGGTCAGCAACTCCGGGCCGGCCGGGAGATGGCTCACCTGCTGCGGGTGCGCGGAGTGATTCGCGAGGAAGAGCAGCGACCGCGCGACGGAGTGGCGACGGGTGATGACCACATCAGGCCCCGCCGTGGCGAGAGGCGCCCACCCCAGCGCGGCTTGCAGCCACGCGACGAGCGGCGCGGCGTTTTCCGGAGTCACCCAGGTGCCGACGGCGAAAGCGCGCCCGCGACCGAAACGGTTTTCCGTGATCGCCGGCTGGCCGGTCGAACCGTGAGGCTCTGCGCCAATCGGCGACCAGGTGGCCGACACCCGGGCGGAGCGCGGGCGGAAGATCTCGTAACCGATCGGAGCGGGAATCGAACCCGCCTCCGTGGCGATGCGGACTTTGGGGGAACGAAACCCGCCCATCTCCTCCGCCGTCACACCGAGCAGGCGGCGCAGCGGTCCCGGGGCGGGCACGGCGAGCGCCTTGCCCTCTTCGTCACGCCGGCCGCAGCGCGTGGTGCAGATGACGGTGCCACCGGCGCGGGCGAAGGCTTCCAGTTTCGTGGCCAGGGTATCGGCAATGTAACCGAACGACGGCACGAACACCGCATCGAGCCCGGCGAAGGAATCGCGGGCGTGCACCACCCCGGCGGGCAAGTGAGCGGCGAAGAGCGCCGCGACGAGCTGTTCCGCCTGGTGCTTCGGGGCAGGAAACTTGTCGAGAATGACCTCGTGGGCGTCGTCCTGGTCCGCATCCACGAGCACGCCGATGCGAACATCGCGCGCCAGCCCGGCAATGACCGGGGCCAGCCGGCGGAACTCGGCAAACTCCCGGGTCAGCTCGCGCAGCCGGCGCCGCGGCACATCGTCGTGGTCGAGGATGCCATGCCAGTGGATCTCCTGCCCGAAGCGGCAGGTGCGCCAGCGGAAGTGCAGGAGAAAATCCGCGCCGTGGGCGACGGCATTCCACGCCCACAGCCGCATCTGGCCCGGCGGCGGGGTTTCGAGGAAGAAGTCGCGGGCGCCGCCGGCGCCGGTGGCCAGTTCCGGGACGAGGAACGAACCGCCGTGTGCGCGGGCGAGCTCGAGTTTGAAGGAAGTCCAGCCTTGCGCGGCGCGACCCTCGCCGCCGAAGCCGGGATAGAGGTCGATGCCCACCGCGTCGACGGAATCGAGCAGCTTCCAGTAGTCGAGGTGGTTGAACAGGCCGTTGTGGAAGATGAACCAGCGCGGATTCGCGGCGCGCAGGAGGGCGGCCTGCTCGGCGAGGAATGAGCAACTCGTGTCGCTCGTAAACCGGTAGAAGGCGAGCAGATGGGCCGGGTGCGGGGCGAGCCCGTCGGGCCGGTTGCGCAAGGGCAGCGGTACTTCGTCAAAGGCCTCGTACCGGCCGGCCGAAAAGCCCGTGCCCCAGGCACGGTTGAGCCGGTCGATCCTTCCGTAGCGGTCCGCGAGCCAGAGCTGGAACTGCCGGGCCGTTTCGGCGGAGAAATCGGTCGAGCAAATGCAATGCAGCTCGTTGTCGAGCTGCCAGCCGGCGACGTGGGGATGGCGCGCGTAGTGCGCCGCGAGGGCGGCCGTGATCGCGCGGCTCGCCGCGCGGAAAAGCGGGTGCGTGGTGCTGGCATGCTGGCGCGCGCCGTGGTCGAGGCGCTGGCCGGCGGCGGTTTCGCGCAGGATTTCCGGGTGTGCTTGCGTGAGCCAGCGCGGGGGGGCCGCGGTGGGCGTGCCGAGGTAAACGCGGATTCCGGCGCGCGCCAAGGCGGCGATTGTTTCGTCGAAGAGCGAGAAATCGAATTTCCCGGGGGCCGGCTCCCAGACGTCCCAGGCAAACTCGCCCATCCGCACGACCTTCACGCCGGCGGCGCGCATCCGGCGGATATCGCGGCGCCGCTCCGCCCCGGTCCAGTGCTCCGGATAGTACGCGACGCCATATTGCAATTCAGGTCGCGGTGTCACCGGACGAAGGTGGCGGGGCGGGCTGTCCGGGGAACGCGCCCGGCTCATGGCGAAACGGGCAGCGGCACGGGGCGGTCCGGCAGCGGGGCGAAATACGGCTCCCTATTGGCGGCCTGTCTGGCCTGGCCGAGAACGAGATCGAAGTAGGCGGCGCGGGAATCGAAGATCACCTGGGTTTCGAGAATCTGCTCCTCATTGCGCTGCAGCGTGGCGGCCTCCTCGCCCTGCGCCTTCAGGCGGTCGAGCGCGGCGAGCACGGTGTCGAGCCGCCTGCCGGTGTCGCGGGTGAGGAAGGTGCGCCGCTGCAGGGCGGTGAGCTGGTTTTCGCGGTACGGGCGCTCGAGGCCGGAAATGAAACGCTCGGTGGAGCCGTTGGGTCCAATGAGCTCGTGCAGCCGCTGGTTGATAAAAAAGTAGTCCGCTTTGCCGAAGAGCCAGATCGCGAGTCCCGCCGGCCGGCCGGCAATGACGGGGGCGAACGCCGCGATCTCCGGGCGCGGTTTGAGCCCGGAGATGGCGGGGAGCATCAGCGCGGTCTCGGTGAAGTGGCGGTTGCCCTCGCGCGAGCCGAGGTAGCGGAGGAAATCGAGCGCGAGCTCCTGGTGCTTCCCGGCCTTGACCACGCCGAGGTTGACGCTGGGGAAGACATTGCCCTCGGCGTTCAGCCGGTCGGTGGGCGAGAGCGTCGCGGGCACGCGCACGACGCCGAGCGGAAATTTGCAGTGCGTGCGGAAAAGCGTGTATTCGAAGCTCGGCGCGAGGAGGAAGACCGCCTTGCCCTGCATGAAGAGGAACGTGCCCTCGCCCTTGCTGACCTGCATGAACCCGGGCGGGAGTTGGCGGCCGAGCTGGCCCATCGCGTCGATGCCGCGCCGGACCTCCGGGGTCCGGAGGGTCCAGCGCCCGAGCAGGTACGCGGCGGAAACCTCGTCGTCCCAGTTCCACCAGTTGCCGTACGGGTCGATGCGCAGCAGGGTTTCCTGCGTGGAAGCGCGCAGGATGCCCTCGAGCAAGGTGCGGCCGTTCTCGCTCTCGGTGGCGATGGGGATCAGCGAGAGATTTTGCTCCCGGGCGCGGCGCGTGATGGCCTCGCTCATCGCGGTGAGCTCGACCGCGGTGCGGGGCGGCTGGGTGTAGCCGAGTTTCCGGAGCAACTCCTCGTTGTAGATCAGCCGGTAGGTAATGAAGGAGCTGGGGACGGAATGGTAGGCGAGCAGGGTCTGGAAATAGTTCGGTACCTCGGGGATGCCGGTGAGGTAGGTGTCGCGCCAGCGCACGGACTCGAGGTCGGTGCCGCGGTTGTAGGGATTGGGCGCGAGGAGGTCGGGGGTGAGGTCGCGGTAGTAGCGGGCGTAGTCGCCGGCATCATCCATCCAGCCGGCCAGCTCGACGATGTCCGGCGCCACCTCGCCGACCAGGCGCGTGCGCAGCCAGGCCGTGTAGCTGCGGGGCGGGAGGACGATCTGCTCGATCTTCACGCCCGGGTGAAGGGCTTCGTACTCGCGCGCGATGCGGTCGAAGCCGGCGACCACCGCGGGAGCCTGCGTGTGCGAGAGGCGGAGGACGTTGTCCTCCCGCCCGTGACGGAACTGCCGCACGGACGACCACGCGAGAAAGCCCAGCGCGAGCGCGATGGGCACGGCGTAGAGCAGGCGGCGGGCGGTCATGACTTCGCCTCCAGGACGGCGATCCACTCACGCGCGAGCGAGGTGCGGCGGTCGGCGGGGAAGCGCGTGATGAATTCACGGAAGAATTTCAGCGCAGCCGCCTTGTCGCCGCGCCGGCGGGAGAGCTCCCCGAGGCGGACCAGCAGGTTCGAATTCTCGTAGTCATTCTGCAGCTTCAGCTCGTGCACGCGGAGGTAGTGCGCATAGGCGCGGTCGTCGTCCTGCAGGAGCCGGCTCCACGCGAGCCCGGCGGAAAGATGGTAGAGGCGTTGCGTGAGGGGCGTGCGCAAGCGCGCTTCGGCTGCGGCGTCGAGGGCGAGCAGGCGCGCGCGTTTCTCCGCGACGGACAGCGGCTCATACTGCCGGATGACGGCCTGCATCACGAAGGCGCGCTCGGCGTACGCGCTGTCGGGGAAATCCGCGAGGACGCGGGCGTAGAGGCCGTCGGCGGCTGCGGGGTTCACCGGCCGCGCATGGCACTGCTCCAGCCGGCCTTGGAAATAGAGACTCGCGGCGCGAAGATCGGCCGGGAGGGAGACGTCGTCCGCGAGGGCGGCCATGAGCTGGCGGGCCTGGTCCAGCTTGGCGGCGCTTTGCGGCTGCTCGTTGAGCAGCACGATCGCGAGGTTGAAACGATCCTCGGCGGAAGCCCGGCCGTCGCGGTGGCGCTGGCGCACTTCGACGGACGCTTGGGGAAAATCCATCCCGACGGCGGCGCGATAGGAGTCCAGCGCAGCGCGCTCATCGGCAGCGGGCAGGGTGGCCGCAGCCGCGGCCAGCGTCAGGGCGGCGCCGAGGGATCGGAGGTGACTGGGGGGTAAAGACACCGGAAAAAGAAGCATTTCGGCCCGCCGGTAGCGGACAATGGCGGGCGTTGGTGGACACGTCCAGCATCATGCAGATTGCGGCCGGTGGGTGCCGGCCAACGCTGCCGGACTTTCCGCCCAACCCCGACTCGATGCATCCCCGACTCAGCCGACGCCAACGACCGCTCGCGATCACCATGTGGGATTTTTCCTGGCTGGAACGGCGCTGGCCGGGTGCGGGTTACGAGGAGTGGGACCGGGCGCTGGATGAGTTGCAGGAGCGAGGTTACGACGCGGTGCGCATCGACGCGTACCCGCATCTTTTGGCGCACGACGCTGGGCGGGCTTGGGAACTGGTTTCGGATTCGACCTGGACGGTGTGGGACTGGGGCAGCCCGGGACGGATCGCGGTGCGACCGCGGCGGCCGTTGGAGGAGTTTTTGGCGAAGTGCCGGGCGCGTGGCATCGAGGTGGCGCTGTCGACATGGTTCCGGCAGGATGCGGACAATGTGCGGCTGCGCATCGGCTCGCCCCAGGCGCTGGCGGACGTCTGGCTGCGCACGCTGGAGTTGCTCCGGCAAGCGGGGCTGGCTGAGCAGTTGTTGAGCGTGGATTTGTGCAACGAGTTCCCGGGCGACAAGTGGGCGCCGTTTTTCAAAAACGGCACGGATTCGGCTTGGAACGGCACGACGGACCTTGCCGTGGCCTACATGCGCGAGGCGGTCACATGCTTTAAACGGGAGGAGCAGGCGCTGCCGTGCACCGTGTCCTTTGCCGGCTGCGACCTGCAGCAGCGCGTGGACTGGTCGTTCCTCGACTTCCTCGAGCCGCACGTGTGGATGGCGCAGGCGGGTTCCGGCTTCTATGACCAGGTGGGATATTGGTACCAGGGGCGTGATACGAGCGGCCTCGAGGCGCTCGCCGCGAAGGCCGAGCCGCTGTACCGCGGCGACCCGATGAAGTGGCAGGAATTCCTGGCAAAGCGCATCGCGGTCTGGGCGGAAACGGCACGACGCGTGCGGCGGCCGTTGATGACGACGGAGTGCTGGGGGCTGGTCGACTACAAGGACTGGCCCGGCCTCGACTGGGGCTGGGTGAAGGAATTGTGCGAGATAGGCACGCGCGAGGCCTCGGCGACGGGCTGCTGGTTCGCCCTGGCGACGTCGAATTTCTGCGGGCCGCAGTTCCACGGAATGTGGCGCGACGTGGCGTGGCACCGCCGGATGACCGACATGATCCGGCGGGGAAGCCTGCCGCGTTTTTAGGACGGAATCAGGCCAGGCGAACTGAGGAGGAGGGGCACTGCTAATGGAATTTCGCCCAGGGCGAAATTTTGGACAAGGGGCTTCGGCTAATCGCCTGCGCGATGGGCTCCGGGGGCCCGCTAATCGCGGGCGGAATAAAAGGTCTGCGATCAGCAGACCCCGAATCTGCCAGCGGAGGCGATCAGCCGGTTTGCAGACGCACTCCCTGGTTCAACTTGTCCAATGGAGGGTGGTTGGCGCGAACCGAACAGCCGGTCTTTTCTGCCCAAAGCCCGTCTACCCCTGCTCATGCAAGCTCTCGTCCTCGAACGTGCTGGAGTGCTGTCGCTCCGGGATTTCCCGATCCACGAAACCGTCGGCCCGCGCGACCTGCGGATCCGGATCAAGGTGGTGGGGGTGTGCGGGAGCGACGTGCACTACTACCAGCACGGGGCGATCGGTCCGTTCGTGGTGCGGGAGCCGATGATCCTCGGGCACGAGGCGGCGGGCGTGGTGGAGGAAGTCGGCGCCGAGGTAAAAAATTTTCGGGTGGGCGACCGGGTATGCATGGAACCGGGCATTCCCACGGCCACGCACCGCGCGGCGCGGATGGGATGGTACAATCTCGATCCGGGCGTGCGTTTCTGGGCCACGCCGCCGATCCACGGCTGCCTGCGGCCGACGGTGGTGCATCCGGCGGATCTGACGTTCAAACTGCCCGAGTCGGTGAGCTTCGGCGAGGGCGCCATGGTGGAGCCGCTGGCGGTGGGCGTGCACGCGGTGAACAAGGCGCGCGTGCAGCCGGGCGACGTGGCCGTGGTCACGGGGGCGGGACCAATCGGCCTCGTGACGGCGCTCGCGGCGCTGGCGGGCGGATGCAGCCGCGTTTTCATTTCCGACGTCCAACCCGCGAAGCTCGCCCTGGCGGCGAAACTCGGGCCGATCACGCCCGTGAACGTCGCCAAAGAGCGGCTGCCCGACGTCGTGCTCGCGGCGACGGAAGGCTGGGGCGCCGACGTGGTCTTTGAGGCGTCGGGCAGCGAGCGAGCCCTTGCGGAGGTGTTCCAACCGCTGCGGCCGGGCGGGCGCGCCGTGCTGATCGGCATGCCGGGAAAGCCGGTGCCCTTCGACGTGGTCGCGGCACAGGTGAAAGAGGCCAGCGTCGAGACCGTGTTTCGCTACGCCCACGTCTTTGGGCGCGCGGTGGCGCTGCTCGGGGCGGGGAAGATCGACGTGAAGCCGCTGATCACGGACCGGTTCACCTTTGCCGAGTCAGTCAAGGCCTTCGAGCAGGCTGCGGCGGCGCGACCCGAGTCGGTAAAGATCCAGATCGAGTTTCCATGACCAACGAATTTGCCGGCCAACGAATCTTGGTGACCGGGGCGGGGAAGGGCATTGGGCGCGAAATCTGCCGCGATCTGCACGCGCGGGGCGCGGAGCTGATCGCGATATCCCGCACGGAGGCCGATCTGCGGTCGCTGCGGGAGGAGACCGGCGCCACCATCGTGGTCGCCGACCTGGCGCGGGCCGATTTCGTGGGCCAGCTCGGCGACCTCGGCCGCGTCGACGCCCTGGTGAACAATGCCGGGGTGTCATTCCCCGAACCGCTGCTGGAGACGACGGCCAAGGCCTTCGACGACACCATGGCGGTGAACGTCCGCGCGGTGCTGCTGCTCACGCAGCGGGTGGCGCGCGAGTGGATCGAGCGCGGGCACGCGGGCGCAATCGTGAACCTTTCGAGCCAGGCGTCGCAGGCGGCGTTGCGCGACCACGCGGCGTACTGTGCGTCAAAGGGCGCGCTGGACATGTTGACGAAGGTGATGGCGCTGGAACTTGGGCCGCACGGCATCCGGGTCAACGCGGTCAATCCCACCGTGACGCTGACGCCGATGGGCGAGATGGCCTGGAGCGATCCGAAGAAAAGCGGGCCGATGCTCGCGAGCATCCCGCTCGGGCGGTTTGCGAAGCCGGCGGAGGTGGCGACAGCGGTCGCGTTCCTGCTTGGCGGCGGCGCGCAAATGATCTCGGGCGTGACGCTGCCGGTGGACGGCGGATTTCTCGCGACATGAAGACACGGGCGAAAGACCGGAAATTCCCCGACAATTTCGTGTGGGGCGTGGCGACGGCCGCGCCGCAGATCGAGGGGGCGGCATTCGCCGACGGCAAGGGCGAGTCGAACTGGGATCATTTCGCCCGGCAGCCGGGCCGCATCGCCAACGGCGATACGCTCGACGTGGCTTGCGATCATTACCACCGCTATCGCTCGGATTTCGCGCTGATGAAGAAGCTGGGCGTAAAAAACTACCGGCTGTCGATCGCCTGGCCGCGGATTTTTCCGGAGGGCACGGGCGCGGTGAACCAAAAGGGCGTGGATTTCTATCACCGCCTGCTCGACGCCGTGCTGGAGGCGGGGATGACGCCGTGGGTGACCTTCTTCCATTGGGACCTGCCGCAGGCGTTGGAGGCGAAGGGAGGCTGGCGCAACCGCGCGGTGCCGGAAGCGTTCGTCCCGTACGCGGAGACGCTGGTGAAAAATTACGGCGATCGTGTGAAGCGCTGGATCACGCTGAATGAGATCGGCTGCTTCACCCGGCTGGCCTACGGCGGGACCATCCGGCCGCCGGCGTTGAACGAACCCGAGCAGGTGATCAACCAGGCGTACCACCACGCCCTGCTGGCGCATGGCGCGGCGGTGCGCGCGGTGCGGGAATACGGCGGCCGCGGGGCGAAGGCCGGGCTCACGGACGATGCCAGGGTATTCGTGCCGGTGATCGAGAACACGGAAAACATCGCCGCCGCGCGGCGGGCATTCGTGGACGCGAACGTGCGCGTGCTCGATCCGATTCATCGCGGGCACTATTCGCACGATTACCTGCGGGTGACGGGGAAGGATCGCGCCCGGGTCCGGCGCGGGGATTTCGATCTCATCGCGCAGCCGACGGATTTTCTCGGGCTGAACGTCTACACCGGCAACTACGTGCGCGCGGGCAAGCGCGGAAAACCCGAGACCTTGGCGCTGCCGCGCAGCTACCCGCAGGCGGACGCGGACTGGCTGAAACTGCTCCCGCAGGCCCTCTATTGGGGACCGCGGCTCGCGCACGAGGTGTACGGGCCGAAGGAAATCTTCATCACGGAAAACGGCGCGGGCTACGACGATCCTCCACCCGTGGCGGGCGAGGTGCTTGACCTGCACCGTCGCGAGTACGTCCGCCAGGGGCTGGTGGAACTGCACCGCGCGGTGCGGCACCGCGTGCCGGTGCGCGGTTATTTTTTCTGGTCGTTCATGGACAATTTCGAGTGGGCTGACGGTTACAACCGGCGCTTCGGGTTGGTGTATGTCGACTTCCGCACGCAGCGGCGCACGCCGAAGCTTAGCGCGAGCTGGTATGCGGAAGTGATGCGCACGGGCGCGGTGGTTTGACGCTTTTTTTCCGGTCAACGCGTCCAGCCACGCGGGTTTCGGCGGGCGGGGGAGGTTGTGGCATCCCGGAAGGAACAGGGACCCTGCTTTCTTAGTTCACCCCCGACAGGAGAAAAACAAACCCATGAAAATATCCCGTTGCGCGCGCGCGCTTTCGCGCGTGTTCGGACTCGC
>Ga0247777_1000664_pt1 | contig 10201 bp, 7 predicted proteins | sample UWRJL154409C5_FD_179937 | JGI IMG/M metagenome (GOLD analysis project Ga0247777, IMG submission 179937) | Plant litter microbial communities from Arlington Agricultural Research Station in Wisconsin, United States - UWRJ-L154-409C-5 | ecosystem: Environmental > Terrestrial > Plant litter >...
CGCGTGGCGGGTCATCGGTCTCGTAAACCTTTACCGGCTGCTCGTGCCGCTGGTGCTGCTTGCCATCGTGTTCCTGCCGGCTTCGCAGGCTGTGCTGATCACCACCCAGCCGAACCTGTTCCTGACCTCGTCCCTGGCCTATTTCTTCGTCGGCGTGCTCATGGTCGTCGCCCGGCGGCTGTCCTGGCCCAGTGTCCGGCGCGTGGCGCTGCTGAATGCCGCGGTAGATTCGATTGCCATCGCGATCATCCTTTACTCCGCCGGCGGCGTCGCAAGCGGCCTCGGGATACTGCTGGTGCTCCCCGTGGGCGCCACAGCGGTGCTCGGAGATAACCGGGACGCCTTCCTCATCGCGTCCATGGCCGCGCTGGCCGCCCTCGCGCAGCAGACCTTTGCGTATCTGGGCGGCGACGCCCTCGTCGCCGACTACACCACCGCCGGCGTCCTGGGCGGCGTGCTCTTTGCAGTGTCGCTGTTCGTGTGGCCCATCGCGAACCGGCTGCGCGAAAGCGAGGCGCTCGTCCGCAGGCAGGAAGTCGACCTTGCGAACATGGCTCAGCTCTCGCAGTACATCGTGCAACACCTGCGCGAGAGCATCCTCGTTGTGGATAACGCGGACCGCATCCGTCTCATCAATGAGTCCGCCGCGCAGATGCTGGGAGACCGCAGTGCCTACCCGGGCGCACTGCTGGGCGAAGCCTCCCCCCGACTCCTCTATCTACTGGAAACCTGGCGGCAGACCACGGGGGGGCCCATGGATCCGGGCCAGGTCTTTGTCGCCGCAGACGGCGGGCGGCAGGTACGGCCCCACTTCGCGCCCCTCGGCGGGGTGATCCCGGCGCCGGTGCTGGTCTTTCTGGAGGACATGAGCCTCATCGAGGAAAAGGCCCAGCAGGCCAAGCTTGCGGCGCTCGGGCGGCTGTCCGCGAGCATCGCGCACGAAATCCGCAATCCGGTCGGCGCGATGAGCCACGCCGGCCAGCTGCTGGCCGAGTCCGACCAGCTCTCGCCGCAGGACAAGCGGCTCACCGAGATCATCCGCGGCAACGCGGACCGCGTGAGCACCATCATCAACAACGTGCTGCAGCTGTCCCGCCGCGACGCGACCCGGCCCGAGCGGCTGTCGCTGCAGGAGTGGCTGGATGAATTTCGAGCCGAGTTCTGCGAAACGATGCAGTGGCCGGAAAGCCGCCTGACCCTGACGATGCCGGGCGAGCCGCTCGAGGTGCGGGCCGATCCGACCCAGCTTCATCAGATTGTCTGGAACCTGTGCGACAACGCAATCCGTCACGGCTGTGCGGGCAACGACACGGCGACCATCGAGGTGCGCGCCGGCCGCATGATCACCGGCTCCCGGCCGTTCCTGGAGATCGGCGACCGCGGGCCCGGTGTGGGCAGGACGGACGTCGAGCGCATCTTCGAGCCTTTTTTCACCAGCGGCCAGGGCGGTACGGGCCTCGGCCTGTTCCTGGCCCGGGAGCTGGCGCAGACCAATGGCGCCTCGCTGCTCTACGAGAACCGCGCGGGCGGCGGCAGTCTTTTCCGCCTGGTGTTCGCCGATCCCACCCGCTGGGAGTTACGATGACGGTATCGATTTCGATCAGGGCCTCATGACCAAACCGACCGTACTCATAGTGGACGATGAGCCGGACCTGCTGGAGCTCGTGAGCCTCACGCTCTCGCGCATGAGCATGGAGACGCGCACGGCTTCCGACGTCGGCAGTGCCCAGAAGCTGCTGAAGACCGGCCACTTCGACCTGTGCCTCACCGACATGCGCCTGCCGGATGGCGACGGGCTCGATCTCGTCGGCTGGATCCAGGAATACCACCCGCAGGTACCGGTGGCGGTGATCACGGCGCACGGCAACGTCGAGTCCGCGGTTCGCGCGCTCAAGCTCGGCGCCTTCGACTTCGTGTCCAAGCCGCTCGACCTCGGCGTGCTGCGCAAGCTCGTCGGCAGCGCCATTCGGCTCGGCACCCGGCCCGACGGCCAGCTGACCACCACCGTGCCCGGCCCGCGCCTCATCGGACGCTCGCAGGCCATGCAGCAGCTGCGCGAGATGATTGCGCGCGTGGCGCGCAGTCAGGCCCCGGTGCACATCTTCGGCGAATCCGGCACGGGCAAGGAGCTCGTGGCGCGCCTCATCCATGACAGCGGCGCGCGCAGCGAAGGCCCGTTCGTCGCGGTGAACTGCGGCGCCATCCCCACGGAACTGATGGAAAGTGAGCTGTTCGGTCACAAGCGCGGCAGCTTCACGGGCGCCGTCGCCGACAAGAAAGGCCTCGTGCAGAGCGCGGAAGGCGGCACGCTGTTTCTCGACGAAGTCGCCGACCTGCCGCTGCACATGCAGGTGAAGCTGTTGCGCGTGGTGCAGGAGAAAACCGTGCGGCCCGTGGGCGAGGCGCGTGAAGAGATCGTCGACGTGCGCATTCTTTCCGCCACTCACAAGAACCTCGCGCAGCTGGTGGCCGAAGGCCGCTTCCGCGAGGACCTCTTCTACCGCATCAACGTCATCGAGATGCGCGTGCCATCGCTGCGAGAACGGCCTGAGGACGTGCCGGAGCTCGCGGAGGCCATCCTGCAGCGCCTGTCACGCCGCATGAAGATGGATGCGCCTCAACTCAGCCCCGAGGCGCTGCAGACGCTAGAGACCTACGCGTTTCCGGGCAATGTGCGGGAACTCGAGAACGTGCTCGAGCGCGCCGTTACGCTGTGCACGGGCGGACTGATCACCATGGACAACATCAAGGTGCGCGCCACAGCGCGCGCGCCCGCCGAAGTGCAGGTCGCGGCTACTGCGCCCGCTGCCGGCAGCGGCGCGCTGGGCGATCAGCTGGAAGATATCGAGCGTGATGCCATCGTGAAGGCGCTCGAGAAGACGCGCTATAACAAGACTGCAGCCGCGAAGCTGCTCGGCATGAGCTTCCGCGCGCTGCGTTATCGCATCAAGAAACTGGGGATCGAGTAGCGGCGCGGGCGCTCAATAGCGCGGGGGCTGCAGCGTGCTGTACGCGCTGCGATCCCCGTAGTAGCTCAGCTGACAGGTGCGCCATTCATCCAGCGTCGCGGTGAGCTCCGCGGCTTTGGCGGATTCGTCAAGAACCCGGTTGCGGCTCTCCTTCGGATCGGACTCGAGGTTGTAGAGCTCCGTCCGCTGGTCCGGGAAGGTCCTGTTCATGAGCTTCCAGGGCCATCGCACGACCGCCGTGCCGCGTGTCAATCCGTCCACCACGATGAATCTCGGTGCCGGCACGAACACACGCAGCGGCGAGCGCCCCTGAAAGCCGCCCCACTCGGGCAGTCCCGCCGCATCCGCCAGCAACGGAAGGAAGTCGATGCTGCTCACAGGCTGGGAGTACACCTTGCCGTTGCGCCGGTCGCCGCGAGGAAGCTTGACCATCGCGAGCACGCGCGACGTCTCTTCGTACGCCGGACCGGCGTGCGATACGAAGCCATGCTCGCGGAACGCCTCGCCGTGGTCGCCGACGAACAGGACGATGGAGCGATCCCACAAACCTGCCTCGCGCAGGCGCTGCGCGAACTGCGCCACGAGGGCATCCACATTGTAGGCGGCGTTCAAATACCGATTGAACACGAACGGTGCGCGCTCAATTGGCCAGGCGAACGCAAGATCGCGCGCGCTGCTGTCGGCGGGCTGGAACGGTTGCGGAGCGCCGTCGGGAACGAGGTACGGATCGTGCGTGTTTTGCAGGTTGAGACCGAGGAACAATGGCTCGCTGGCGTGCCGCACGGCCCAGTCCGCCGCCATGTCGAGCGTGCGATGGTCGGGGACCTTGCCGGTCAGCGTCAGCTCGCTGGAGATCCCCTGCATGTATTCGCGGGCTTCCGCTTTGCTCAGCCTGCCGCGATCGACGAGATTGTGCGCGTCAAAGAACGCGTCCTGCGCCGGCAGCTTCATCCAGTGGATCATGCCGCCCCAGTACTCGTTCTGGGAGGAGAAGTAACCGACGCGATAACCGCCGCTTGCCTTGAAGTACTCGAACGCGGAAGTGCCGCGCCACTCGGCATCCCGCGGATAGCCCGTACGCCGCGGAGCGAAGAAAGGATAGCGGCTGTACCAGATCGCGATGTCCGAAAAGTCCGAGTGCGTGGCAGGCGCGTAGGCCTTGTCGAACACCAGGGACTCTTTCGCGAGCCCCGCAAGAAACGGCATGGCGTCCGGATGATCCCGCAGAACGTCCGCGCGCAGGGACTCCAGGATCACGAGGATGACCGGCGTCCCGGCCACCGGTTTCGCGACGGGAATCGGCGAGACGCTCACCGGTTCCGAGCGGGGGCACAGGTATTCGGGCGGAAACTCGGCATTCGGGCGCGAAACCACCGCTGCATAACTCGACCAACTGAGGCTGGCGTTCGCGATGCCCCAGGAAGAAAAGCCGAGGAGGGTCACGCAAGCGGCTGCGCCGGCCGCTCGAAGCTGCAGATGCCCTGTGCTCCACGCACGCGAGGAAACACTGACCATATGCGAACACACGTATACGAAGAGAAACATGGCCGCCGCGAACAGGCCCGCAACGACGCGACCGCCCTCGCTGAGGTGCAGGATCGCGGACGCCGGGTTTGCGGCCAGCTCGCGCGCGGTGTCGGGGTTGACCGGCTGGCCAATCAGCCATCGCGTGACCCAGGATGAGAACAGCACGGCCGCGGCGGGGATGACGATCGCATTCAGCGCGCCGAGCAGCGCGAAGCGCCCGACTCCACGCTCAGGAGCGAGGCCCGCGAAAATAAAAGTGCTCGCAAAGAGCGCGTAAACGAGCGCGGAGGAATAGTAGGCATCCACCAAAGCCGCGCGCGGGGGATGCCAGCTACCGACGACCCCAGCGAACTCGAACACCCCCAGCAGCAGTGCGAAACCGAGCGTCGCGACGCGCGCGAGCTTGATGGAAGCCGTCCCACCCAAGAGTGCTCTCCGTCCTTAATCCAAGCTTGGCGGCGAGATTATGGTGCACCGTGCGGTGGCAGGCCACGTCAAGACTGGGGCGCAGGTCTCAAGACGAAAGGCTGGGTTGCCGCGGAGGCGGCGCGGCGGCCGGCGTGCGACCCGCAGGTCACTTACCGTAGAACAGCGTCAATCCGAACGTCCAAACTCGATGGACTACGTAGATCATCGGAGCGAACACAATCGCGATGATCGCGATCGCGTACATGTACTGAACGTGTAGCTGCTCCACCATGAATGCGCACGCAACCAGCCCGATGACCACGTTGGCGCTGGTCGCCAGCGCATAGCGCACGAACTGCGCCAGGATCGCTGTGCCTTGCATCCGGAAGGTCCACGACCGATTGAGAAAGAAACCCACGACGATGACGAGCATCGAGCACACGGCAAGCGAAACCAGGTAATGCAACCCTGCGTATTCCGTCAGGAACATCGACAGGCCTATGTTGAGCGACGCGCACAGCGCACCCGTCGTGGCATACCGGATCAATTCGGCAAGCCGCTCTCGCGTGATCACGTATCCCTCGACAGTTCGACCGCAAAAATGGCGGCATTGGTCTCGCGAAGCTGCGTGGGAGTCAGGCGGTCCGCCAGCCCTGCGAGCAGGTTGCAACAAAGATTCACCGGCGCAAACAGACCCCATAGCGGCCCCAACAGCTTCTTGAAGACGAGCAGAGGAAACATGGGAAGCCAGGCGGCGGGGCCGCAGAGCGGCGTGATCCGGTGGATCCTGAATCCCGCATCCTCGAGCGCGAGGCGCAAGCCATCCCGAGTCCACCGCCAGTAGTCGGTGGGATGGGGATGATACGGCCACACGCCGTGAGTCGAGAGGAACATGCGCCCGTCCTTGCGCAGCACACGCCTCGCACTGGCCAGGTAGGCCGGAACGTCTCGCACGTGTTCCAGCACCTGGAACGAGACGACGAGGTCGACACTCTCATCGTCGAGAGGCAAGGTGCCATCGGCCTCGACGAGCAGATCCGGCGTCCCGTCGATGTCCGCGCCGACGTAGCGCGCACCGAGCGCGGTGAAGATAGACCGGTACGGCATGGTACCGCACCCGACATCGAGCACGGTGCGGCCCATGATCCCCTGTCTCGTCGCGAAGGTTCGCACGGCGCTTTCGAGTGCCGCCGAGGCGAGGCCGTCGGCGCGGAAGATGTGCATCACGCTTCGCGTTCCTGCCAGCGCAGCCGGACGGCGAGATCGTCATACACATCCATCAGTGACCGAAAATTTGCGCGCCAATCGAAACGCCGAACCGCGACCTGCCTCGATCGCGACGACAACGCGTCCATTCGCCCCGCGTCGGCCAACAGCGCATTGATGGCGCTCTTGTAGGAGTCGGGGTCGCGCGCGCACACGACACAGCAATCGGAAACGATGCTGCCCGAGTACGCTGGGTCATCGGTGGTCAGCACCGGTAGTCCACATGCCATGGCCTCCTGCATCACCAGCGTGAAAATTTCCCCGACAGCCGGAAGAGCGAACAGGTCGCACGCGCGATACAGCTGCGCCACTTCAGCCTGGCCGAGTGGCCCCAGCCAGTGCACACCCGGCACGCGTCCCGCGTCGGGAATCGTCCCAGACCCTGCGAACACAAGGTCGAAGCCTGCATCCCTGGCCTCCAGCAGGATCTGAAAACCCTTCTTCTCCACCAGCCGTCCGACGAACAGAACGAGCGGTCGATGTAGCGGCAAACCAAAACGTTCGCGTGCACGTTGGCGTTCATCCGCCACGGCCGGGCAAAACTGCTGGGTATCGATCCCGTTCGCGATGAACTGGATGCGCTCGGCAGGCACCCGCTGTTCGCGCAGGAACGAGCGCACATTCTCGTTGTAGACAAAGATGCTGCGCGCCCTGCAGAAGACCCACCTGCCAACGGTCGCGTAGACGAGGCGCTGCACGCCCATCACCAGCCTGCTGGAATGATGAACCATTGCGACGTGTTGCGTCAGCAGGATGGGCTTGCGAGCAACGTATGCCAGCAGAGCTGCGACCCAGGAGCTCATGTAGAACACGTCGTGAATGTGCACGACGTCCGCCTGCCTCACCTGCCTCCACGCCTCGCGCAGCAGGCGCAGGGAGAACACCGGAAACGGAATGAAGAACCGGTTCTCGAAGAAGTGCGAACATGGCACACGAACTACATCGACATCCGTTTCCGGCGCTTCGGGATTCTCGGCTGTATCCCAGCGGGAGGTCAGCACACGAACCTTGTAGCCGTGCGCCGCCATCCCTCGAGCCTGCCGCTGCACAACGAGCTCCAGCCCCCCGACGTGCGGCGGGTAGTGGTGGGACACGAGGAGCACAGCCGGCATCAGGAGGATTCCCCTCGAGCAATCACGAGCAAGGAGGTGCCGCCAAGAATGCGGGCAGACCATTCCTTGCTGATCAGCGAAATAACCTTGCGCGGGAGCCAGAAAACATACTCGCCCGGGCTCCGGGGAAGATCCATCAGACGGCTGACATAGTCATGGCGAACGACCGAGTAGCCGCATTCCTTCAGCGTCTCCATGGCTACCGCGGCCGTATAGAAATGCAGATGACCAAACTGACGCCGTGTCCAGAGCTGATGGTTGATCAGCACTCCCGCAACATGCATTTCCAGCGGGATATTGAAAACGATGATCGGCGCAAGCCGCCGGATCGCACGCAGGAACTCGAACGGGTTCTCGACGTGTTCGAACACGTCAATGCAGAGCAGCGCATCGAACTTTCGCGCAGACTGAATCAGGTCCTCGCAGTGATAAGACAACCGCTCGCCGGCATGTCTCTGGGCCATGCGGATCGCCGCGGGGGCTATGTCATAACCCGAGTAGACGACGCTGTCCGGAAAACGGGGCTGGAGCGAAGCCAGGATGCGGCCGGCGCCGCAGCCAATCTCGGCAACGGTGCCGGGAACGGGGAGACCTGAACGCTTCCAGAGGCGGTGAATCCTCGCGGCCTTCCAGGCGCTGTCCTCCTGCCCCCAGGTCGGATTAGAGGCGAGGTATTCATCGCCGGAATATCGGTGTTCGGAAAGTTCGTCCATCGGATCCCCGGGGGTTGTCAGCCCGTAGCGTAATCCCCGGAGTCGCCGCGGAATATGTCCGGGGTGCGGGTTTGCGGATCGGTTCGCACTTGGAAGTCGTCCGGCGAGACGGTCTGGAGTCGTGGCAGGCGTGCATCAAGTCACGCTCCACGGCCACGAATGCGCGACATAATGTACAGCATGAGTGTGCCCGAATACCTGCCTCGCGAAGCGCTCCCCGCACCTCGCGTGGCCGTGCTCGTCCCGTGCTTCAACGAAGCGGTCGCGATCGGACGGGTCGTGGCGGATTTCAAAAGCGCGCTGCCGTACGCAACGGTCTACGTCTACGACAACAACTCCACCGACGACACAGTCGGGGTCGGCCGCCGGGCCGGCGCGGTCGTCCGCCGCGAACCCTTGCAAGGCAAGGGCAACGTCGTGCGTCGAATGTTCGCGGATGTGGAGGCGGACGTGTACGTACTCGTCGATGGCGACGGCACCTACGACGCGGCTGCCGCTCCCGCGCTGATCGAGCGCTTGCTGCATGATGAACTGGACATGGTGACGGGCGCGCGCGTGGCCGACTCCAGCTCCGCATATCGCATCGGCCACAGGTTCGGCAACCGAGCGCTCACTGGCGTAGTGGCCAACATCTTCGGCAACCGCTGCAGCGACATGCTCTCGGGATACCGCGTGCTGTCGCGCCGGTTCGTCAAGTCGTTCCCCGCTCTGGCGCAAGGCTTCGAAATCGAGACGGAACTGACGGTGCATGCCTTGGAACTGCGCATGCCCATTGCGGACGTCAGCACGCGCTATCGCAACCGGGAAACAGGTTCGGCAAGCAAGCTCCACACGGTTCGGGACGGCATGAGAATCGCCAGGACGATCGTGAAAATCGTCAAGGAGGAACGGCCGCTCCAGTTCTTCACGCTGGTCGCGCTGGTTCTGCTCCTGACCGCCCTCACGCTCGGCTATCCCCTTCTGCTGACGTACATCGATACAGGCCAGGTGCCTCGATTTCCCACGGCCATCCTAGCAACGGGCTTGATGATCATGGCGTTCCTGAGCTTCACCGGCGGCGTGATACTCGACTCCATCGCGAATGGGCGCCGCGAATTCCGGCGGCTTCGCTACCTGGATATACCGCTGTTCCGAAGCGAACGCGCGCCTGATCCTGCGGCTCAACAGCCACGCAACGGCGGTTCAGATGCGCAACGGCTCACACCACGTGTCTGACCGCCCACACATAATCCGGACATGACAGCGAAACCCTCCAGCCGGGGACTATTCGGGAGCCTGCCCGTGGGCCGTTCGACGACGGTGCGCGCGCTGCTTATCGTCGGCGCGATCCTGACGGCGGCGTGCGTCGTCTGGATCCAGCAGCTTCGCTTCAACGGCCTCACGCCCGGGCTCGCGCCGATCTTCTACGCGCTCTTCACGTACTTCGATTACGACGCGGCGATGCTGGCGCTCGGCATCTTGCTCCTGGCGCTGTTCGTTCCGCGACGGGACGGTGTCAACCGTTTGCTTGGGTGGATGGGTGAGCACCCATACTGGATCGGGGGCGGGGTCGCAGTGCTGCTGCCGATAGGCACCCTGATCATCTATCACAACCAGCCGCTGTCGATGGACGAGTATGCGGCGGTATTCCAGAGCAAGGCCTTCGCCTCCGGTCATCTGTCCGGCCAGTTCCCCACAGACCTGATAAATCTTCTGGTGCCAGAGGGTTTCCAGAACTTCTTCCTCAGCGTCTCGAAGTCGACGGGCGCGGTCTCCTCGAAATACTGGCCCTCGTTCGCGCTGCTCCTCACGCCATTCACGTTGCTCGGCATTCCTTGGGCCTGCAACGGCGTGCTCTCGGGCGCGACCGTCATCGTCATGAACCGTCTCTCGAGGCGCCTCTTTCAGGGCACCGAGGCGGGAGGCCTCGTCACGCTCTTCACTATCGCCTCACCGGTCTTCTTTGCCGACGGTATCTCGTACTACTCAATGACCGCGCACCTGCTGGCGAATGCCGTGTTTGCGCTGCTCGTGCTGCAGCCGACAAAAAGCAGGTTGTTTGCTGCAGGCGTAGTCGGTTCGATCGCACTGACGCTGCACAATCCTGTGCCGCATGCTCTCTTCGCCTTGCCATGGTTCGTGTGGCTCGCGAGGCAGGAGAGGCCCCTGGAGAAGCTGCTTGCACTCTGTGCGGGCTATCTGCCGCTCTCGCTTCTGCTGGGGGTGG